>TARA_B100001057_G_scaffold489867_1_pt1 | contig 15992 bp, 14 predicted proteins | sample TARA_B100001057 | Tara Oceans TARA_B100001057 (sample SAMEA2621839) | marine metagenome | biome: marine biome (ENVO:00000447); feature: surface water layer (ENVO:00002042); material: "saline water (ENVO:00002010), including plankton (ENVO:xxxxxxxx)" | depth 5 m
AAATACCTTCAAATGAAAAAGTGTTTAATTATTGACTTCGATGATACCTTAGTGAGTACTATTGATACTCACGCAGATTCATGGAGAAGATCTTTAGAAAGAGTACTTAATAGAGAAATTTCAATTGAGTCTATTTTATCAGACATCAATTATGGAATGGATGTTCTATTGAAAAAGTACCAACTATCTCCATCCGAAGTTAAATTAGCTGAAAAGTTTAAAAAACAAATCTTTTCAAAGAACCTACATAAAACTAAAGTAAATCAATTATTACTCTGGGTTTGTGAAAATGGTTCTTTTGAAAAAATCTACATTGCATCAAACTCTTCTCGAGAAAATGTAGATAAGATCATGAGTTATCATGATATCAGTCCACAATTATTTAATGGTATAATAACCAGAGATGATGTTGAAAATAAAAAACCTCATCCAGATATGGCTCACTTAATTTTTAATAAAAATGATTATTCAGAAGATGAATATATCATGGTGGGTGATTCTGAAGTTGATTCAACATTTGCTCGTAAAAATAACATAGAATGCATACTGGTAAAATTTTAGTAGGAAATAGCGGAGATAAGGTTTATCTACAGGATAACCTTGTAATTAAAGAAGCAGGGCATTATCCTGAAAAATTCAAACAACAGATGGATTGGTTATTAAATTGTAACCACCCTAATTTTATTAAAATCAATCCTATCTCAGATATATCATATGAGATGGATAAACACCCTACATGGTTTGATAAAATATGTACACAAAAGGTATCAACATCATTATCTCAATTAGAAAGACTATTATCTATAGTTGATAACTTTGATCATTATGGGAGAGATGTGGATACAGAGTCATATTTAGAAAAATTACAATTAAGAACTGGGTACAATTATGAAGGTAATCTTAATGCAGTATCTTGTTGGGGATTCGTCCATGGAGATTTAACGATAAGTAACATTTTACATAACGAAGATTTTATTTTTATTGATCCTAGAGGAACAGAAGAACAAGACTATTATGATTATGGAAAACTTATGCAATCATTTGTAATGAAGTATGAGTCCCATATATACAATAACAACAACTTTAATTATTTAAACTTTTGTAGAGAAGCCGAAAAATTAATGTATGAGAATTATGATGAGTATCAACTTAAATTCTTTTTGGCAGTTCACTTATTAGGGGCAGTACCTTTCTTTGAATTAAATGAAAGATATGAATTAGCCGGAAGTTTTCTTAAAAAGGGACATGAATTATTTGATGAATTAGAAATAAGATATAGTAAATGAGTAAAATTAGAAAAGCAATTATTTTAGCAGCAGGAAGATCCACAAGATATGGATCTAATAAATTGATTGATCCTATTTTAGGTAAATCAACAGTTCAGTATTGTATTGAATTCTGTATAGAGAATGGAATAGAAGATGCTTATGTAACGATAAGTAAATCGGACTTCTTTTTCAAAAATAGAAATACTAAACTTTCTCATCCTATTATTGAAAGTTTATCAAAATACAAAAATGATATTAATATCTTTTATGAATTTCAAAAGGAAGATGAATATGGTCCTGGTGCTGCAATAAAAACATGGGAAGGTAAATTCTATGAACCTTTCTTATGTCTATTCGGTGATAATTTTTACAAAGGAGATATCGGATTGGCATATCATGATCCAAGTAAGTCTGTTGTAACATATAAAGATTATGAAACAAGAGCAAGAAACTTACAACTTGCTACTATTGTTGAAAATGTTGTTATTGAAAAACCTCATGGTTTAGTAAACGGTAGATACTTCTGTGGTTATATGATATTTTCAAAAGAAGCTTTTGATAACTTAAGCAGTATTAAATTATCAAACAGAAATGAGTATGAGATAACTCATTTAATAAATTCTATGGATAATTTAGAATTCCAAGAATTAAATATATGTTGGTATGACTTAACATATGAACAAGATAAAAAAGTAATTGAAGAAATTTTACAAAACTGTTAATTATGAAAGACAATGTACAAAAGATAGGATTCTTTAAATTAGGAAAGGCTATTAAATTCAATGAGAATAGTTGGAGTGCAATCGGCGGTGATTGTGAACCTAAGCAATTAATCTGTTCTATCGCAAAAAGAAATCCTAATAAAGAGTATTGGTTATTAAGCCCTAATGATTTAGGAAAATTTAGAGCAAAACAAAAACCTAAAGTTCAATCTTTATTTGGTCCACCAGTTGAAGCAGAGAACGAAGTTCCTGATAACATTAAAGAATTTCATTCAACTATGAAAGAAAGAAAATCTGCTGATGAGACGATTGAAATTATTAAAGGATTAGATTTAGATTTTATTTTCTTTTACACTGGGCCGACGAGCACTGTAAATATAGAAAACTATATTAATAAGAAAGATGGTACAGGAAGAGTTAAATCATTGGACTTCTTTAAGTATTATGCAGCTCCTATTATTAGAGCAATGAATGAAATAGAAGAGAAGATTCCTATTGTAGGTTTATTGGTAGATAACCGATATGTTCTTTCATGTAAAGATTGGAATGATCACAACAGACCCACATATTATTTAGCACAAAATAATTTTGAATTAGATCAAGAGTTTTTCTGTAACCCTCCAACAAGAGAAGTTTCAACAATCAGTTCTGTATATGAATACTCTGGTATTGAAACTGTATTCCTTTTAGATAAAAAGAGATATGATGTAGATGAATTATTCAATATGAAAAAAGATAATTCATTTATGATGTTACAAAACCAGGGGAAAGGTTCAGGTGGAATGGACCGATGGGATCCAGTAAGAGACTATATTGTAGAGAATGATATTAAGACTGATATTTATGGAAAGTGGGATGATGAATTAAAGGAAAAGTATCCTGATTGGTTTAAAGGAGAAACGAGAATTGAAACAATGACCGATGAATTACTTAAAACTAAATATACATTCTGTGTACCTATTAAAGAAGGTATGGTAACTTCTAAATATGCAGAGATGTTACATTATGGAATCATTCCATTTTTACACCCTTCGTATGATACAGAATTTAATGTATTTCCTGACGGTCATTTCATCAGATGTAAATCACCAGAAGATTTAAAGAAAAAGGTAGAGTTCTTAAATGCAAACCCAGAGCATTTTAAGAAATTATTTTATAGCCTCCAAGAAAAGTATCTAAAAGATTCTTATTACACAGGAGAACATGTAGATAATAAAATCTGGGAAGCTTATGAAAGAGTAACAACTAAAACTGAAATCAATGTATAATAAAGACACGAGAATTTTAATAACCGGTGGTGCCGGTTTTGTAGGTACCAATTTTATTAATGATCTTTTAAATAGAGGTCATAACCCTAAATGTATTGCTGTCATTGATAACATGGAGCATGGAACTTACATTCCTAAAGTCCATGATCAAATTGAAAATTTCCATAAAGTAGATATTAGGAATCAATATGTAGAAACAATTATTGAAGAATTTAAACCTGATTATGTATATCACTTTGCTGGTCTTGTTTCAATATATGACTGTAATGAAGATCCTTATGAAGCAGTAGATAATAATATCTTAGGAAGTATCAATGTAATGAACGGCTGTTTAAAGGCAGATGTAAAAAGAATCATCTTTAGTGAAACTTCCGCTGTATATGAAAACTGTGAAATGCCAAAAGAAGGCTTTAATGAAACACAATCAGATCCTACTACAATTTATTCTACTACTAAAGCATGCCTTGCCTTATTAGCAGAATCATATCATAGAACAAAAGGTTTAAATTATACTGCATTAAGATACTTTAATGTTGCAGGACCTTTACAGGATTACAATAGAACTATCCCTCCGGTATTTGCTGGTTTTATTTTAAGAATTAAAGGTGGACATAATCCTATTGTATTTGGTGATTATATGAAAGCAAGAGATTATATTGATGTATCTGATGTTAATGCATTTCATATTCTTTGTATGCAGAATGAAGATACCGCTAATCAAACTTTTAATTTAGGTACTGGTAAAATGACCAACTTAATGGATCTTAAAAATATGATAGCCGATATTATGAATGTTGAAGTTGACTTTGATCATTATGATCCTATTGCAGGTGAAGCATTAAATATCAGAGGAGATATATCAAAAGCAAAATCTATGGGATGGGAACCGAAGAAAGATATTACCGATACTATAAAGGAAACTATTGTCTATTTAGAAAATGAAATAGAAGAAGGAACAATTGATCCTTTAACCTTTATGGAAGATTTAGAAATTGAAAAAGTAAAAATATGAGTAAAGAATTAAAATGGGGTACTATGATCCCACTTATTGGAGGGAGTGCCATAGGATGTAAAAATTCTGCAGGTAATGAGCCTGCCTTTCATTTAAGTTATGAAGCAATGGCTGCTAATGAAAGTCATATTGAAAAGTATTGGCCAGATGTACCTATGTACAGATTAGATCACGAGGACTTACAGATTCCTAATAAAACATTTGAAGGTGTTGACTATGTAAATTCTGTATGTCCGTGTGCAGGGCTATCTCTCTTAAATTCTGCGAGAGGTAGCGCTGCATCTCGTGGCTCTGGTGCTGTACAAAATGATTGGATGTATAATTCATCAGAATATGTTTTAGAAAATGTAAAACCTAAAGTTCTTTGGGGTGAAAATGCACCAGGTTTATTTACAAAAATGGGAGAGGGTGTTGTAGAAAGATTAAAACAGATTGCTGAAAAGCATGGCTATAGTTTTTCTTTAATTAAAACTAACACCGAATTACACGGTATACCACAAAGAAGAATGAGAACTTTTTATTTCTTTTGGAATACACCAACAGTCCCTATGTTAAGTTGGAAGTTTAGAGAAAAGAAAATGCTTATTGATTATCTTAATGAAATTCCAGAAGATGCTACTCACCAAGATATGTTCATGGTTAACGGAAAGGTAACAGAACATTTTAGACCTTATGAATTTGTATTAGAAAGAGAAGGTTTAACACATCCTGAATTTTCTAAGAAGTTTAAGAAAGGGACTATTGCACAGTATTTACAAAATAATGAATTACTTGATGAATGTATTGATTGGTTAGATAAAAAATATCCTAAAGAAGGTTTTTCTAATAAAAAATCTACTAAGACATTTATTGATATGTTAGAACATCAAAAGAATAAATTAAGCCAAGGTTTAGGTTATTGGGATGCATCACCACACTTCTTCCATGATTCTTTTTCTGCTCTTATAGGTAGAAATATGTTTAATGGAGTACACCCGGTAGAAGATCGCTATCTTAATGTTAGAGAGATGTTACATTTAATGGGTCTTCCTTTAGACTTTGGTATTGAATCTTCACGACAAATAAATCACATAGCACAAAATGTACCAGTAAGAACTGCGCAGGATATGGCAGATGAAGTAATGAAGTTTTGTAGAGGAGAGGCAAAAATGACCGGATATAAATTTATGAAACAAGACAATACTAATCATAAAATTATTGCAGCTGAGGAATTAAATCATGTACCTAAAAAGAAGTATAAAGTAAAAAGTATAATATAGTTATGAAAGAAAACGCGTTTGCAATAGGTGTATCAAGCCTAGAGTTTACAAATATACTTTTAAGCTACTATCCTAAAGGAGTAAAAGAAAACTTTGACGTTTATCTTTTCGTTGACGATACGAAGATTGATATAGAAAAGCTTAAAGGTATCTTTAAGGAACATAAAATTGAATTATTCGAAAAGGCAGAAATTATTATTCTGAAAGACCTTTACAATTACTATGTTAAAAAGCATAAGTATGAAGGTAAGGCTAAAGAGTTTTTACATAAACACGGATGTTTATTTAAAATCTTAATGCCTATTTATTTAAAGGAAAAGTATGGAGTTAAAAGAACTTATGTTTCTGATGATGATGTATTTGTATTAAACGATCTTAGTTATATGTGGGAGGAGTATGAAGAGTTTGCATACAAAAAAGAAAATTTATTCTACATTAGAAATAAAGATAAGTACGAAGTTTTAGATTCTTTTAATGAAATCTTTGAATCTAATTTTACATTAGAAGAAATGAATGCATTATCCATTAATGCTGGTAACATAATCTATGGAGAAGATGATAAATTAGAGTATTACTTTGAAAGATTTATGAAGCACCCTTTCGTTCATCATATGTTTTTTAATTTTACAGGATATACAAGCTGGACGGTAGAACAAAGATTCCATCACTTTAATATGCATAGGTATTTAGCAGAAGGTAGAAAGGTAGACTTTTTACAAAGTAAAGATTTAAGATTAATACAATGTTTAGATAAAGACATGAAAGCAGGAAAACCGCCTGAAAAATATCTCAAAGCAGTTACACCATCTCTTATTCATTATGCTATAGGAACAAAAAAGCCATTATGGTTAAATGATTTTTTACCAGGCTTAACTTGGAAATATGATGATTTTCTGTATGAAGCTAAATATGAACTTACAGATATCTTATATGATAAAACATGGCAACCTCCATCTTTTAAGAGTGTACAAAAGAAACAAAAACAAGCAAAGGTTAAGTCATTGTTCTAAGTAAACTAAATCAAAAAAAGCAATATAAAAATAAATTAATTAATAAATTTCAAATGGAGACAACAATTAACAAAATTGACGGTTACGAACTAAGTACATTCGTAAAAAAACTTCTTCCTATTGATAAGTTCATCTTTATGAAAATAGCAAAGGAAGGAACAACATCATCTGTGTACTTCCCAGAAAGAGATGCTGTTAAATTAGTAAACACACCAACTACAGATATTTTTGAAGCTGATATAGAAAACCCTGTGAAGGTTAGTTTCTATAATGGTACAAAAGTTATTGATGCACTTTCTCATTTTAATGGTGATGTGAAAGGTAGAATTAAGTATTCTGAAATTGACGGTGAATGTATGGCAAGTGATTTTATATTGGAGAATGATGATCTTCAAATTAATCTTGCATGTACCGACCCATCGTTATCATTTATGGAAATGAGTAAAGAAGAAACTGATAGAGCATTCGGAACAGAATCTAAGCTGTTTGAATTTGATCTTCTTACTACTCATGTAGATAAAATGAAATCATTATTTAACCTTGATAAAGAAGAGGATATCTTTTCTGTTTACATAGGAGATAAAGGTATCAGTGTAAAAGGTAATTCATATGATGCTACATTATGTCATACATATGATTCTAATGTAGAGGTTGGAACAAAGGTTGTTATTTACAAAAAATATATTAATCTATTAGATAAGGAAAACTATAAAGTTATCGTCTGTGACAATAAAGTTGTTTTCCGTTCCTTAGATACAAACACACATCTAACAGTAGCCGTCGCTATCACAGACGAAGATTAATATATTCATTGAAGGTACCTCATTAATTTGGGGTACCTTTTTTGAAACCTTCCTTTAAAACTCAGTATAAAAATAAACTATGTCCGAACTTATTCAAATACAAGAGGAAGCCAAAAAATACTATAATTACGAACAGGCTGTTAAGTTAATGCTTAACTCTATCTATGGTGCATTTGGTAACCCTTATTTTTATTTCTTTAATGTTGATATTGCAGAAACCATTACTCTTCAAGGTAAGGATGCAATCTTATATACTGAGAAATTAATTAATAAGTATTTTAAAGAATTTTGGCATAAAGATATTGAAACTCATAAAGCACTAGGTATAGTATGTACAGGTAAAATTGATAAACCTGTAGGTATCTATATTGATACAGATTCGGTTTATGTTAAATTTGAAGAAGTAATCAAAAAGTGTGAAGGATGGAAAGGTGATGAAAAAGAATTTATTTTAAAACTATACAAGATAAGACTTAAAGGTTTTATTGAAAGTATTTTACAAAAATATGCTGATGATAATAATGCTGAAAACTTTTTATCATTTGAGTTAGAAAGTATTGCCAAGAATGCAATATGGTTAGCCAAGAAAAAGTATATGCAGAATATCGTTTGGAAAGATCCTGATATTCATTATGATGACTTATCTAAAATCAGTGCGAAAGGTTTTGAAATTATTCAATCATCCACTCCTTTATTTGCCAGAGAAAAATTAAAAGAATTACTAACTTATATCTTTTCGGTAGAAGAATTAGATATGAAACAATTTGCAGATCTTTTAAAAGATATTAAGAGACAGTTTAAATTAGCAAATGTTGATCAAATCAGTTTTTCTAAAAAAGTAAATAATTATCAAAAGTATATAGTAAATGATTATGAAGCATTTGAGATCGCATCAAAATGTCCAATAGGCGTAAGATCTGCAGGTTATCATAATTACTTATTAAATAATTCCGGTCTTAAAGGTAAATATCAACCTTTAGGAAACGGAGAAAAATTAAAAATGTATTTTTCAACTGATAAATCATGTGATGTATTTGCATATGCACCTGGTGAATATCCTTATGAATTTGCCCCAACAATGGATCACGACAGACAGTTTGAAAAAACAATACTTGATCCTATAAATCGTGTAATTACTGCTATGGGCTTTAAAGGCTTTAATCGTAATTTGATTTATACTACAAGTCTTTTTTAAAAATAAAAATAAAAATGAGAGATACGAAAAATTTATGTAAACATGCTTTAGAACATGGAGGTTCAATAACACCTTTAATTGTTGACTCTAAAGATTCTAAGCATATGGGACTTACTAATCCTTCCATATTAAAATGGGAAGATAAATGGTTAGTGTGCTTAAGGAATGTAGGTTATGCTTTATATCATACTGAAATAGAAAGAGATCCTGAATCTGATAGACAAAACTTTCCATGTACATGGGGTCCTTTAATTTATATGAATCCTGAGGATGATGTAGTATTAAGAACTACTAACTTTATGTGTGAATTGGATGAAGATTACATGATAAAGAAATATGCTAAAACAGATACATCAAAATTAGACGTAACACCTATATGGGACTTTATTGGTTTAGAAGATGCAAGATTAGTAGAGTGGGATGGAAAACTTTATCAAACTGGAGTAAGAAGAGATACTACAACTAACGGCGAAGGTCGTATGGAGCTCTCCACTATTGAAAAGAGTGGATGTTGTGAGTGGAAAGAAACTGAACGAGTTAGAATTTTGCCACCGGATCCACGAACACATGCGCAAGGAGGTTCTTATTGTGAAAAGAATTGGATGCCTATTTTAGATATGCCTTTTCATTATGTAAAATGGACTATTCCAACTGAGATAGTAAAAGTTGATCCAAAAACTGGTACTTCGGAAACTGTTGCTTTAGTTGGTAATGAACATGTTGCTAATAAAACATGGAGAGGGATAAGAGGAGATTCTCAGGTTGTAAAATATGGAGACTATTATGTAGCATTAACTCATGAAGTTGATTTGTTCAGAAACCAGGAAGAACAAAAAGATACTTATTATTGGCATAAATTTATTGTATGGGATAAAGAGTGGAACATTAAATACATCTCTAATGAATTTAGATTAACTACTGCACGTGTTGAATTTAGTTGCGGTATGGCATTTGATGGTAAAGATTTTTTAATCACATTCGGTTTTGTTGATCACACTGCATTTTTACTTAAATTACCTTCTGATGTATTTGAGGTAATGGTAGGAATGAAAGAAGAAAAAGATTTATCACCAATACAAAAACCAGCACAAGAAGGACTTTTAATTGATTTTATTATGAATCCTAAAGATCCTAATATTTGTTTTAATATTGCTGAAAATTATTTTAATGATGGTCATTATGCATCATCTATGGGATTCTATTTAAGAGCCGCTGATTATGCAACAGAAGATGAGAACTTAAGATATAATGCAAGGTATATGACAACCAAAAGTTTATCTATGGTTGGTCATCGTGATCAATGGGAAGAAGGTATGTGGTGGAATGTAATTGATTCTGACCCAGAAAGACCAGAAGGTTACTTGGCATTGGCGAGGTACTATGAATGGAGAAACAATCATCGTCTTACATATCAAATTGCAAAATTAGCAGTAGAGAAATGTAAGAAATTTGGAAGACCTATAACATCTAATGCTGATTATAGCCATTTTGCAGAACTTGAGTTAAAGAAAATGAAATGGGGCGCAAAGCTATGTAAGTTTGATCAAAAGAAAGAATTTTTATTAAGTGCTATGAAAAGGCTTAATGAATATCCACAACCTTTTAGGGCTATGATAGAAAGTGAAGCATATCAGTATTGCCAATATCTTAATGATAATTACAACCATGCATTAACATATAGACCAATAGATCCCCCTTACCCTAAATACAAAGGAGAAGAAGATCATTCTAAATTAAGAAGATCATTTAAAGATGCTCATACTATTAAAACTAATTATTCTGCAAACTTCCAAGATATGTTCGTATTAAGTACCTTGGACGGAAAAAGAAACGGTAGATATTTAGAAATAGGTGCAGCCGAACCATACAAAGGAAATAATACTGCTCTTTTAGAAGAATGGGGTTGGACAGGTATATCTTTAGAATTGAATAGTGATTGTGTAAAACAGTGGGAAGGTCACAGAAAGAATAGAATTATTCAAACAGATGCATTGACATGGGATTATGGAGTATACATAGAAGGTCACTATGATTTTCTTCAAGTAGATATTGAACCTGCATTAAATTCATTTAAGGTTCTACAGAAAATTCCTTGGGAGAAAGCTTCATTCGGCTTAATCTCATTTGAACATGATGACTATTTAGATTGTGATGATATTCGTAAAAAGTCTAGAGAGTATCTAAAATCTAAAGGCTATAAATTATTAGTATCAGATATAAGTCCTACTTATACTTTAAATAAACCAAAAGTTTCTTATGAAGATTGGTGGTACCACCCAGATCATGTAAGTAAAGCTGCTGTTGAAGTAATGAAGGATGTATCTAAAGGAAATAAGAATGCTATCAATTATATTTACAATACAACTGATGGGGCAGTACATACCAAAGACCTAGATTTTGTAAAGGTTCCTTGGTAAACTAATCATAAAAAAACAATATAAAAATAAACAAAAATAATATGGCAAAAGAATTTTCATTCGCAGATTTAAACAAAGAAATGGCAAAACATTCAACGTATGGTGATACATTGGATAAGTCTTCCATTTCAGAAATAGACCATTATATACCAACAGGAAATTGGCATTTAAATGCATGTTTAACTGGATCTCTTTTTGGAGGATATCCTAATAATAGAGCAGTTGCATTAGCCGGGCCATCAGGTACTGGTAAAACTTATCTTATTTTAAATGCAATTAAACAAGCACAGCAGAAAGGATATAGTATTGTATTTTATGATTCTGAAAATGCAGTAGATAAAACATTAGTAGAAAAGTTTGGTATTGATCCTAAGAAATTTAGATATGAGCCATGTAATACAGTTCAAGAGTTTAGAACTTCAGTTACTGCTATTACTGATGTATTAATTGAACAAAAGAATAAAGGTATAGAATTACCTAAAATCATGGTAGTGTTGGATTCTGCTGGTAACCTTGCAACCCAAAAAGAAATTGATGATGCAAAGACTGGGAGTAGTAAAGCTGATATGACAAGAGCTAAATTACTGAAATCTACTTTTAGAATCATTATGACTCAGTTTGGTATTTGTAAAATACCTTTCTTATTTACTAATCATACTTACCAAACTCAAGATTTATTTTCAAGGCAAGTGGGAGGAGGTGGAACTGGGCCTGAGTATGCAGCTTCTATAATTTTATTTTTAGGTAAAGCTAAACTTAAAGAAGGTATTGAACAAACTGGAATTATCGTAACGGCTAAACCTAATAAAAATAGATTTGCAAAACCAACAAATATTAAATTCCATATTTCTTTCAATAAGGGTATGAATCCTTATATTGGTTTAGAAGAATATATTAGTTGGGATGTATGCGGTGTTGAGCGAGGAAGGTTTATTAATGCAAACGCATTTAAAAAATTAACTGATCCTGGTAAAGCTGAATGTAGAGAACATACATTTGAAAAGGATGGTAAAGAAGTAACTATTTATTTCCAACCTGCAGCAACTGCTCGTAAGATTTGTGTAAAGCATCTGAATGATACGGTTGATCTTAATCAATTATTTACCCCTCAAGTTTTAACAGAAGATGTGTTAAAATCACTAGAACCTGTCGTCGCCGCCAAGTTTAAGTATGGAGAAGAAATTGATGTAGAGAACCTAACTGAAATGCTTGAAGCCGATGTTACCGAAACTGCTTAATACAGCCAAACTTAAGGTTAAGTATGTATTAGGGAATCACACAACATTCAAAAGTTATCCTGATGCTGAAGATATAATCTTCGAACTTATTCGTGATTATTGCGGAAAGGTTGCTAAAGAAATAAAATTTACAAATGTTTCTTTGGCTAAGAAATACTCCTTAGATGAAAATAGGACTAATGATATTGTAGAAAAATTATTAGTTGAAAAGATCATAAAGGTTTCTATTTCTAATTCTGCATATACAACATATGAAGTCATAAGAAATCCTTATGAATAAACTAAGTAATAAATTTACAATATAAAAATAAAATATGAAGTCCAGTATTGATCACGAAAAGATTTTCTTCAACTATTTTTTAAAGAAGCCACATTACTTAAAAAGCACAAGACCAGGTTTCTTTTCGAATAGTGACTTAGATCATATTGCAAAACTATCAAAAGATTTTTATACCAAGTTTAGTGAAAGTCCTTCTAAAGAACAAATGAAGGCTTTAGTTAAAGATGATCCTAATGAAATATCAGATGATATTGTAAATGCAATTTATGAAGTTAACATTAATGAATATGACCAGGATTGGTTAAAAAGAACTGGTGAGGCGTGGGTAAAATGGAAACACTTTGATAAACAATTAGTAAAAACTATTGAATATGTAAAAACTCAAGATGTTTCTCCAGAAAATGTTGAAGATGTTGTAACTCGTGCAATAGGAATGATCTCTACTGATGGTTCTTTAAATTTTGATACTGATGTAGGTTTAGACTTCTTTAACCCTGAGCATCATATTCAAAGAAAGACTAAAAAGTTAGAAACAGGCTGGAGTTTTATTGATAATGTCTCAGGTGGTGGTTATGATCCTAAATCTCTTATTGTATATGCAGGTGAACAGAATGTAGGTAAATCTATTTGGTTGGCAAATGATGCTGCTAACTTTGTTCGTATGGGTCATAATGTAGTTTTTGTAACTGCTGAAATGTCTGCACAAAAAGTATTAAAAAGAATAGGTTCTAATTTACTTCAGATACCTATGATGGAATATGATAAACATTCAGCCAACAGAGATTATGTAAAAAGGAGGTTAGAAAGAATCACAAGAGGCATAATGCCTCCAGGAAAATTATTTGTAAAAGAATTTCCAACTTCACAAGGTACTGTATTAGATATTGAAGCATACTTAAAAGATCTTGAAGAGACCCAGGATCATAAGGTAAATGTTTTAGTCGTAGATTATATAAATATACTGGCTAACTACAGAAACCCAAATACAGAAAACACTTATATGAAGATTAAGCAAATTGCTGAAGATCTTAGAGCACTTGCTGTTAAACGAGATATGCTCGTTATATCCGCAACACAAATTAATCGTGGGGCGTGGGACGCAACTGAAATTAAAATGGAAAACATAGCAGAATCCGCAGGACTTGCCCATACGGCCGATGTTATGTATGCCCTTATCCAAGATACCATGATGCATGCGAATCGTGAATATTGGTTAAAGGTACTGAAAATTAGAGATGGGCAGGGAAAAGGTTCAAGGTGTAGATACAACATAGATTATGATTTTATGCGTCTTACCGAAACCGATGACGTAAATTAAATAATATGTGGGGAAAAAAGAAAAAAACACCTAAATATGAATTGGATGAAGATGGGAATCCTAAGTTAAATGAATATGGACAAAAGATTCCAACCCAATCCAATAGAGATAAAATCTTTGGTAACACTTACGGTGAACAAGATATTACTCAAAATAAAGTAAACTTCCGCTTATCCCCAACTTATGGTGATAACATGGATCCTGATGATAAGATGCATTATGATTTACTTTTTAGAAAATTAGATAAGTTAATTAAGGGCAGTGAATATGAACATTTAAATCAAGTCACTGAAGATGGTGTTATTAAAAAATTAAATAAAGTACAAATAAACAAAGTATTTTCTTATGTAATTGAAAACATAGGTGCAAAATATACTAGAGTAGATTTATTTAGTGTTATATCAGATTACTTTGATGTATTTCCAAATAAGTTCTACAATTCCCTTTCTAATAAATTTAAGGATGAACTCATTCAAGAATTAGATGAAAAGTACAATATATTAGAAAAGAGGAACATTAGAAAATTATTTTAACATGGCTAAAATCTGGATGATAAGTGATTCACATCTTGGGTGTAGATCAAATTCTGTATTATGGCTAAACATTATTGAAGATTACTTCTTTAACTTCTTTATACCTTTAGTCAAAAAAGAATATAAGACAGGAGATGTTTTGTATCATCTAGGCGATGTATTTGATAATCGCCAAAGTATTAATCTTGCTGCTCAACATTTAGCTATTAGAGTTTTTGAAGAACTTGCTAAAACTTTCCCAGAGATCCACATCATAGTAGGAAATCATGATATTATGAGAAAGAACTCAAATGACATTTCTTCTGTTGATTGTCTTAAATACATTCCTAATGTATATGTACATAAAGAACCTAAAATTTTAGAATACGGTAAAACTAAATGTTTACTTATGCCTTGGAGAAGGGATAGTGCCCATGAAAAAGAAACACTAGGAAAAATTAAAGGCAAGATAGATTATATGTTTTGTCATACAGAAACACAAGGAGTTCAAACAAGCCCCAATACTCGTTATCTACATGACGGTGGAAATGATGTAAAAACATTTAAAAGATTTAAGAGAGTTTATTCAGGTCATATTCATTATAGACAAGAAAAAGGAAACTTTATCTTAGTAGGAAATCCTTATCCTATGACTAGGTCTGATAGGGATAATCAAAAAGGAATATATCGTTTAGATTTAGAAAGCGGAGAACATATCTTTATCCCTAATAAGAGATCTCCACAGTTTATGAGATATTATATTAATGATATAATGGAGATGAGAATGGAGGATATACTTAAAGATATTGATGGAAATTTTGTAGATGTATTTATCCCTTCAAATATATTAGGGAAGTATAACATTAATAAATTTATGGACTTTTTAGATGGCAATGCAAGAAGATTAGAACCTAGAATTTATGATGAAGAAAACCCTGTTGATTATGACGATGAACAAACTTCTGATTTTAGTGGAGAATTAAATTTAATGAACATTGCAGCAGATCATATTAATAGTCTTAATTATGATGATGACCTTAAAGACAGATTAATAAAATCAGTTTCAGAATTATACAAACAAACATTAACACCAACTTATGAGGATTCTTAAAGTAGAATTTAAAAACTTTGCCAGTTATGGTAATCGTAGTCAGGTAATTGAATTTGATAAAGAAAGGAGTGATCTTTATCTAGTACTAGGTGGTAATGGTGCAGGTAAAAGTACTCTTGCTAAAGTAATTACTTATTTATGTTATGGAAGAGTTGAAGGTGCTCACCTTAGAGATTTACCTAACAGAGTAAATAAAGCCTTATGGGGTAAAATTTGGTTAGAGAGTAAAGGAAATCAAATTGAAATAGAAAGAGGTATTGCTCCTGGTATTTTTAATGTATTAATAAATGGTACCACATATGATGTTGCAGGTAAATCAAATTTACAAGAATTCCTAGAGACAGAAGTTTATGAAATACCTTATCATGTTTTTAAGAATGTAATTATTTTATCAGTAAATGACTTTAAGTCTTTTATTACAATGTCTCCTTATGACAAGAAACAAATCATTGATAGGATCTTTGGTTTCTCTGTCATAAATGAAATGAGAGAACTTGTAAAAAATAAAAGAAAATTAATCATAGAAGAAATCAGAACATTTTCTGATGAGATAAGAACATTAGAAGAATCTATTGAATC
>TARA_B100001057_G_scaffold490205_1_pt1 | contig 15986 bp, 12 predicted proteins | sample TARA_B100001057 | Tara Oceans TARA_B100001057 (sample SAMEA2621839) | marine metagenome | biome: marine biome (ENVO:00000447); feature: surface water layer (ENVO:00002042); material: "saline water (ENVO:00002010), including plankton (ENVO:xxxxxxxx)" | depth 5 m
CCACTGACCGTGAACTATCAAGAAAAGACCTACGCCGCAGGTAAAATCCCTGGTGGCTTCTTTCGCCGTGAAGGTCGGCCCAGTGAAAAAGAAACCCTGACCTGTCGCTTGATCGACCGCCCCATTCGCCCTTTGTTTCCAAAGGGCTTTATGAACGAAGTGCAGGTCGTGTGTACCGTTCTGTCTGCGGACAAGGATCAAGATCCGGATATTGCAGCCATGATCGGTACATCGGCGGCTCTGGCAATCTCAGGGATCCCTTTCAACGGACCCCTGGGTGCGGCTCGCGTTGGCTACATCGACGGTAACTACATACTGAATCCGGGCTACGAGACGTTAAAAGAATCCATGCTGAGCATGACGGTGGCAGGCACGGAATCTGCCGTTCTCATGGTTGAGTCTGAAGCCAAAGAAATGACCGAAGACGAAATGCTCGGCGCCGTGTTATTTGGTCACCAAGAAATGCAGGCAATAATCGTGGCGGTTGCTGAACTGGCTGCAGAAGCGGGCAAGGAAGCTTGGGATTGGCAGGTAGCAGCTAAAGACGAAAGCCTGCAGGACTCCGTGGTGTCGGCTATTAAGGCCGACCTTGGTGAGGCTTACCGTATCTCAGACAAGATGGAGCGTCAGACGGCAGTCTCCGCTCTGCGACATAAGGTGGTTGAGCAATTGGCCGGCGACGATGCTCAATATAGTTCAGACGACGTATCAGACACCTTCGCTCGAGTCGAGAAAGATCTCGTGCGCCAGCGGGTGCTTAATGGTGAGCCGCGTATCGATGGACGTGATCTGCGCACCGTGCGCCCGATTGAAGTCGAAGTCGGTGTGTTGCCGAAGACACACGGTTCTGCGCTGTTTACCCGTGGTGAAACACAGGCCCTAGTGGTAGCAACACTCGGCACACTGCGCGATGCCGCGTTGATCGATGCATTGGAAGGGTCCTACAAAGACACCTTCATGCTGCATTACAACTTTCCTCCATACAGTGTCGGCGAAGCTGGTTTCATGAGTGGTCCTAAGCGTCGGGAGATTGGTCACGGCAAGCTGGCACGTCGCGGTGTCTCTGCAGCACTGCCAAACGCTGAAGACTTCCCGTATACGATTCGCGTGGTTTCCGAAATTACCGAGTCCAATGGTTCCAGTTCAATGGCAAGCGTCTGTGGCACATCGTTAGCGCTTATGGATGCTGGTGTCCCTGTGACGGCGCCTGTAGCGGGTGTTGCGATGGGCTTGGTAAAAGAAGGCAATCGCTATGCGGTACTGACTGACATCCTCGGTGATGAAGATCACCTTGGTGATATGGACTTCAAAGTTGCCGGCACCGAAAAGGGTGTAACTGCGTTGCAGATGGACATCAAGATCGAAGGCATTACCGAAGAAATTATGGAAGCGGCGTTGGCGCAGGCCAATGAGGCGCGCATTCATATCTTGGGTGAAATGAACAAGGTCATCAGTGAATCACGTGAAGAGTTGTCAGCTAATGCGCCGGCCATGGTGACGCTGAACGTTCATCCGGACAAAATCCGCGACATCATCGGTAAGGGTGGAGCGACCATTCGATCTATCGTGGAAGAAACCGGCGCGGAAGTGGACATCAATGACGACGGTAGCGTCAGAATCTATGCCGAAGACGGATCTGCCAAGGACGCGGCGGTTGCTCGTATTCAAGAGATTACGGCAGAAGCTGAAGTGGGTCGGATCTATCAGGGCACCGTTGCTCGTATCGTCGACTTCGGTGCATTTGTCACGATTTTGCCTGGCAAGGACGGCCTGCTGCACATCTCACAAATCGCAGAAGAGCGTGTTGAGAATGTCAGCGACTATCTGAGCGAAGGCCAAGAGATTGAAGTTGTCGCGCTGGATGTGGATCAACGCGGTCGCATCAAGCTCTCCATTAAGGAGCTCGAAAACTACCGAGATCAAAACGAAGCCGGCTAATGTCCGCTAAGTTTTGAATCCAAAAAAGCCGGCATTTTCCGGCTTTTTTGTGCGCGAAGGGTTGGTTTAGGCTCTTGGTTGGACGCGATTGGCAATTAAATCTTCGACGACGCTCGGGTCTGCCAATGTTGAAGTATCCCCAAGATTATCCAGTTCGTTGGCCGCAATTTTGCGCAAAATGCGGCGCATAATTTTGCCTGAACGAGTTTTCGGTAGCCCTGGTGCCCATTGGATCACATCGGGTTTCGCAATCGGCCCGATTTCCTTGCGCACCATGGCGATCAGTTCTCCAAGCAAAGTGTCGGCATCAGAATTGTCACCGGCCATCAGGGTTACGTAGGCATAAATGCCCTCGCCTTTGAGATCATGAGGGAAGCCAACTACCGCTGCTTCGGCAACAGCGGGGTGCAAAACCAAAGCGCTTTCCACTTCCGCCGTGCCAATTCGGTGGCCCGACACGTTCATCACGTCGTCTACTCTGCCGGTGATCCAATAGTAGCCGTCTTCATCGCGACGAGCGCCGTCGCCGGTGAAATAGAAGCCCGGGTAAGTAGCGTAGTAGGTGTCGATGACACGCTGATGATCGCCATAAACCGTGCGAATCTGGCCCGGCCAGGATGCGGTAATGACTAGGTTGCCTGATGCGACTTGATCCTGAATTAGGTTGCCCTCGGCGTCCATCAAGGCAGGCTGCACACCGAAGAACGGACGACTGGCAGACCCCGGCTTCAAAGCCGTTGCGCCGGGCAGCGGGGTGATCATGATACCTCCGGTCTCGGTCTGCCACCATGTATCAACAATGGGACAGCGGCCATCACCCACCACTCGGTGGTACCACTCCCAGGCTTCTGGGTTGATGGGCTCACCGACGCTGCCCAATAGATGCAGGCTGGCGCGGGAACTGCGGGCCACAAATTCATCGCCTTGTGCCATAAGCTGACGAAGAGCCGTTGGTGCGGTATAGAAAACGTTCACCTGATGCTTATCGATGACCTGCCAGCAGCGACCCGCGTCGGGATAGGTGGGTACTCCCTCGAACATCAACGTTGTCGCACCATTGGCAAGGGGCCCATAGACAATATAGGAGTGGCCGGTAATCCAACCTACGTCGGCAGTGCACCAGTAAACGTCGCCGTCTTGGTAATCAAAAACATATTTGTGACTGATGGCGGCGTGCAGTAGGTAGCCAGCAGAGCTGTGCTGCACGCCCTTGGGCTTACCGGTAGAGCCAGAGGTGTAGAGAATAAAGAGCGGGTCTTCAGATTCGACGACTTCAGGCTCGCATGTCGTCGATTGATTGGATGTTAGGTCTGTATACCAAATGTCTCGACCCTCCTGCCAGCCGATATCACCGCCGGTGCGTTTAACCGTGACCACGGTATGCACGTTGGGGCAGGAGGCCAGTGCCTCGTCGGTATTGGCTTTCAGCGGTATGGCCTTGCCGCCGCGCATGCCTTCATCGGCAGTGATCACAGTTTGACAGTCAGAATCTAAGATACGGTCCTGCAATGACTGCGGCGAAAACCCACCAAACACAACGCTGTGAATTGCACCGAGCCGAGCGCATGCAAGCATCGCGTAGGCTGCCTCGGGTATCATGGGCATATATATACAGACCCGATCGCCTTTTTTTACACCTCTTGCACGTAAACCGTTAGCGAGCTGACAAACCTTGTCGTAAAGCTCTTGATAAGTAATCTGCACATCATCACTGGGCTCATCGCCTTCCCAAATGATTGCCGTTTGCGCGGCTCTGTGGGGTAAATGCCGATCAATACAATTCACGCTGACATTGAGTTGACCGCCGACAAACCATCGAATGTTGCCGGTGGGAATGTCCGCTTCGCTCACGTTCTGCCATGGCTGCTGCCAACTTAAGAATGCGCTCGCTTGATCAGCCCAGAAACCCTCAGGGTCAGCAATGGAGCGCTGATACATAGTGCTATAGGTGGCTTCGTCGATCAGCGTGCGGGCTTTCATGCGTGACGGGACGGGATATATTTCGCTCACTGGAAATCTCCTATGCGGTTGAATCGCGGGGGCTAGTTTGTGCGATTGAGTTGCAGGCAGTGGTCAATTAAATGACGTGTTGCAGGGTCTTGGCTTGACGCGCCATCGCCACTGAGCTGGCCATAAATCGATAATGCCAGATGCTTGCCAAGCTCAACTCCCCATTGATCAAAGGAGTTTATATTCCACAGCACACCCTGACAAAAGACCTTGTGTTCATAGATCGCTAACAGACAACCAATCTGTTCAGGTGCCAACGACTCCATGATCACTGTTGTCGATGGGTGATTGCCCGGGACACGCCTGTGTTGCTCATCTAAAGTCGCAGGCTCGTGCCCAAGGGTCATGGCTTGCCCTTGGGCAATACCATTAGCCAGCAACCATTGATGATGTTCGCTGCGTGCAGCTGCTCCCTGACCGATCAGTATGAAGTCAGCGGCATATGTGCTCGTGCCTTGGTGTAATAGCTGGTGATATGCATGTTGGCCGTTGGTACCGCAGCCGCCCCAAAGCACCTGCATGGTGCGGTAGTCAATGGGGTTGCCATCAACATCCACAGACTTACCGTTGCTCTCCATTTCTAGCTGCTGCAGGTAGTTGGGTAGCAGGGCTAGTCGTTGGTCGTAGCTCAGCACCGCAAGACTGTCGCAACCAAGGTGCGAAGTGTTCCATGTCGCCAGCAGCGCTGCGATCACCGGGATGTTTTGGTCCATTGGCGTTCGCGCAAAGTGCTCGTCGGCGACGCGCGCACCTTCAAGTAGGTTGTCAAATGCTTCACAACCAATTTGCAACATGATGGGTAGGCCAACCGCAGACCAGAGTGAATAGCGACCGCCGACCCAATCCCAGAGCGGGAAGAGATTCTTCTCGGCAAAGCCGAATTCGGATGCCGCCTGTAGGTTGGTTGTAACGCCCAAGAAGTGCTGGCCGATGGCATTTAAATCACCGGTCCGCTCGAGAAACCAGCTGCGCGCGGTGTTGGCGTTGACCTGGGTTTCTATGGTGCTGAACGATTTAGAGACAACGATGAAGAGTGTGGTCTCCGGGTTCAGGCCGTTAAGGGCGCGATTGATGTCTGCAGCATCGACGTTGGCAACGAAATAAATCCTTGGTGCGTTGCATGTGCTCGGTAGGTGGGCCAAAGCATTCACCAGCAGTTCCGGCCCTAGGTGCGAGCCACCAATTCCGATATGAATGACATCCTTGATGGGTTTGCCGGTGTAGCCACGCCACTCACCGCTGCGGATGGCTTCGACGCTCTGATAGAGCCGCTGTTTGGTTTGCGCAACTTCAGCCAGAATCGTTTTTGATGCCATCGGCGCACCCTGACGCAAGGCCGCGTGTAGAACCTCTCGATTCTCGGATCTGTTGATTTTTTCTCCTGCAAACATGGCGTCGCGTTTTGCAGGTAAACCCACTGAGTCGGCGAGGTGGAGTAGCTGCGTTAGTGCATGTTGGTCTACTCGCTGTCGCGAAAAATCGAAGTGACAGCCAGCTAAGGTGTGGCGCAGTGATTTGTTTCGCGCCGCATCTTGCAGCAGCTCTTGACTATCGGTTGATGCAAGCCGCGCAGCTGATGCAGCTAGGGAGTCCCAGATCGGAGCAGAGTCGGATGATGGCATAAGTTACAGCAAGGTCGGGTTGGGATTGAAAAACTGCCGCGTACCGTCCATATGCAATATTTGCTCTAGCAAGGCATTAAAATGCTCGTCGTTATTCGCGAAATCAATTTCAGCGGCATTAACAATCAGCACCGGCGCATCGTCGTAATAGTGGAAGAACTCCGTATAGCTGTCGGCTAAGGCATCGAGATAGTCGATATGTATGGACTGTTCAAAGTCGATCCCCCGCCTGAACACGCGCTGCTGTAGCACTCGTGCCGGTGCCTGCAAATAGATCACAAGATCAGGTTTTGGTGGTACTAGCTGTAGGCTACTGTGGATTTGGCGATACAGTGCCAGCTCTGCCGGATCTAAGGTCAGGGTTGCGAAGAGGTCGTCTTTTTCGATCATGAAATCGGCAATAATGGCGCGCTCCAGCAAATCGTTGCCCGGCATATCTTGAACTTGCTTGGCGCGCTGCAACAAAAAGAACAGCTGGGTGGGTAGGGCCTGACTCGCTCCCTCGGCATAAAAACGATCGAGGAAGGGGTTTTCAGTCACCGGTTCGAGTAAAAGCGGATAGTTCAGTAGCGCTGCTAGTTTTTTTGCCAGGGTTGTTTTGCCCACGCCAATGGGTCCTTCAATGGCGACGTACTGTGGCAGGGTTTTGTTGGTTTTGGCTGCGGCAATGCGTTGCAGCACGCTCGAGGAATCTCTGCGCGGTGTTACCGTCGGCATGGCTTGGGATGTGGGTAGGGGTGTCGACACCGGACGGCTTGCTTCAGCGCTTCAAAAGAAAGTAGAAAACTACTACGGACGGCGTCCGTGGCGCAATCAACTGCTTTCCTCTGGTGCCGATTCTGTAGGCTTTCGCCGGCTTCGGTTACGACGACGCTTGCGCGGCGCCTTTGGCAGCTGCGCGATCAATGCTTGGCGCCCGGACTCATCAGCGGACTGAAACTCCGTCCACCAATCAGCGATCGGTACCATCAGCTCGTCAGACTCTGCCTGCAGGCAAAGGAAGTCGTAGCCTGCGCGAAAGCGTTTGTGGGACGCCAGACGATCCAAGCTTCTCGGGTTGCGCTTATGCAGACGTTCCTGAATCAACCAAACCTCACGGGCAAATGTGCCAAATCGGCGCGGCACTGCGATGTGAGACTGCTGATGCTTTAGCGTGGCAAAAGCCGGGTCGTCTTCCAGCGTCGCTTGGTCGTGGCTGCGGGCGCAGAAGTCATCCCACAATAAGACAGCGACCAAAAAGCCGGGGGTCACCGATGCACCACCAAGGATTCTTTCATCCGTGTTGCGCATTGCGGCGAGAACGAGGGGGCTGTTTGGGTCGCAGCATGGAAACAGGGCATTTGCCACGGGGGTCTCACGCAGTTGGCGCCAGACGACCTCTGCGTAGCCGTTGAGAAAGAGTTTAATAAATTCGTCAAAGAGTCGAGCCGGCGAAACTGCTTCTAGGCTGTTAGCGGATTCCTTCGCATAACGCAGTATCTCCGGGTCAATAGCAAAGCCCAGCTTTGCTGAAAACCGCATGGCGCGCAGCATGCGCACCGGGTCCTCCGCCAAGCGTGTTCGCGTATTCCCAATAAATCTTAGGCGTTTTTGTTTTATGTCTTTAATGCCGTCAACGAAGTCGATAATTTCATCGTTGCTGGGGTCGTAGTACAGCGCATTGGTGGTGAAATCGCGGCGAAAGGCGTCTTCATGCAGCGTGCCGAAGGCGTTGTCGCGTAGGATCATGCCTCGGTCATCGTGCACTACCTTGTCTGAAATCGATTGGCGGAAGGTCGATACCTCTATCAGATCTCGGCCGAAGCGCACATGTACAATGGGAAAACGCCGGCCGACGATGCGCGAGCGACGAAATAATTTACTGACGGCTTCCAAAGGCGCGTCAGTGGCCACATCGAAGTCCTTGGGTTTGACGCCACACAGCGCATCACGCACGCAGCCACCAACTAGGTAGGCCTGAAAACCGTTAGCATTGAGAACCTTAATAACATTAAGGGCATTCGCATCCGTCAACTGCGTGCGCAGCGAGTGCTCGTTAATACGGTTTGGTTTGGGGGCCTGTTTTTTTGTGCGCCGAAAAAAATTGAGCATATATCTTAGGTTTGCTCGCGCAGGCCACGCTGCTGTGTTTTCTTGCGAGGGATGTTTAAACGCTGCCGCCTTTCCCAGAGGCTTTTGCGGCTGATGCCGAGTTGTGCTGCAAGTTGGGTTTCGGTAAGAAAGTCCTCGTTCTCTTGTACGAACCGGACGAAATAATCTTCTAACGAGGTTTGTTTCTCATCAGCATCGTTCTCCTCTGAGACTGGGCTCGAGGATGGGTCAATGGCAAGTAGGGACTGTGTAATTACGGCGCCGTCATCCGCGAGAATGACGGCGCGCTCAATGGCGTTGCCCAGTTCGCGAACGTTGCCGGGCCAATGGTATTCCAACATGGCCCCCTTGGCCTGCTCACCCAGCACCAGCCCGGGTTTATCTAGGCGTTTGCAGGTTTCAACGAGCAATTGCTCGGCGATATCAATGATGTCCTTGCGACGGCCTCGCAAAGGCGAAAGCTCTAAGTGCAGCACGTTCAAGCGATAAAATAGGTCTGCGCGAAATGCGCCGGTCTCTGTCAGCGTTTTAAGATCTTTATGAGTCGCTGCAATAATGCGTACGTCGACGGGCATCGATTTAGCTTGTCCCACTTTGCGGTTTTCACCCTGTACTACCTGTAGTAAGCGCGCTTGTGCGCTTGCCGGTAACTCCGCGATCTCGTCCAAAAACAGCGTGCCGCCCGAAGCCGCCTCGACCAGCCCAGTGGTTTCGCGTTGCCGATTTTCATAGGCGGCTAAGCCAAAAAGTTCCGCCTCGATCAGATTTGCCGGCACGGTGGCGCAATTGAGAGTGATCAGTGGGGCGTGGGATCGATTGCTTGCTGCATGTATGCCTCGTGCCACAAGCTCCTTGCCCGTGCCGGATTGGCCGAGGATCAGTACCGTGGAGTCTGTGGGGCCCACCTTGGCAATGCGTTGCCGCAGCGTATTCATGATCTCTGAAGAACCGATCATCTCAACAGGCTCGGCCACTCTCACCGGTTTGCGCACGCTGTAGGCTGTCGCGCGCTCAATGGCAGCCATCAGGTCACTGGTGGAAGCGGGCAACGGTAAATAGTCCTTGGCACCAGCCTGAAGCGCGGTAACCGAGGCTTTCACTTGTGGATCTTCGGCAAGCAAGATTAGAGGCGCGACGTTTGAGACGCTGGCAACCTGATCTGCGACCAGCCAATCCACGGCGGCAATCGCCTCGGCGCCGTTGAGTGATTCGACGTTTAGCTGGTCATGTTCTGCAACATCAAAACCATGCTCGCGTAGTTCGCCCGCCATGAGTGCTCGGCGGGCAGCATCATTGTCGATAAGAAGGATGCGCGTCATAGCGAAATTCTAGCAGAGAATAACGGCAAAAAATGCGCGCAGGGCGACTTAGGATTTGCTGCTAAGGCAATGATATTCAGGCTAGATTGTCGGCGACATAAGGCTTGAGTTGGGACGGAACAGCCTTTAAGTGCCAATGTGTGACCGCCCAATGAATCCACTGATTCACGGTGAATTGCGCGTTGGGGGGCGCTTGCCCCAAGAAATCTAAGGCGGCGCGTATGTTGGCTTCAGGCTGCGTGTTGTCGAGTCCAGGGGCGTGAGTTTGCTTGGATAGCTTTGTGCCATCGGCGAAGGTCAGAACGGGTATATGGGCATACTGCGGCGGCGACAGCCCAAGCTTGGCCATAATGAACACCTGCGGCGCAGTCATTGCAAACAGGTCGTCGCCTCGTAAAACGTGGCTGTAGTCCATGGAGTCATCGCAGGCAGTCGCAAGATGGTAGGTAACAAGGTCCTCTTTTCGCCAGATCACCAAGTCGCCAAACTCTTCTTCGGGGAGAAAATCACAGGTGCCTCGTAGCGCATCGGTAAATGAGCGACGCCGCCGATCGGCGCGGATGCGTACTGCGTGATTGGATTGTTTTTCCTGATTCGCTCTGCAATATCCGGGGTATATCTTATGGTCGCGGAGCTCGCGTCTTGAACAACGACAATAAAAGCACTCGCCGATCAGTTCTCTGAGTGCGCGCTGATAGCGCGAGTTAAATTGGCTTTGTTGACGCTGGGGGGCATCGGCGACGAGACCATGCACCGTAAGTGCTTGGGCAATGTGCTCAATGGCTTCGTGATCCATACGTGCGGGATCAATGTCATCGATGCGTAAAAACCAACGACCGCCGCGCTGCTTGATATCGCAGTAGCTGGCGAGAGCAGCAACGAGGCTGCCCATATGTAGAGGGCCCGTGGGCGAGGGCGCGAAACGACCGCTAAGGCCCAAACTTCGCTCGATAGCAGCGGCGTGGCGGTTGTCTTGCATCAGAATTTGGTGATGCAGCTTATGCGGGACGTGGGTTTAACCGTGAATTTGGCGTTCTTTGATCTCATCCAAGGCTTTGCAGTCCACGCACTGGGTTGCAGTGGGTCTCGCCTCTAGACGCCGGAGACCTATCTCGATACCGCAGGTTTCGCAGTAGCCGAAGTCGTCGGTTTCAAGTGCATCGATGGTCTTGTTAATTTTCTTGATAAGTTTCCGCTCGCGATCGCGGGTGCGTAGCTCGATACTGAACTCTTCCTCTTGCGTAGCACGATCAGCTGGATCCGGGAAATTCGCCGCATCGTCCTGCATGTGATTTACGGTCCTATCGACTTCCTCCATGAGCTGGGTGCGCCACTGGCTGAGGATGCCACGTAAATGATCAAGTTGACCTTCGCTCAGGTACTCCTCGCCCCGTTTGGGTTTGTAGGGTGTGAAATTACGAAATTGCGAGTCTTTCGTTGCTGCTTTGCGGCGTGTTGCAGCTTTCTTAGTGGCAGTTTTTGCCTTTGCGTCGGCGGCCATAGTGTTTCCTATGTTATGCAGGCCTATCATGCGATCTAGGCCCCAAAATCAGAAGGGCGCGAAATCTAGCAGATGCTGAAAGCGAAAACTATACCTACGGTGTTGTGTTTTTGTGAACGCTCAGCGTAAATGCGCATCCGCAGGATTGACGATCTTGAGTTGACGAAATTCAATCACCCCAATATTCGACAGGGCAGCGCCTTATGTTTTCAAATCGTTCTCGCGAGATTGCTCCTTTTGTCGTTATGCAGCTTGTTCAACGAGCCAGCGAGTTTGAAGCCGAAGGTAAAACGGTTGTGCATTTTGAGGTAGGAGAGCCAGATTTTCAGACGGCAGCGCCAGTTGTTGATGCAGCGAAGTTGGCAATCGATGCCGGCCGCACGAAGTATACGACGGCGTTAGGTATTCCTGAGCTGCGAGAGCGCATCAGTCAGTACTACCAGGAACTAGGCGTGAACGTAAGCGCGAATCGTATTGTTGTTACCAGCGGCGCTAGCGGCGGACTCACGCTGTTGGCGGCATTGCTGTTAGATCCAGAGGATGAGCTGCTAATTACAGACCCCGGCTATCCTTGTAATGACGTGTTTGCCCGCTTGGTGGGCGCATCCCCAAAACCCCTCAACGTGCATGCACAGAATCGGTTTCAGCCGACGGTCGCAGACTTTGTGGATGCCTGGGGTAGTCAAACCCGTGCAGCTTTGCTGGCCTCACCAGGAAACCCAACCGGCACCATGCTTGATCAAGCCGATCTGGCGGCGATGAACGCTCATGCCAAAGCGTCTGCCGGAGCGCTGATATTGGATGAGATTTATCAGGGGTTGCATCATCACCCTGTGGGCTACTCGACCGGCTTAGCAGTGGCTGAGGACCTGTATATCTTGAATAGTTTCTCGAAGTACTTTGGTATGACAGGGTGGCGTCTAGGTTGGGTGGTCGCTCCTGATGAGGCTGTTGAGCCTTTGACGAAATTGGCGCAAAACCTTTTCATATCACCTAGTGCACCTGCGCAATATGCTGCGCTGGCGACCTTCGATGAGCAGGCAATGATGATTCATGAGGTGCGTAGGGAGATCTTTGCCCGACGAGCAGCGCTGTTGGCAGATGGCTTACGGGAATTGGGGTTTCAAATTCCTGTTGTGCCTGACGGCGCGTTTTATCTCTATGTTGATATCAGCCATACCGGCATGACCAGTAACGACTTTTGTTGGCGACTGATGAACGAGTTTCAAGTCGCTGTAACGCCGGGCTCAGACTTCGGCTCGCACCAGGCAGATCGCTACGCCCGCTTTGCCTATACCCGAGGAGCAGAAGCCATCGAACTGGGGCTGACGCGTATTGCCAGTGCATTGGAGTCTTGGGGTATCGACAGATGAAACTACCTGCACTACAGCAAGGCATCTTGCTGAGACGTTACAAGCGCTTTTTGGCGGACATAGAAACCCAGGGTGGAGACACCATCACCGTGCATTGCCCGAACACTGGCGCGATGACTGGGTGTGCAGAGCCCGGTAGCGTTGCCTATTACTCCACTTCGGATAATCCCAAGCGCAAATATCCGTCCACCCTTGAGCTGGTGGAGACCGCCAACGGGCTGGTGAGCGTGAATACGGGCAGGGCGAATAGCCTCGTTGCAGAGGCGCTGGCGAACCAAGAGATTGCGCCGCTTCGTCACTTTGACCAGATAAAGGCGGAACAGAACATCCCGGGAGGCGGTGGCCGATTCGATTTCTTGCTAGGCAATGAGCAGGGCCAATCTGCCTTTGTCGAGGTGAAAAGCGTGACGCTATACAGCTCAAATGGACTGGGAGAGTTTCCCGATGCCGTCAGCGAACGTGCGCTTAAACATCTGCTCGCATTAGAGCGAATGCTCTCTCTAGGGCATCGCGGTGTGCTGATTTTTTGTGCCCAACATTGTGGTATCGAGCGGGTTACTGCTGCCGCAGCCATTGACGCTGAGTACGCTCAGGGCCTAGCGGAGGTCATGGGCTCCGGCGTAGAAGTTTACGCCGTAGGCTGCGTTACAGACACTAGGGAAATGCGCATCAATCGCCAGCTCAGTTTTGCGCCGTAACGCGGGCAATCATTCGGTGGCGCGTAGCAGCTGATAATCTGTAAGGCTTGGCAAGCGTGCGCCAAACTGCGTGATAACGCGCGCAGCCGCACGATTGGCAAAGCGTGCCGCGTCAATGGCCCCGGCGCCTTGCAGTCGTGCTGCAAGACAGGCACCGGCAAACATGTCACCGGCGCCATTGGTATCTACAGCTAACACGGATTCACCACCCACCTGCCATCGGCCTTCTATATTGCAGACCTCTGCGCCTTCGCTACCTAATGTTACGTAGAGCTCCTTGGCGATGTCTTTGAGTTCGCTGATGGCAATATCTAGGCGATCTGTTTTGGCCCAAGCGGTTGCTTCATCTGCATTACAAAACAATGTATCCACACCATCGCCCATTATTGCTGAGAGTCCGTCGCGACAGAATTCAATCATGGAAATATCGCTAAGCGTGAGAGCAACCTGAGTGCTGCTAGCGTTTGCTAGAGCCGCGCTGCGGGCCGCGCTTTGGCTGCTCAGCTCGGATGCACTAAGGTAACCTTCAATGTAGAGGCACTTGGCGGCGCGTAAATCGCTCTCGTTGACACGTGCATAGCTAAAGTCTTTTGAGACGCCTAGGTCTGTGCACATCGTGCGCTGGGCATCAGGGGTTACCAATACCAAGCACTGGCCGGATCTTTGCTCGTCGTTCATGGCGGAAATTTGCGACGTGACGATGCCGGCATTCTGCATTTCGCGAAAAAAATGACGCCCATTTTCATCGTCCGCCAGTTGGCAGGCATAGCTGGTGTTGAGGCCAAAGGCTTGTGCGGCATAAATGGTATTCGCTGCAGAGCCGCCGCTGCATCGGCGCATCGTCCGTTGCCCTAAACTGTCGACCAGTTGTGTCATTCTTGCGGAATCTATGAGCGTCATTTGACCCTTTAGCAGAGACTCTTGCTGCAGAAAACTATCGTCCACCTCGACGTCTGTGTCGACAATGGCGTTTCCAATACCCAGGAGATCTAACATCTAAGAATCCTTTTTCTTGATCGTTTTAACTTTCTTCGCACGCTAGGCGCGCGCGAGTTTCGAAAAAGCTACATCAGCTGCATGTAACGTGCATTCAACTTCTGCTTCGCCGTGCTGAGCCGATAAAAAACCAGCTTCGAAAGCCGAAGGCGCTAGATAGATTCCTTGTGCCAGCATCTCGTGAAAAAAGGCGCTGAAGTGTTCGACGTTGGATGCAGCGACATGGTCGTAGTTAGTCACTTGGTCGCTAGTAAAGAAGAAACCAAACATACCGCAGACGTGGTTTTCACTAAGCGGCACTGCATGCTTTGCAGCTGCGGCCATAATGCCACTAACCAGCGCGTCGGTGGTGGCACCAATTTTCGCGTAAACGTCTGCGGTCAAATGATTTAGCGTGGCAAGGCCTGCGGCCATTGCCAAGGGGTTACCGGATAACGTGCCTGCTTGATAGACCGGTCCTGCCGGTGCGATGCAGTTCATAATGTCCGCGCGACCGCCAAAAGCGCCAACAGGTAAGCCGCCACCCACAATTTTGCCAAGCGTCGTGAGATCGGGTTGAACCCCGTACAGCTCCTGCGCGCCACCGCTTGCGACCCTAAATCCGGTCATGACTTCATCGAAAATCAGCACTGCGCCGTGCTTTTCGCATAGGTCCTTGAGGGTCTCTAAATAACCCGGCAACGGCGTGATACAACCCATATTTCCTGCGATGGGTTCGACTATAATGCAGGCAACTTTGTCGCCAACGTTAGCCATCAAATCGCTGATTGCTGCTGCGTCGTTAAATGGTGCTGTGAGGGTGTGCTTGGCTAGATCCTCTGGCACGCCTGGCGAGTTTGGTAGGCCTAAAGTCAGCACGCCGCTGCCGGCTTTAACCAATAGAGAGTCAGAATGTCCGTGATAGCAACCGGCAAACTTGACGATCATGTCTCGCCCGGTGAACCCCCTAGCCAGTCTGATCGCTGACATCGTGGCTTCGGTACCGGAATTCACCATGCGCACTCGGTCCATGCTAGGAACAAGGCTGATTATTTTCTCTGCTAGATCAATCTCTATCTCCGTTGGTGCGCCAAAGCTGAGTGCTTTTTGTGCTTGTTCGGTAACTGCCTGCACGGTGGGGGCAAAGTTGTGGCCCAGAATCATGGGCCCCCAAGAACCGATGTAGTCGATGAATTGGTTGCCGTCGACATCGCGCAAATACGCGCCATCGGCGCCGGCAAAAAATATCGGGTCACCACCGACGCCTTTAAATGCGCGAACGGGAGAATTGACGCCGCCCGGGATGCTTTGTAGCGCGCGTTGCATCAAAGAAGTGGATGTATCTGTGTTCATACGTTGCTTATCCATTGGCCTAAGTTGTTTCTGGTCAATCGTGCTGAATCGATCGCGTTGTGTTGCTGAGCAACGGGTCGACGACTCAGAAGGGTTGCAAAACGACAAGTAAAATGACGGGAATCAGGACCAAGACGGGGAGTTCGTTGTATATCCGAAAAAAACGCTCGCTTCTGTGCTGCCGGTCTTCGACAAATGTCTTGATGATGTAACCACAGTGAAAATGGTAGGCGACGAGCAAACCAACTAAGGCAATTTTGACCCAGACCCATGCTTGCACGCTAAGGCCCTGCCAGCCTAGTGCTAACATAGTCAGGCCAAGGGCCAGGGTGATCACCATGGAAGGCATCATGATTAAGCGATACAGCTTATGCTCCATTACCTTAAATCGCTCAATACTGATCTCGTCTTTGCACGCTGCGTGATAGACAAACAATCGCGGCAGATAAAAGATGCCCGCGAACCAAGTGATTACGCTGATGATGTGAAAGGCTTTAAGCCAAAGGTACATGGTTTGCCATTCCCCTGTGGGAGCTCATAAAACGCCGTGAGTATAACTTTTAGCGCTGCATAAAACCGGCGGCGTTGTTTTGACATTAACCAATATTCTGCGAACTTCGCTGCGATTCCAGATGATGCGGTGGCGGTAGCTCAGGGGTAGGATATGCGGCATAGAGCAGCACCCACAATAAAGGATAACAGTTGCATTACCGAGTAATCAGGGAACGATCCGTTTGGCGAGGGAGGTTGCTTTGGCTGGGTGCGTTAGCCGCGCTCGCTGTGACAGGTGGTGCTGGCTTCTTGTGGGGAGTCTCGGCTGCGCAGTCGCAGATTCGGCAAAACGCGGAATTGCGCGACGAAGTAAGCGAACTGGGCCGACAGAATACGTTGCTGCAAAGTCGCCTGACGGACAGCGATTTGATTATCGATACGCAAAATCATACGTCAATTGCGCTGCGCGATGAGTTAACTCAGCTACACACAGCCAATGCAGGTCTCGAGACTGAGTTGGGTTTTTTCCGTAAAATCATGGTGCCCGGAGAGACCGACAAGGGAATACATGTGGAGCGCATGAATGTTGCTGCCACGGCCGATTCTACTTACGT
>TARA_B100001057_G_scaffold470093_1_pt1 | contig 15983 bp, 9 predicted proteins | sample TARA_B100001057 | Tara Oceans TARA_B100001057 (sample SAMEA2621839) | marine metagenome | biome: marine biome (ENVO:00000447); feature: surface water layer (ENVO:00002042); material: "saline water (ENVO:00002010), including plankton (ENVO:xxxxxxxx)" | depth 5 m
CTTATCTCCTTTTTGAGTGGCAGCACCACCTTGCTTCCCGGAACCCTGATCCTGACGGGCACGCCGTCGGGTGTCGGCGAAGCTAGAGACCCCAAGCGTTTTCTTGTACCGGGGGACGAAGTGACGGTGGAAATCGACGGAGTTGGTCTTTTGACCAATCCGGTGGTCGAGGAGGTTTTCGGGGAAGAACCCGATGAGAGGGAGTCACCAGAGTAGCCTCCGAAAAATTCATGAAAGTAGCGATTATACAATTTCCCGGTTCCAATTGCGATTGGGATGCAGAGCATGCCGTGAATGACGTCTTGGGTATACCGGCCAAGCGCATTTGGCATAAGTCCCGCCTCCCAACGGAGACCGAAGCGGTCGTGGTGCCGGGTGGTTTTTCATTCGGAGACTATCTTCGATGCGGAGCGATCGCCCGCTTCTCCCCGATTATGTCCGACTTGAAGGAATTCGCCGCAAAGGGCGGCCAAGTTCTTGGAATCTGCAATGGATTTCAGATTCTTTGCGAGGCGGGGTTGTTACCCGGAGCTTTGTTGCGCAATGACTGCATTGAATTCCGCTGTGTCAATCAACCTTTGAGGGTGGAGGATTCGAATGAACGTTTCAGTAGGGAAAACCTGGGTCCGACTCTGAGTTTGCCCATTGCTCACGGGGAAGGAAATTTTCGAGCGGACGATTCCGTTTTGTCCGATTTGGAGGCAAACGGCCAAGTCCTGTTGCGATACGATGGGAACCCCAATGGCTCGGTCAACGACATCGCCGGTATTCGAAACCCAAGCGGGAACGTTTACGGTATGATGCCTCATCCGGAACGGGCAGTTGAGTCGCATCATCCGGTGCAAGATGGATTGTCTGTTCTTAACGCTTTTTTCGAACCCATCCGAAAGACCCAGTCGGTCGAACTTTCACCATCATGACGGCTCAAGTCCCTTCCAGTCTTCCTCCGAATCCCGATCCTTGCCTGAACGTCGAGATTACCCCCGAGTTGGTAGCCCAGCATGGCTTGCTTCCGGAGGAGTATGAAAACGTACTCAAGATCCTCGGCCGTGAACCAAACCTTACGGAACTTGGGATTTTCTCGGTGATGTGGTCCGAGCATTGCGCCTACAAGAATACAAGGAAACTCCTTCGACTCTTTCCCACGGAAAAGGCGGACAAGGATTCGATTGGTCAGGTTTTAGTCAAGGCGGGGGACGAGAACGCAGGTGTGATCGATATTGGCGAAGGTTGGGGGGTTGCCTTCAAGATCGAGTCTCACAACCATCCCAGTGCAATCGAACCCTTCGAGGGCGCCGCCACCGGAGTGGGTGGGATCGTTCGGGATATCTTCACTATGGGAGCGCGTCCCATCTTGCTTACCAATTCACTTCGCTTCGGCTCTCTCGAGTCCTCCCAGGTAAAACGGCTTTTTCGCGGCGTGGTCAGCGGAATTTCCCATTATGGAAATTGCTTAGGCATTCCCAATATGGGGGGAGACGTTTATTTTGACGACTGTTATGAGGGTAATCCTTTGGTCAATGCCTTGTGCGCTGGTATTCTCAAGCACGAAGAGATTCAAAAAGGAGCGGCCACCGGGGTGGGTAACCCGGTTTATTACGTCGGTCCGGGCACCGGACGCGATGGATTGGGTGGAGCTAGTTTCGCCTCGCGAGAATTAACCGAGGAGAGCGCCGAGGATCGCCCCGCCGTTCAAAAGGGAGATCCTTTCATGGAAAAGCTTTTGCTCGAGGCTTGTCTGGAGATGATGGCCATACCCGGTTTGGTCGTGGGTATTCAGGACATGGGTGCGGCCGGCTTGACTTGCTCGACTTGCGAGACGGCGTCCCGTGGGAATTCCGGGATTGAAATTGACCTTGATCTCGTGCCTCAGCGCGAGACGGGCATGAATTCATATGAAATTATGCTTTCGGAGAGTCAGGAGCGCATGTTGGTCATTGTGAACCGTGGACGGGAGCGAGAGCTCGAGGAGGTATTTGAAAAATGGGATTTGCATGCCGCCAGAATAGGCGAGGTCAAGGAAGGGGATCGCATGGTCGTCCGCCAAAAGGGTGTGGTGGTAGCGGACTTGCCTGCGAAATCTCTGACCGACGAAGCCCCGGTCTACGATCAACCCACGAAAGAGCCAGTTCATATAGCGGAGGCTCGCGAGTGGACGGTTGATTCGGTTGCGGATTTGAAAAGCTATGAGGTGGGGGAGGCTTTGGGGAAACTGTTGGCTCATCCCACCATTGCTTCGAAAAGATGGGTTTGGCAACAGTATGACCACATGGTCTTGTCCGGGTGTACGGTAAAGCCCGGAAGTGATGCGGGCGTGGTGAAGTTGAGCATCGCTGGAATCGACAAGTGGTTGGCCATCGCGAACGATTGCAATAACCGCTTTTGTTACTTGGATCCTTATAAGGGCGCTCAGATCGCTTTTGCGGAGTGCATGCGTAATTTGGCCTGTTCGGGAGCTCGGGCCTTGGCGGTAACCGATAACCTGAACTTCGCCAACCCGAACAAACCAGAGGCTTATCACATGCTCAAGGAGTGCGTAAAGGGCCTGGCCGACGCCTGTTCTTTCTTCGACGTTCCCGTGGTCGGGGGAAACGTCAGCCTTTACAATGAGCATGGAGATGGAGCCATTGACCCGACGCCGGTAGTTTCCATGGTTGGTTTGATTGATGATGCGAACCAAGTTACTCGAAGCTTCATTGCCCAGGCGGGAGAATCCGTTCTCCTTCTCGGTGGTCTGCCTCATGAACTTGGGGGTAGTTATTATTTGCAGACGCAATTCGGGAAGAAGGAAGGGCGTGTTCCCGAGATCGACTTGGCCGCAGAGAAAAAAGTGCAGGACTTCCTTCTTGCTCAGATTTCGAATAACTCGGTTCTGGCCGCTCACGACGTTTCCGAGGGCGGTCTTTTGGTTGCCCTGGCGGAGATGCTTTTTGGCGAGGCCGATCTAGGGTTATCCGTGGCCTTTGATTATCGAGGGAATGCCGGCCGATTGGACTCCTTGTTTTTCGGGGAAAGTCAAGGTCGAGTCCTGATCTCAGTATCCGCACAGAACGAAGCAATCATCCTGCAGGCCGCTCAAGAGGCTGGTTTGGCAGCTCAAGCGCTCGGCAGTACGGATGATTCAGCTCGATTTAAAATCTCGGTTGAAGGGGATGAGGTCATCGATACGACGGTTTCCTCCTTGCGTGAAACATGGAGCCAGGCGATTCCAAATTACATGAAATGAACCAGACTGGACCATGAGTGACGATATTGGGCATTTTTGTGGGATTGCACTCGTTCGATTGCGAAAACCCCTTGCCTATTATGCGGAAAAATACGGAACGCCGTTGTGGGGTTTCAATCAACTTTTTCTGCTTATGGAAAAGCAGCATAATCGCGGACAGGACGGTGCGGGCATAGGTTCCATGAAGCTTAATATGCCTCCCGGAGAAGCCTTTATGTTTCGGGAAAGAAGCACGAGCAGCAAGGCATTGTCCAAAATATTCGGTAGCCAGCACAAACAATTGGGCAAGATGATTAATGCCGGTACGGCTTTTCCCGAGTTTCCCGATACCATCAAGACGCATTTCGATTATGGTGGTGAAATTCTTCTTGGTCACTTGCGATATGGAACTTCAGGGGAATATGGATCCACCACTTGTCATCCTTATTTCAGAAAAAGTAATTGGCCTTGTAAAAACCTGATGGTGGCCGGAAATTTCAACCTTACGAACGTCGATCAACTGAACCAGAAACTGGTCGAACGCGGACAACATCCTGTATTCGACACCGATACGCAGGCTATTCTCGAGGAAACCGGCTTTCACTTGGATGCCGTCAACGACAAGTTTTCCAAGGATGCCGCCGAGCAAGGCGTAACGGGGGACAAGCATAGTTCATGGATCGGCGAACGCATTGATCTGCCTTCGGTCTTTAGAGATGCATCAAAGCACTGGGACGGCGGTTATGCTTTGGCCGGTATCATCGGGAATGGAGATGCCTTCGCCATGCGCGACCCTTTGGGCATTCGTCCAGGGTTTTATTTTGCCGACGACGAGGTAATCGCAGTGGCGTCCGAACGCGCTCCGCTCATGACGGTTTTCGAGAAGAAGATCGACGAGGTAAAGGAAATCAAGCCCGGCACGATTGTAGTGGCCAAGGCCAATGGTGAGCTTGAGGTCGAGCGTTTTGCCGATGATCCTGCCCGCGAAACCGGTTGCTCTTTCGAGAGGATTTATTTTTCCCGTGGAAACGATCCAGATATTTATGTCGAACGAAAAACATTGGGAGCCTTTCTTGTTCCCGGGGTTGTCGAAACGGTCGGCTCGGATTTTTCAAAGAGCGTATTCAGTTACGTTCCCAATACCGCCGAAAGCGCTTATTACGGTTTTATGGAGCAACTCCGTCTGGTTCGGCGGGCGGAAGTCAAACAAAAGTTAATCGATGCCCGAAAGGTTGGTGAGTTAACGGACGAATTGATCGATGATTTGGTCATGGATAATTGGCCCAAGGGTGAAAAGATCGCCAACAAGGACATCAAACTGAGGACTTTCATCAGTCAGGAATCAGGACGGGCTCAATTGGTTTCTCACGTTTACGACATCACTTATGGCGTAGTTCGCGAAAAGGAGGATGCATTGGTTTGCATTGATGATTCGATTGTCCGCGGAACCACTCTGAAGAGGAGTATTCTCAAGATTCTCGGAAGAGCCCAACCCCGAAAGTTGGTCATCGCCTCGACGGCTCCCCAAATCAGATACCCTGATTGCTATGGAATCGATATGTCGGAATTGGGGAAGTTCATAGCTTTTCAGGCCGCCATAGCTTTGATAGAGGAAAAGGGCTACGAAGGCTTGCTTGAGGAAGTGGCGATCAAGTGCAAGGAAGCCTTGTCGGAAAACAAGCCCGGGCTCGTGAATCACGTCAAGAAGGTCTATGAAAATTTCACTCCTGTCGAAATTTCAGCCAAGGTTGCAGATTTAGTCTGTCCGGACAATGGCAATGGAAAAGTCCCGGTTGAAATCGTATACCAAAGTATCGAGAATCTCCATGATGCGCTCCCGGACCATTCGGGAGATTGGTATTTTACCGGGGATTATCCTACTCCCGGAGGCTACCGGGTCGTGCACAAGGCCTTTCTTAACTTCTATGAGAAAAAAGAAGGTAGGAGTTACTGAGCATCGGAGATTTTATTATTTTCGACTCGATTTTTTGAGGTGAGAATCCCTGCCGTGGCAAGAAAAGGATTGATCAGGACTTAAAAAAACTGGAGACCGCCGTTCATTTCCATTCGATTAAAGGAAAGAAAGGGGGAAGTGGGGTTCTTGAGGCGTTTATGACTTTGGGCGCTCTTGGGGGACCAAGCGTCCGTCGGCGAGAGCTGAAATCAATTGGCTCGCTTCTACACTTGAGTAAGAAACCAAAACCCAGTTGAGGAAACGCTGAGAATAATAAGGAAAGAAATGATGTTGGACATGATAATAAATAGTGCTTGGGTATGTATATGCACTAAATAAATAACTAAGTCAAGAAGATATCTAAAGTTTTATTCGTTTGGCCGTATTGACGGAAGAATTAGACCCGCGATTCATAGGATAATAGGTAAGGACTGATTTTCATTCCGAAGGGTAGGGGTGGAGCTCCTAACTAATAAAACCTTGGGTTCTTCGGAATATTCGAGAGCAAAGGAATTAGAATCAATTACCTGATCTATTTGGCACAGAAAAAGTGAAAAAAATTCTTTGACAGCACGGGTGTAAAATCGGTTATAACTAAACGCGGATGGACACTAGTTATCAAACCCTCGTTTTAAACCGACTCTGGCAAGCGGTAAACGTAGTGGGTGTAGAAAGGGCGTTTAGTTTGCTTAGCGTAGATCACGCTCAAGTGATCTATGCCGAAGACGGCAGCTTCAGGATGTTCGACGGTGCGTCTTGGTTTGCTCACTGCAAGGAGTTCGAGCCCGTTTTCGGATCTCGGGTGATCCATACGGTCAACCAAAGGGTGTTCGTTCCCAGTGTTCTTATTTTGCGGACATACGACCGAATGCTTATGCAGGAAATGAAATTCAATCGCCAGAACCTTTTGGAGCGCGACGAATTCAAGTGCCAATATTGCGGGAAGAACTTTCCAACCAAAGAATTGAACATGGATCACGTGATCCCTCGTGACCGCGGTGGTGGGACCTCTTGGGAGAACGTGGTGATTTCATGCATTCGTTGCAATAGCAAGAAGAGCAATCGGCTACCCAAAGAAGCGGGTATGCGTTTGCTTAAGGAACCCAAAAAACCCCCTTGTCGTCCTTTCATGACTTCCTTGTACGGAAAGCCGATGGAAAAAACTTGGACTCATTTTCTGCACGGGAAATAGGCTTTGGAATTTCCATTCTCGCTTTGAGGATGAACTCGGATATGTCTCTAGTTGTGAGCCAAAGATCGGATAATGAAAAAACGGACCATCGGGCCGTGGACGCACTATACAGGATAAGTGCTTTTGCGAGTACTCAACCTGATCCGAAATTGGCTTTGGAGGGTATCCTCGACGAAGTCATGAACGTATTTGATGCCAGTTCCGCTTCCATTTGTTTGTTGGATGCCGATTCCGATCAATTGTCAATCGAGGTGGAGCGGGGTCTTTCCAAGTCAGGCAAAGGATTTGCGCTTCCGAGGGGAGTGGGGATTACAGGATGGGTTGCTTTGCACGGCGAACCATTTCTTTGCCCGGACGTTGAGAAAGAAGAAAGGTATGTTGAACTTGATGATCGAGTCCGTTCCGAAATGGCCGCACCGCTAAGTGAGGGGGGTCGTACGGTCGGAGCATTGAACGTTGATTCTCTGGAGCGGGAAGCTTTTCAGGAGGGTGATCTGAGGTTGTTGACCTTGATGGCCAATGAAGCGGGTCGTGTTTTGGAAAACATGTGGATGGTTCAGCAATTGCGCAGAAAGGCCGATCAATTTCAAACTTTGGTCCAAGTTGGCCAGGACATGGCGGGTAAACGAAAGATCGAGGAGGTTCTCCAGTCGATTACTCGAGAAGCTCTGCTTCTGATGGATTGTCGATTGGCGGCTTTTTTCCTTTATGATCCCGACAATGATTTGCTTAATCTTCACTCCTTGCAAGATGGCAGTGGTCCTCGCTCATACCGAGAGTCCCTGAATCCTGCCGAAAGTCTATTGGGTACCTCTCTGAGAGGGCACAGACAGGTTCAAACCCGTGATCTTTTTCGGACGGAAGAACATCATTTCATTGAACTTATTCGTGATGAAAATCTCCATTCGATGCTCGTTACTCCAGTCGTTTACGAGAGCGAGCCCATCGGTTTGCTGACTCTTTACGTCGACCGCAAGCACAGATTCAACGACGACGAACGCATGATTGCCCGGGCCCTTGCAGATCTTGGAGCCATTGCAGTTCAGAATGCTCGTCTCTATGCCCGTGTCTTCGACTCCGAGGAAAGCATGAGGAAAAGTGAGCGTCTTACCACCTTGGGTACTTTGGCGGCTGAAATTGCCCATGAAATCCGCAATCCGCTGATGGTCATACGTTTACTGTTTGATTCTCTCGAGTTAGAAGACATGGCTGATGAAAACAAGAGCAAGGATTTGTCGATCATTCGGGAAAAGCTCGACGACTTGAATCAAATTGCCGGGCGCATTTTGGATTTTGGGAAAAGCAGGGAGTCGTTCAGGGAAACTTTTTCCTTGAGGGAAATCCTGCAAGAGGTGGCTTTGTTGGTTCGTTTGAAGCTCGAACAATCTCACGTCAGTTTGAACATCGAGGAGGCTTCGGAGGAGATACTTATCGTCGTCGACAAGGGGCAACTTCAGCAAGCTTTGCTCAATTTGATCCTAAATGCTTTGGTGGCAATGCCGAAGGGTGGTCGATTGGAAATTAAAACCATTCTCTCAGCCAATGCAAAGGCGGAGATACTTGTGAAGGACACGGGGTCGGGTGTTCCTGATGAATTTCGCGATAAAATATTCGATTCCTTTCTGTCGGGAAGCACGGGAGGAAGCGGATTGGGTTTGGCCATCTCGAAACGAATCCTTCGTGGTCACGATGGGGATCTGGAACTGGTGGAATCGACTTCTTCCGGGACAGTCTTTCGGTTGACACTCCCCTTGAGCGTTTAAACTTCGTGGTAATATTTGCCCTCGTTGAGGGCATCGCTGAGTTTTTCACGCAGTTCTAAAAACCGGGAGGGAGAAAAATCTTTTTGCTCGGATGATTGCTCGATGTTGAATACGTCGGTTGCAATTCCTTGCTCTGTCGCAACACGCGCGAAGAGGATGCTGAATCCGCAACTTGCGATCGTTTTGGCTATGACGTGAAGAAGTCCGACACGGTCGGCTGCTCGCACTTCGACGATGATCCGCCCCAAGGAGACATCGCGGTAGACGTCGACTCGGGGAGGGATTTTAGCTCCCAATCGATCTTCGTTGCTGAAGAGCCGGTTACGGTCGGTTTTCTTCCTTTTCTCCAAAATCAGATCCTCGGGAGAATTTCCCACCAGAAGAAAAGATTGAATTGATTCTTCGAATTTCTTTCGTGTCTTGAGGTCGTTTACGACTCCTCCGTGCCCTTCTTCGACGTAAAAGACGTCGATCGCCAAGCCGTCCTTTCTCGTGACCGCCCTGGCTCCGAGAATATTGATGCCGGTGACGGCAAAAGCCCCCGTGACTTTCTCAAAGATTCCTTGCCGGTCCCGGGTTACGATGTCCACGACCGTGAGGGTTCGCCTAAGATCGTTCCTCCAACTTACGATAGGGATTTCGGAATCGCTACTGTTTTCTTGAAAGCGGTGAACCATATCGACGTGTAAAGCAACCTCCTCCTTGCCGGCGTGGGAAAAATAGCGGGTAGGCACTTGCTCGAGATGTTGGAGAATTTCTTCTTTGGAAACTCCCTCGACTTCCATGTCCATATAGGCGTTTTTAAGGCTGCTTGGGTCTTTTCGGGCATGTTTGCCCTCCAACACTGCGAGGGTGTTGGTAAAGAGTTGAGTATGGAGTTCCTCCTTGTGGTCGTTCCATAAGTCGGGAGCGGTCGCGTTTGCATCGCAAAAAGTATGAACATAGAGAAACCTGAGGCGCTGTTCCCCTTCTATGAAGGCGGCGAAAGAATCAATGACTTCGGGGTCCTCCAGGTCGAATTTGTTGGCGTATCGAACCATTTCCAGGTGATTGCGGATGACAAAAAGAACGCGGTCGTGCATTTCCTCTGCAATATCCAGTCTGCTCAAGAGACTTCGGCCTATTTCCACACCCCGTTCGCAATGTCCCTTAGGTCCTTTGTCTTTGCCTAGGTCATGCATGAAGAGAATCAGGTAGAGCAGACCTGGAACTTCGTTTTTACGAAGAGCTTCCAAGTACCTTTGCTGCACGTCCTTTTTACCTTGAAACACCCTATCCAAGATAGATATGCAGTGCAGAACATGTATGTCGGCTGTGAAGCGATGGTAAAGGTCATGCTGGACTTTGCAGGTGAGGCGTCCGAATTCCGGAACGAAACGGCCTAGCACGCCCAATTCATGCATTTCATTTAGGGTTGGACTCACGTTGCCGATTTCCTGAAGAATCGAGCGGAAAGTCACGTTTGCCGAGGTGGAATTTATGAAAGAAGAATCGATCAAGGCCAGTCGGTTGCGAACGAGGGAGCGGAGGTCAGGGGCAAGCTTGGCCGACAAACGCTGGGAATGCCTAAATAGACGAATGATTCTCTCAGGGTCTTGATCAAATATTTTCGGATCGGGTGAACTCAATTCGTTCTCCCTCAAATCGAACCCGTCTACTTTTTGCACCGGGGCAGATCGGTAAGCTCGGAGGACATTGGAGAAACTTAGCTTCGAGGTTGAACCGCTTTTGTCGTGAATAAGCCGTTTCTCGAGAATGCCCGATAATTGATGAATTGTGCGAGCTTCGGAGTAATAATCGCCCATGAAGCTTTCGACTCTTCGAAAGATATCTTCTTCTTCGTATCCGAGCCCAAAGGCGACTTCTGGTTGCTTTTCCAAATGCAAGATGTCGACGGGGCGTTTACTTCGGAAATGCAGCTCGTTGCGAACCCGCAATAAAAAGGAATAGGCATCGTCAAAGGACTTTGCTTCCTGTGTGCTCAAATACTTTCTCGAAACCAAATCCTCCAAGCCTTTGTCCCCGAACTTTACCTTCGTCATCCATAGAATTCCCTGATAATCACGAAGACCTCCAACACCATTTTTTACATCGGGGGCTTGTAGGAAAACGGTATCCCCTTTTTCAGTTCTCCTCTCCTCTTGGTGTCTGTGCAACTCATCAAGGTATTTTGCCGGCTGGTTGCTCCGGCAAAACTTGAGGAATCGGGAAATGAATTTTTTGGCTACTTTGCGATCGCCGCACAAGTAACGGGCATCGAGCATGGAATTCTTGTTCCTGATGTCATTTTGGGCCTCGGTCATGGCCTCCTTGACTTCTCTGGAAGCATGACCGACTTTCAAGCCGGAGTCCCAAAGAGGGTATAGGATCTCACGGGTCATGGTTTCCTTCAGGAATTCCAATGATTTACCCATCAATGCGTGAGGATAAAGAAACATCAAGTCGATATCGCTATGTGGACTTAATTCACCTCGTCCATACCCACCGGTTGCAAGAATGCACATGGCTTTCGTTCTTTCCGTGCTTTCGGACAAGACCTCGAGGGCATAGCTGAAAAGATTTTGAACAAGGACGTCCAAGATGACCGATCGAGCTCTCGTGAGACGGATTCCAGAGTCGCCTTTTTGGTGATAGCGTTGCAGCATCTCCCTCTCCAAACGCATGAACTCCTTGATTTGCTCCAATCGAGCCTTGGTCGATTGGGTCGCACAAAAATCAAGCCTTAGTTCGGCATGTTGTCTGATGCGTCGAAATAGCGGATCGTCTTCCATTTGCACACGAGTAATCGATCGATATCGATAGTTGCTCCAGGGGGCGAGCCAAATCTCATTCCTTTGAGATTGCGGAATAGTTTTATCTTGGATATTGCTAGGCACAATGTTTAGGAATCTTCCCTTTGTTTGCCCTATACGAGCAACCTTATGTCTGTTCGCAACCAGTTTGATCGGAGAACCCTTTCTTGCTCCTGACGATCCTTTTCTCCGGCATGAGATAAGGTTGTTGCAGGATTACGGTAGTCTGTCGGCAACTACAGGGACTTGGCCTCTGTCCCTCGGCGGAATAAGTCAAAGGCTCGATGATGATCAAGTCGAATGGGGTCATGACTTGGTCGAAACTTCGATCGAGCGTGAGAATCGTCAGGGTTTTTCTCCTGTGGGCACTAGAATTGGCTTTGCCGATAATCGAGTGACCGTTCGATCTTTTGGAGGGGAGCCAAGGGCTGCCTTTCATCCTGGCATCGTTACTTCTTGGATGAACGACCGCTTTGCCGCCCGCCTCTCGCTTTCCACCCTTCATGGAGTCGAAAACGATTGGAAGGGAAGGCAGGACGATGGCTTGAATATGGACGGTTCTTATCTTGCCGCCCGCTTGGGCAACTGGTCGGGGCGGGTGGGGAAGATCGATCGATGGTGGGGGCCGGGTTGGGATGGAAGCCTGATCATGTCGACGAATGCTCGTCCCATCCCCGCAGTTTCACTGGATCGCCTTGTATCCGAACCCTTTGAGTCGAAGTGGCTGTCTTGGATTGGTCCTTGGACGTTTCACAGTTTCATCGGTAGGCTTGAAAAGGAAAGGCATGTGCCGAAACCTTTTTTGTGGGGTATGCGCGTTGAATTTGCCCCCTCTCCCGTCGATGGCCTTGAGATCGGCCTTTTCCGGATGATGCAATTGGGAGGAGATGGTCGACCGGAATCCTTCTCGACATGGATCGATGCCTTTCTCGGGCAGGACAATACAGGGGCAAATACGGGAAAGGACCCGGCCAAGGAACCGGGCAACCAGCTGGCAGGGCTCGACTTCAGGTGGCGACCCTTTGATCTGCCCTTTGCCTTCTATGGACAAGTTGCCGGTGAGGATGAAGATGATTTTTTGCCGAACGCTTTGTTCTTTCTATACGGTGTAGAGACATGGACAATTCTCGAAAATTCGACTCTTCGGGTATTCGCCGAATACGCCGATTTGACCTCCACATGGTGGACGGATGATCCGAACTCAAGAAATGTTACTTATGGACATTCCATTTATCAAGATGGCTATCGATATCGTGGTCGTCCAATCGGGCATTGGGCTGACCAGGATTCGCAAGTTTTTAGCTTGGGAGGAATCCTGCTGTCTAATGACGGAATAGATTGGGGTGGGACGCTTCGTACAGGAAAGCTTAACGAGGATGGGATCGGGAGTAGTTCGGTTTCCAACGGTTATTCGACTGATTTGTTTTCGATTGAAGTTTATAATTCCCGAGTTTATCCCGATAACAACTTGGAGCTTAGAACATCCCTTGGTTGGGAAAGCTTGAAAACCGATAATTATTTGCCTAAAAACGAAGGTCTGACCGCTTCCCTTTCCCTTACACGAATTTTCTAAAAAACATTTTATGAAAAATATATTAGGCTTTTTCCTCTTGTTTTCCTGTTTCTTGAATGCATTTTCTCAAAATATTTCACCGAGATTCAAAAGCTTGCTCGACCAACTCCCTCCATCACAAAGAAACATCATTTTAAGTGAGTATCAGAATGCTGTTTCAACTTCTTCTCCCAAAGCTTCTACGGTTAGCTCCAATGACCCTGCTCTTTCAGTTGAAAGTCCTAGGGATTTGAAGCCTTCCTCAAATTCAGATGAGAACTATGCCAAGAACCAGAGTAGAAGTTCCAAACTTCTTATTTTAGGTGAGCTTGAATCATTGATCGAGCAGGATCTTGAACAGAGTAAACTTAAATTAGGTACGATAACACTAAAGCAGTCCGAAGATCCTCTTGCGGTCAATGGAAGAACCTTAATTTTGGATAGGATCTATGATTTGGAAGAAGTCCTTCGAAATATCCGAAAGCGGCAGTTGGAACTCGTTGAAAAAGAAACGAAAACTCTCTACTTAGAGCAAACCCCAGATCTTTTTCCCTTTGGTTACGACGCATTCAATCGTAATCTTTCCTCGTCTGATTATGAGAGACATTATATGAAAGACTATAACTTTGCTATACCGAGTGATTACAAAATTGGCCCTGGCGATCTTTTGGAGGTCCAATTTTACGGTCAAGAAGAAGCACAGTACTCACTTACTATCGGTCGTAATGGAATCCTTCAGTTGCCGAGGGTCGGCCCTTTTAATGTACTTGAAAAAGGGAATTCCTTCCAATCTCTTAAAAGCCTTATAAATGAAAAAGTTAGTGAGAAATTAGGTGAAGGCGTCGGTGTATCGGTTTCACTTGGAGAGCTTCGACAAATAAAAGTCTTTTTAGCCGGAGAATTTAAGAAACCTGGATTAAAACTCACTACTGCTGGAAGTTCGATTTTAAGTCTGCTTTTGAATTGTGGTGGAATGAATGAAATTGCATCGCTTAGATCCTTGACTTTAAAGCGCGAAGGAATTCCCGATAAAACTTTCGATCTATACGATCTTTTACTCAAAGGAGAAAGTGCCACCTCGATTCTGGAGGATGGTGATGTGGTTTTTTTACCTACCGTAAAAAACAGAGTTTGGGTTGAAGGTAAAGTGTTGCGACCAGCAATTTACGAGATCCCAATCGGAGTAACTTTGAGTGCCGTGATCGAGTTAAGTGGTGGCTTTACCGACAGAGGGATGGCTTCTTCCATCTCATTAAAACGTGTCAGCGATCAAGGTGATTTTGTTAGGTTGAAAACTTTGGATTTTAATAGTGATGCCGATTTCCTAATTAAAAACGGTGATCATATCGAAATTTTTCCAGTCATTAATTCCAACATGAATGCCATCTCTCTTGAGGGTGAGATCAACCTTGCAAAAAAATACGAGTGGAGAAAAGGGATTCGGATTTCTGACATCATCAATTCCAAAAGTTTTTACACTACCCAAGCCGATTTGAACTATGCTTTAATTCGCAGAGAGGATCCACAGAGAAAAGTGTCGATTTTGTCTTTTTCCCCCAATCGTGTTTTGTCCGAACCTCGCTCCGATGGGGATTTGATTCTTCTTCCAACGGACACGCTAATCATACTTTCTAGAACTGAATTAAGCAAAAGGGAGAGGCAAGTTAGACCTCTCCTCGAGGAATTGAGATATGTTGGCCGACCCGGTGAGGGACTGCCAAGTGTTAAGGTAACAGGAATGGTTCATTTTCCAGGAGAGTATCCGTACACTACTAATATGACGATTTCCGATCTTATTGCTGCGGGAGGAGGAATGACTGGTTCTGCCTACACTTTATCATCAGAACTTTCAAGACAATCCGTGGATTTGAACACCTCCAATCCAACAGCTTCGATTGCTCATTTTTCCTTAGGGTCTCTTCTTTCTTCCGAAACTTTGGACATGAAGTTACGTGCCAAGGACATACTTTCGATTAAGCCAATACCTTCATGGAGTGAGAATAACTCAATTGAATTACTAGGAGAGGTGCGTTTTCCGGGCACTTACACTTTCCAGAAAAACGAATCCCTCAAAAGCGTTTTCTCTAGGGCAGGTGGTTTTACTCAGTCTGCATTCCCGAAAGGGGCTGTGTTTACCCGACAGAATCTAATAAAAAGAGAGGAAGAGCAAAAAGAAAGGCTGATTTCTCAACTTGAAACAGATGTGGCGAATATTTCCTTGGCTGCAGGATCAGGTGAGACTGCGATAAAGGCCAAATCGGTCTCCGACAATTTGCTTACTAAACTCAGGAATTCCAAGTCAACGGGAAGACTCGTACTTGACCTGAATGATCAATTGTCAAAAAGTAAAGAGAAGTCAATTATCGTCCGAAATGGTGACAGGCTTTATGTCCCTAGTATTCCTTTTGAGATTAGCGTTATCGGAGAAGTGCAATTCGCGACATCTCATCTGCTTGATGTTAAGCTTGATTTACAAGATTACATCCAAAGAAGCGGGGGATTTTCAGCCAATGCGGATAAAGAGCGAGTTTTTGTTGTGAAGTCAGATGGCTCGGTTCTCACCAAAGGCAATTCTTCTGCTTGGTTCAAATCGAGTAATTCTCGTAAGAACCTTGAAGCCGGCGATGTCATTGTAGTGCCGATCAACTTGGAGAAAGGAAAATGGATGGAAACCTTAACCTCAACTACTCAAATCGTATATCAACTTGCAGTTGCTGCTGCTGCCGTGAATTCTTTTTAGATCGCTCTCCGGAAATAGCAGGCAGGGTCAGTTTGTTCAAAAAAACTTGAACTAAGTTTGTTATGTGGTAACAATACCACCTATGCCGGCCTATTCCATCCCCTCCCGAAAGCCTGATTCCGCAAAGGAAGAATTGGCAGAATGGGAAGTTGCGGTAGTCGATCTCTTTCTTAATGCGGTCCAATCCGTTGGTCTCCCAAAGTCACTTGGGCAAATTTACGGGCTTCTTTTTTGCCGGGATCAGCCTTTGGCCATGGATGAGGTCATGAAATTGCTCGGCATAAGCAAGGGTTCGGCCAGTCAGGGTCTTCGCTCACTGCGTCAACTGGGGGCCGTTTCGTCCGTCTATGCTCCGGGTGATCGCAAAGAGCGTTTTTCTGCCGAGATTCGACTTCGCAAACTAGTGGCAGGATTTCTCAAGGAACAAGCCGACCCGCACATGGAAAAGGGGATATCCAGGCTTGATCATCTGCGCAAACTTTTATCTGCGGAGGATGATGAAGAGTCGCAGAAGCGAGGGACTCGGCGAGAAGAGATTTTATCCGGATGGCATCGGCAAATGAGCCGATTGCTTCCTTGGGTTAAGATGATCGTTGGCAAGAGCGATCGTTTGGCCCAAAAAAGTTCTAAGTGAACCGAAACTTATTAAGTTCGCCCGATTGGCTCTGCTTCCAGCAAACGGCCAAGGGCGGTAGCGTGAAAAAAAATGAGCGAAGATAAAAATTCTGAAAACAAATATGTCATGGTCGGATCGGATCCTACGGTGGGAGACGACGAGGTCGACT
>TARA_B100001057_G_scaffold185251_2_pt1 | contig 15981 bp, 4 predicted proteins | sample TARA_B100001057 | Tara Oceans TARA_B100001057 (sample SAMEA2621839) | marine metagenome | biome: marine biome (ENVO:00000447); feature: surface water layer (ENVO:00002042); material: "saline water (ENVO:00002010), including plankton (ENVO:xxxxxxxx)" | depth 5 m
ATCTCTTAAAAGCATAGATAATGAAGTGGTATTTGGCACACTTGATATATCTGAACCAACTCTTTGCGAGGTTAAAGGTAAATCAGTAGTATGTTGTCCAGTACATTTGATTATAAATTGATGATGATTATTATCATTACCGTCAAATTCAAAGTTACCTGTCATCAAAACATAAACTCTATTATTTGCTCCATCTACAGGAGTATAAGTTATTTGTAAATTTGTTAAAGTTAAAGATGTTGATTGAATTACTTGATATGCAGATATTGGTGCGTGTTTGAAACTTACTAAACCACCAGAAACACCTGTTAAGGCTGCACCAGATATTGCTGGCAATGATCCACTAAGTTTTGAAGCTGCCATTCCATTTATATCTGCATCAACAATACATCCATCAGGTAATCCCCCTGCTGAAATTCCTGTTATTGAACCTGATCCGTTTAATACTATTGGCATAATTTTTACCCCCTAGACAATAACATAGCGTGAACCTGACGGAATGTTAACTGTTATCCCACTATTTATAGTTATAGGCCCCGCACTTATTCCTGACTTGTTTGTACCCATAGTGTAGTTATTTGAAATTGTTTGTGAGTTCTCTGTTATGCAACCATCAGCAACTTGTGACGAAACTCCTGTGAGGTTTGATCCGTCACCATATAATGTGTCGGCATAAACATTTCTCCATCTATTAGTGTTTTGTCCTATATCGTAAGTACTGTCTCCATTTGGTACGACTGTATTTCCAAACGTAGAATAAGAATCGTTTAGCTGCAACATATAATTTCCAGAAGCTGGAAAAAATTGAAAGGCTGTACCAGCCATACATCTTATCTGGGACTGTCCACTAGATGCTCCTGATTTGTTGAATAGTATGTTACTCCAAGCGTTAGTTGCAGTTAAATGATTAAATATTAAACTAGAGTTTGCAGCAATATTACCCCCACTAGGGTTTAATTCTGTAATGTTGTAACTACCAGATGTATATTGATGCAATGAAGTTTTGCCTGCACCAGTATATGTTATATCTTGAAGTGTTACTTTAAACTCTCCATCATTCGTACCACTACCTATAACTTCCGCTTTGCTGTTGCCTTCAGTTATTGAATCTGTAGATAGGTTTGCAATTTTACTTGCGTCAATAGCTGCGTTTGATGCTATATGACTATTGTTAATAACACCTGCACTTGGTGTTCCAATACTTACAGATGCACCAATAGTAACAATAAAGAAATCAGCACCACTAGGAGGAGCGGAACTAAATACAATATTTGCACCATCTAAAGCAAACCCTTCACTAGGTTGTCCTGTACCAGAATTAGGTTTTTGTATTACACCTGCAATACTTACAAGCATTTGTTGTGCAAAAGCACCTGCATTACTTAAAGTAAATTTATAGGCAGAACCATTAAACGTGGCACTATTACCACCAGTACCAGAAAATTGACTAATAGTATTTATAAAGAAACTACCTATTGTTTGTGTTTCTTCCCATGCACTAGTAGTTGCGTTATAAACAAGTAATTTTTGTAGAGAGGTATTAAAAAATAAATCACCTGCATCAAGATCACTTGTGGGATTACTAGAACCAATCCTATATCTATCAGCAAAAGCATTAACACCACTAAGGTTTGATGCAACGGTATTAACATTTGCAATGCTACCGCCTACGTTGTTAACGTTTGTTATCGCACCTGCAACAGAATTAACATTGCTAATATCACCTGCTACAACACCTATATTGTCATCGCCAACAGCAATAGTATTACCCATGCCATTACCATGTACTGTGCAGTAATAACGTAATGAGCTAGGTGCGTTTGCCGGTACAACAAAAGTTACGTTTGCATTAGCTTGACCTGCTGTTCCATTTACAGTTACTCCAGTTGTATATGAATTACCGCTGCCATCTTTAAATGCTATAGGGTGATTATTATTTGAATTATCTGCTTGATTAAATATATAGGTAAATCCTCTAATTATATTTAAAGTAGGTTTAGATACTCCATCAACGTAAAATACACCGCCAACAACAGTTATTGTGTATGTTGTTTGACCTGCAAGAATAGTTCCAATAGCATTGATATTAGAAATATTATTACCAACGAGATCTACATTAGTAATGCTGTTAGCAACAGTATCTATTTCAGATGTTGTTTCCTGTAAATCATTTGCTGCTGTTACTACTTTTGCAATATCACCTGCTACCGCATTAACATTTGATATGTTACCTGCAACTGTATTTACGTTAGCTATAGCTCCACTTACAGTATTGACGTTTGCTATAGACCCACCAACATTATTAACATTAGCTATTGCTGCTGCTACGGTATTAGTATTTGTTAAATCAGATCCTGTTATTGTTACTTCTAACCATTGAGTATTTCCAAGGTCATAAACTTTAGTTCTATTAACTGTTGTATTAAAATATAATGCTCCATCTATAAGTGCATTACCGTCATTATCAACACTAGGGTCAGAAGATTTTGTACCTAAATATCTATCATCAAAAGTATCTAATGCAGTTTCTGCTGCTGCCTGTGCAGTTTCTGCTGCGGTCTTTGCTGACGTAGCTTCTGTTGCTTTTGTTTGTGCTACTGATGCGGAACTAGCTGCATTTGTGGCAGAACTAGCTGCTGCGGTTTGACTTGATGCTGCTGCTGTTGCACTATTAGCTGATGCCGTTGCAGAGTTTGCAGATGCTGTAGCTGATGATGCTGCGTTAGTTGCAGATGTTGTTGCTGTTGCTGCGTCTACAATAAGATCCCAGTTTGCAGAGTTAGTATTGGTTGTTAATGGTTGTGATCCAGAAGATGTATGTGCTGTATTACAAAAGAAAATATTATTAGTAGAAGTATCTTTAACAAGATCTCTTACAGCATAACTAGTACTTGCAGCCCAATTACCACGGTAAGTTCCTAATTCTTTTAGTACTTCAAACTCACCTAAGTTATCAAAACCAAGTACTCTGTTTTTACGAGCAGCAGCATTTTCTGTAATTTCTAAACTACCAATAGTATTGGTTAATGAAAATTTTATAGATCTATCTAATTCGTCTTGCTGCTGTTGATGTAAAATTACTGACTTATCTAGTGCGTCATTAATGACTTCTGGATAAAAACCGCCTTGGTTTGTTAAGTCTGTACCTTGTAATGGTGTTAGAGCAGAAGTAATAACAATAGTAAAACCACTTGCTAAATTTTGATCACTACCACCAGACCTTAAAGTTATACTTCCACCGGGGTTACCGTTTTGGTCTGAGTTTAAAGTAACTATATAATCATTACTTGCACCAAGGGTTAATGTAGTTTCTATACTTGTTGCAGTTTCTAATTTTTTTACAACTACATCTGCGTCTGTAAAAACTTTAAATGCAAAGGGATATGTAGCAGTATTACCATTACCAACTAACGCATTCGTCTTTCTTGTAGTCGAATTTATTGTCATTAATTAGACATCTTCACTATCTTATTAAGGTTACCTTTAAATCTTTGTATTACGGTCACACCTTTTAGTTTCTGCTTTTGCGACTTGCTTTACCTGTAATTAACGCTCTTATATGATCTGGTGTATTTTCTGGATCTATAACACCTCTGTTAATATCAAATTGAACACTAATAGGACGGCCTATAGATGTAAATGGTATACCTGTAACTAAGGTTATTGCTGTCAAAAAATCTTTAACATTTTTACCTGTAATTTCTTTATCAGGATCAAGAAAATTAACAGCTAATCTAACAGTACCAATGCCTGCTGCTTCTAAAGTAGATACAGATGGACTTGTTGTAATGCGGTCATCGTATGGTAAATCGTTTAATGCATTAAATGGAACAATAGCTATATTTCCAAAAGGCACTAATGCAGCAGCGGATCTATATTGTGAATTAAAAAACCAACCTGCAACATCATCTAAGTAACCATCTTCATCTTCATCTTCAAAATCACCACCTGTTGCCCTGACAATTAAATCTGCAACAAAAGCTGGCATAGCAAAACCTAATAAATAAGTCATAAACAATTGGCCTTTTGTTCCTCGCCATCCTAAATCTTTAAATAATTTTTTGTATTGTGTAGCGTTTAAGTTTGCAATCATATTAAAATAACCACCAAATTGAACCATAGTTTTATAAAAAGGTGAACCAACTTGGAATGCTGCTAAATCTTCTGCCTGTAAACTATCTTGTGTTAAACGGACGTTAGCGTCTGCTTGTTGTATAGCTTCTTTTTGTACATCTATTTCAGACATTGTTTTTGGGCTTTCTGTTAAAACTTTGTTATAAGTAGCAGACCAAACTACAGTATCAACTTGGTTTTGAAATGCTTGTTGCATAAAATATCCATGCCTTTCTGCCCATTTTTGAATTTTTTGATATTCATTTGGATTTATTATCAATTGATTTAGTGTATCTTGCACATCAAATATTTGATTAAATTGACGTTCTTTCATAAAAGGTGATAGTTCTGCTATTTCTTCTTGAAATTGCAATGGGTTTTGTACATATTGAGCTAATGAATTTTTTAGATATGACGGTCCTATTTTTATCATTGCAGGGAAATATCCAGTAAATTGTTGTAATCCATTTCTTATATTTGCAAACATAATACCAACACCAGTACTTCTTCTAACTTGTGTCCAAAACTTATCCATACCTTTAAATCGACCAGCAATCATGGTTGTTTGTCGAGCAGAACGATTAAGCCAAGGCATTAGGGCATTGTCCATAATTGTTGGATCTAATTCTTGCAATCTGTTTGATATATCTTTATTTTTTAAAATTTTAAATACATCTTCTATTGCAGGTTGTACAAACGCAAAACGTATTGTATCGTCAATATGTTTAGTCATTAATCGTAGATCTAATGATAATGGCTTGTTATATTCCACTCGTGCCTTGGTAAAACCATTACCAGTAGAAGGCAATGATTGTCTAAATTCATTTCTTAAATCTTCTAATTTTGCTTTTGATTCTGTATTAGCAACAAGAAAAGGACTTGTTTTGGCCGGAACGTAACCACCTCTGAATGACCCAAACCTGTTTACTGTAGGTGTTGCTTCTACTTCTTTAAAATAATATCCATAAATTTTTCTATGAGCTTGTTGTATAAGTGGTTTTATTTCTTCGTTTAAATCCCATACTTCTTGTAAAAACAAAAAATCTTCATTAGTCAAAATTCCTTCAATAATCATGCGATCTACAAAAGTATCCCACCTATCTGTATTTAATGATCCGTCTTCATTAATATCACCCCAACCTCTACCTAATAATAATTTTCGTAAATTACTTTTATTACCTGTATGCAACATAGCACCGAGAATTTCAACCTTACCGTATTGACCATTTGCATTACCAAATGTAAACCCTAGTTCTCCAGATGTAATAACACCTTGACCTAAATCTAATTTACTTATCATTTGTGTATAGCGTTTAGTGTAATTTGATCTTTCTATTCTGTATTTATTTAATGCGTCTTTAACAGGCCGCCAAATATATTTTGTAAAAGCACCTACTCCGTCACGTTCTAAAACAACGCTACCAATTAAACCTTTACCAGTTCTAGTTGCACCGTCCATTCCATCTGCCCAATGTTCTATACGTCTTGTCATTGATTTGCCTTGTTGCATAGCCCTAAAAAATCTTGTCTTTTTTATTTCTTTAAGATTAAAAGTAAAACCTTTTGGTGATTCTGTAGTTCCTATTGGATCAGGTGTTTCCATTCTTGCCATTGTTTCCAATAACTCATTTACAGGCACTTCTAAATCTATTATTTTGCCGTCTATTTCAACTTGCATATCTCGTCTTGCTTGAAACATTAATGTTTGTATTGTTTCGTATACAGTTTCAAATTGTTCATAAGTTAAATTTTTAATATCCTGATTACTTTCTCTTGTTAAATCCTCTATTAACGGACGTAATTGTTCAAACATATCAGGATTATATGCCTGTAATTTTTCTGTATATTGTGATGGTTTATCTACAGCAGGTCCAAATCCATAAGCAGCTAAAATAGATTTTGCAACATTAACTAAATCAGTATTAAAATTTTTCTTTACTAATGTTTTATCTGTTTGAAATACATTTCTAAATAATTTGGTTGCGTTATCATATTGTTTTATTATTTCTAATGATTCTTTAGCTAATTGGTTGTTTAATAATTGTGATTTTTTTGCTTTTATTGCTTCTAACGTATCAGCTTTTTTCATAGCTGCTTCTACATTTTTCGCAGCTTTAGTTTCGTTTCTACTAAATCTTGAGGGTCTAATATCTCTTAATCTTTTTTTAGCTAATAATTCTTTCGCTACTTGTCTCGCAGCAGCAACTTGATAACGTACAGGTTGCATTGATTTAGATAAAAATCTTAACTCTACAGATAAAAATCTTGCTCTTGCTTCATTGTGAATAGCTTCTTGCATTTGTATTTCTTGCTGCCTTGGATCAGTTAAATCACTAAATTCACTTAACATACGTTCATCTGTACGCTCCATAGCTAGTTCTTTAATTGGTTGTAGTTCTACTAATTCATTAATCATTGCAATAGGATCTTTAAAATTAAACATTTCTGCAATAACATTTACTGGCATTCCTTTATCACCTGCTTTTGCAATCAATCCATATTTACCACGACCAAATTTTTTAATAATTTCACTCATATCAAAAAATGGTATTAAATTTTTTAAAGAATTTATATCTATTTTGTAACCGTCACCTGCTACAACTCTTTCGTTATTATCATTTATAAATTCACCACGTTTTAAAAATGCGTGTAATTGATATAGTTTTTCTTTTTCAATTTTATTAGTTTCTTCTTGCATTACTTTTTTTCTAGTATTTGCTACATCTTTTTGTAAATTTTTAATATATTTATCTTTAGCATTACCTAGCCATTTTACTTGTCGCATACTAGCTTCAGTTAATTTTTGCAATGATTCATCCTGTGCTTGTTTCATTGCATCGCTATATTCTTTCCATGTAGCGTCATCCATTCCGCTTTGTTCTTGTGTTTGGAACATAGGTTTCATTCCATATATTGCTTCTGCTTGTGTGATTTGTTCTTCACTAGCAATCATACGATCCATTACACTTCTTATTTCATCAGTAAGTATTGGTAAATCTGTACCGTTTTCTTGTCTGTATAGTTTATTTAAATCATTTGTTATTGTTTTATATATTCGTTTTAAAAATTTTTGAAATTCATTAAAAATTTCTTGTAATTTATTATTTGGTGCTTTGCCTTCAAATAAATAAATTTCATAATTATATGCAAAACTCTCGTGATATTTTCTTTTTTCGTCTAACGATAACTTGCTCCATGTTTGTATATCTTTAACACCAAAAAAATCTAACAATGTTTGAAAATCATTTTGTTGTTGTTCTGAACCTTTTCCAGACATTGCTATGTCTTCCATAACGGTCAACATATAATGTGCAGTCTCATGTAAAAACGTAGAAAAATCTGCTTCTTGTGTAAGTATAGTTGTTAATGTTGTCGGACTAAACTGTCCTCTAGGACCTTCAGATTCTTGTTGCTGTGCAAATTCTCCTACATCTACTCGAATAGATCCTCTAGGCTTTCCAACTGAGAGTCTGTAATCTCTTCGTCCGTTAGGGAATTCATCATCGAGACTAAGTCTAGAAGGTTCGACTCTGATGGCAACTGCTGTATCGCCATAGCCAGTATCTGCGATAGCTCTGGTGGTAACGTAGACATCAGGTTCTGCAGCACTTCTGAGTTCACCTGTATCTTTGATTCGTTCTGCGTTTGCTCTACTGGTGTGGTGGTAAACGGTAACTGTTCCATCTGCATTGAGGGTGAGTCCTGTGGTCTCGTCAATGTTTGTTCCTTCTGATTCGAGTCCTTGTTGTTGGAAAGTATCAATCTCTCGTATTCCTCCATCTCCTCCTTCTCCTCGTTCGCTATCTGTTGCTCGCTCAGTTGCCTTACGTTCGAGTACATTAGTAACCTCCTCTAGTGTTGTTTGTATGTCAGCTTCTGCTACTCCTAGCTGTTTAGCTAAATTAACAGAAGCATTAGCGTAATCAGGTGCTTCGCTTTCTTCGTAACCCCTGACTATTTCATCTGCATCTAATTTAGCAGAATCATAAAGACGTTTTTCTGGATACCAAAGCAAAGCTTGTAGATCAGCCATTGTAAGATCTTTTTCAGTTTGTTGCAACTCTGTCAACACTTGTTCAAAAACACTAATTATATTTCTTCTTTCTGGAGCACCACTAGGAGTTTCTTTTTGACCGTCATTATATTTTGCTAATGCATTACCACCTTTTCTTATCTCACCTCCAAGACTTATGTGTGGATATCTTTTTTGTGGTTTACCTAATAAATCAAGTAAAAATTGTTTTCTTTCTGGTTTTTCAACAACTGTTGCTATTTCATTCATTCTCTTTCTTTTTGCATCACTTGTGCTGGCTCTTTGTATTGCAACACCTAGTTCATCTAAATTAGATAACTTAATCTTTATTCCAATAATTTCTGATAATAATTTTTTTTCTTGTAACGACAAAGCTTTTATTAATTCTTTTAGCTGACCACGTTTTACTTTTGCTTGTCTTTTGTAATCAAGAACTAACGTACCTGTCATTCGACCCCATGTTCGTATTAACCATCTATCCATAGTTAATTGTTCATAATTGCCATATAAATTTGCAAAAAATCCATTACCAATTTTTGGGCCCATTACTGCTGCACCATAAGCCATGTCGTTTTTATTTAACCCACTTACTTCGTCATCTGTATATGCTTCAATTTCTTTAACTATATGCATAGTTTTCATATATTCCTCTAACTCGGCAAATCCTTTTTCTTTAATTAATCGGTTATACAATTTAAAGTTACGGTTTATTGCCTGTGCTGCGTCACCTATACCTATATTTATAGGGAACGTACCATTCTCTTTCCAATATGTATAAGCCTGTTCTGCTAATTCTAAATTTTTATCTACCTTAATCATGTTAGACGTATTAGCTAAACCATAAACAAAAGCAAAATTAGACTCTGGATCAGTAGCTAATTCTGGATGTATAAGAGACAGTACTGCTTTAGCTTTTGTTAAAGTTGTGTCATACCAACCTATTGCATTGTCATTTTCTGATAACGCATATCTTGCATCTGCCAATACAGTTTGAACAAGATATTTGTTTCTTTCTACTGTATTTTCAGAAAGGTCTATACCTGCTTTTTTAGCTTCATCTTTAACACGTTTTTGTAATGCTAATTTGAAATTACGATTAGTGTCATAAACATTTTTTTCTGCAAAATCAAAACTTTCAACTAAATTAGCTATTTGGTATACAGCTTGTGGTACTGGCTTACCTTGTTTTTGTTTACCTCTTTGTAAAAAGACCTCATCATCAGCTTTTAATTGTTTATATATATTTGCTAGATCCCTTTTCCATGTGCCACTATTTTCTGTTGATTTAACTGCTTTAGGATCAAATACAACTATTTCCCTAACATCTTGCATTTGACCCGGCATTATTGCACCGTCATGTCCTTGTGCAATTAATTGATCTCTAAATCCTTGTGCAGTTATTTGACCTGTTCTAATTCTGTTTTTATCTTCTAAAGTTGCTTCGTATGGATTTTCTAAACGCACATACAAAGGCATAATTATTGGATCTGTAGGACCGGCAGGTAAACGACCTTGTTTAATTCTTTGTTTTTTTAATTCTGTATATCTTTTAGCCAAAAGAATATTATCAGTTACATAAACACCAGTACCTAACCAACCACTATCTAACCTATGCGGATGATCTAATTTAAATTCGCTTATGCTGTCTGTAGTTCCATGATATACAACTAAAGGAGAACCATCTTTGTCAACTATTTTAGATTGGCCAAAAAAGTTTTTAAACGCAGGTGATTCTGTTTTGACCGTGCCATCCTGATTAAATAACTGACCTTCTGCTAATTTATTAAATTTATCGTCAGTAGTTATATTGTAAAAATATTTACTAAAAAATTCACTAGGTTTTATTCCTAATTGATTTGCTTGCACTATTGCAAAATCTCTTACTAAAGGTGCTAAATATTTAATTCGACTAGGTGTAAAAGCTTTTAATTTGGCATTTTTTAATTGTTGTGTAATATTTTCTTCTATAGCTTTACCTTCTTTTATTAATTCTTTTTTTGCATTTTCATCGTTATTTATTATTTGTTCTGCCTGTTTTTTTAATGTCTCTTTTTCAGTTTCAAATACCCCTGCTTCTGTAGCACTAAAACTATCTTCTCTAACACGAATATGAGGTTGTAATGCGTTACCTAATTGCGTACCTGCAATGTTTGTTGCATATTCTCCTGTTGGTATTATTAGGTCACCACTTTCACCAGTACCATTAATATCTTTTAAATCATTTGCTATTTGCGGAGAGAACATTTCTAATTGTTCTGTTGTTATACCGTTATCTTTTAACGCTTGATTAAATGGTTTTGCATCTATAAAAATATTAGGAACGTCTTTTCCGTCTGCTACGTCTTGTATATACTTTTGAAATTTATTAGGATTTCTAACTTTAGTTTTATCATTGGTAGATAAACTAGCTAGTGATTCTACAAATGCAGTATTTTTTGTTGATTCTTTTGCTTTTGTACTATTTGAAAAAAATGTAGGACCTGCACTTAAACCTGCAAGTGGAATCATACCAGTACCAACTTTTTCAAATACAGCAGCAAGTCTTTGTGCTATTTCTTCTCTGCCTTCTTTTGTATTTAGTTTACTTTCAAATTCACCTGTATCAAAATATTCTGCAAAATCAGCACCTGCAATATTTACCAATTCTTGTAATTCTTCTGTTGCAACTTCTGATGCCCAACTACGAAAAGCAGTAGTACCTGCTGTTCTTAATACCTGTTGCATTGTGTATTTTTTTAAAGATTTATTTACTTCTTTTAACGTTGCTCTTATTAACAACTGTTTAGCCGGACCTGTAATTACACCAAGACTTGTAAATTCTAATCCACCATTAACAAGACCTACTGCAATTCCAACATTTTTTGCAGTTTCGTGCGAAATACCATTTTCTATTAGTTCGTTATATTGATGACCTGCTTCTATTATTGCTCCTTCTTTTGCAGCCCCTGTTCTTAATCCCCATATAAATCCAGTAATTGCACCACCTTTTACTGTAATAGGAGCAAAAGGACCACCTGCTAATCCTAGTGACCCACCTATACCAGCACCTGCCGTACCATATTTTACTGATTCTTGTAATGTCCGTGACCATTGACCAATAATACTAGCGGTGTTTTCCCACATCCCAGAACCATCACCTTCTAGTTCTGCTAGTCTTACACCAATTTCTTCTATACGTTTATCTATAGCTTTATTAGGTTTACCTAGTTCTACGTTTAAACCTTTTTGAAAACTAAGCTTACCCATTTCAGCTTCTAATCTTCCCTTTTCAAAACCTTGTCCAACATTCTCAGGAAAATTTTGTATTCCAGAAAATGTTGTTTCAATAAGACCTAACTGCTCAACATTATCCTGTGCTATAGCTGCAAAATCAGGATCAGTTAAATGACGCATCAATATCGGATTTGTTTGTGCTAAATCCAATTCATATATATTTTTTTCTTTATTTCTTTCTTTTAAAAGTCTTAAAGTTTCATCGCTATCTAAAGCAATGTTTGACGGTAAATTTAAACGCTCTGCTAATTTTTGTGCTTCACCAGTTCTATCAGGATCTAATTTAGAAACAGCACTTAAAGTTTGTTTAATTAAATTATCATTTCTTTGATTTCTTTTTTCTCGTATAAGGTTAAAAGGATTATCATTACCATAGTTTTGACTAGGTGATTTTTTTATAATGTCAAAAGGATTATCAGACATAATTATTTATCCATAAAGTAATTATTAATATTTTCTTCAGCCTGTTTTTCATCTTCTGCTTTTCCTGATATAAGCCAATATTCAGCAATGTTTTGTTGCGTTACAGGCATATCATCTTGTCGTAATGATTCTGTAATTAACTCCAACACTTTTTTATTAATTTTACTTGTAAATACTGTTTCATTTTGACCATCAAACGGTATTTCAACATAAACGTCTTGTAAATCATCTTTATCAACAAAGAAATAATTTTCATTTTTTGTGTCTCGGATTAACCTATCAACATTAACTATGTCTAATAAAACAGCATCAAGTGCATCTTGCTTTTCACCCATTGTAAGTTTTGTATTATTGTTTGATATTTGTCGTGCGTTAATTTCTTTTAACCATGCATCATGTATGGCAACATATTTTGCATTTTTCTTTTTATTTTTAGCTGTATGTAAATCTCCCATGTCATTTTTATTTAAAGTATTTTTCAACATATTGACATTGCCTGTTGCTTCAACATATTTATTTTCATTTTTTAAATCTTGTGAATATCTTTTTAATTGTAAAAAAGTATTAGGATTTAAACTATGCCTGTGTGCATCTATATTATCTCTGACTTCTGCTGGGTTATCAATTAATTCAATTTCTGTATCTACATCTGATTCTTTTGGTGGTCCTTCTTTAAATATTGTTTGATCTTCTTCCGTAAAATCATCCATTTTAATTCCATTAGCCGGAAAATTTTTATAACCATTTGGTTCAGCGTATGCTATTTCTATTGCAGCATTTCGTTTTTCATTATAAATTGCTGTTTTTTCTTCTGCTATTTTATTGTATTTAACTTCTAAATCTTTTAATGCAACTTCTTGTTCTTTTTTATCTGTAATTGTTGATTTAACTTCTTTTTTATAATCATTTAATGGACGTAAACCTGTTATGAAATCTACTTTTTTTTCTTCAATAACTGCATTATAATCAACACCATTTTTTATGACTTGTAAATCATTAATAATTTTATCTTGATGTTTTTGAAATTTTTGTTCTTTTTCTATTTTTGATTTTTCTGCTTCATATCTTCCCATTTTTTCTCTTCTACCTGTCATAGTTTCTAAATTTTCAGCATCTACACCGGGGTTAACTTTTTCTATATTTTCTGGATTACTGAAAAATTCTTTTCTAGCTTCTCTAAATTTTTTAGCTCCATCTGCTCTTGGTGCAAAATCTTCTCTTTTAGGTGCATTTGGATATGTGTCTTTTGTCGCTCCATAAAATCTATTAAATTTTTTTTCATGTTCATTTACAATTAGTTCATTATATTTATCTAATATTGCTGCCTTTATAATATTTTCATTGTCTGGATTTTTTAAAAATTCTTCTTCAAATTTTTTCTTAGCTATTGCATATTTTCTACGACCTGCTTTATTATCTTTAAATTTATTTTCAAGCTCAGGTAATTCGTACTCTCGTTGTGCTTTTAAATATAAAGAATCAGCTTTTTCTACTCCTATTTGCTCTATAGCAAACATATGTGTTGGTTCATGTTGGGGTGTTAAAGTACCAATCTTTGCTGAATCTAAATTAAAAAATAGTGATTGACTTCTTTTTTGTTCTAATGATTCTATGTTTTCAGTTTGTTTTTTATTAGTAGTATCATTTTCACCGCTATTTAAACCGTCATTAACAGTATTTCCTACACCATCTTCATAAGAATGATTACTAGACAAAGATAAAGTTTTGTTTACTACATTTATATAATTACCATCATTTTGATTTCCGTTATTATTCAATACTGCGTCTACCACTTTTTCATTTTTTATTGCTGTATGGTTTTTTTCACTACTTACTTCGTATTTTTCAACAACTTTTTTATCTACTAATTCTTTTAAAAAGTTTAAAAAATTTTTGTTACCTGTAGCATCTTTATCTTCTCTAAATTTATCAAGAACATCTTCTGAAACTTCAACCATATATTCATTTATTGCATTTAAATAATTTGAACTTATTCCCATTTTTTTACCGTTAGGACCAATTGCATTAGGATCTGTATTCCAACCTTTTAAGTTTGCTATTTCGTCAATCATATTTAAACCTGCGTTAAATTCAGTTTGAAATGCACCACCCGGTTCAGCAAAATTTTTGTAATTTATCTGTGCATTAACTTTATGTGTATCTCTTTTTTTTTCTGTTTCACTTAAATTATATTTATTTTGTTGTGTTAATGAATGCGAAAGCATTTTATTTTGAGCATCTTTTACAGTTACAGAAGCCATTTTTTCAACCATAAATTTAACCATTCCGTTTCTTGCTTTCTTGCCTTTATTATCTAAAATTTGTTTAATTGCTGTATTACTATCATCATATGACGTAGTATTAGTATCTTTGTTTGTAACTTTAACAGCGTCCGCACCTTTTAAATTTGCATAATTTGTAACTACGTTTTGTATTTCACCATGTAACTCGTTATATAACATTTTTGATTCCGCATCATTTATCTCATCGTCAAGTTTGTTTAAAACTTGTCCAGTATTTAACAATGCTTGACCTTGTTTTTTTATTTCACCAGAAACTACGTCTTCACTAGGTCTTACTTGACCGCCAGAAAATTGTACTTCGGAACCTGATGTTAACTGTACTTCGGGTGCTGTTTGTAAAGGTACGTTTTTAGCCATAATTATTTATTTGTAGCTGTCTTTTTAAGAAACATAGAAGGTGGCAAACTACCAATAATGCTACTTGCACCAGTTAATAAACTACTACTCATACTGAAAAAAGGATCAATTGAAGATGCCGTTTGGAACATATTACTAGCACTAAGACTTGTCATGTCCGCTCTTATACCTATATCAACAGCTTCTAGTCGTTTATTAGACATAGCTCTTACCTTATTTGAATTCATAGTGATCTTGTCTAAAGTTGCTAATATTTCAGAACTAACAAATAAATCTTTAGTACTTCCTACTCCCATCTGTACTCCTCTAGCCCCAAATGATGCTCTAGCACTAGACCTTCTATTACCTGCTTTTATTGATTGTATTTGAAACGCTTTGTTTGCTTGACGGCCTATAAATTCTGCTTGACTTTCTTTCATACGTTTATTAAAAAGCAACATATCTGCTTTATGTTCTAAATTTAATGCCAAACTTCTAGCTTTATTTTGTTCTGACTTTGCAGAATAAAATGAACCGATAGCACCACTTAAAGCACCAAAACCTTGTGTAATAATTCCAGCTTGCCCTAAAGGACCCAAATCACTCCAGCTTGTTCCTGTTACTGTAGTTGATTGAACAGATGTTGCCATAACTTCTACACTCTCTTATTTTTCTAATATACACATACTATATTTGTTTACGGTCACACTAACCACCCATTGCTACTTCCAATGTTAAGGCTACAACTGTTAATGGTAATGGGTCTGTTTGCCTTACAAACAATTGACCATTATCTTGCCATGTTGGTGTAAGCATAATTTTAATATCTTGCGTTTTTAAATTTGGTGGCGATCCATATGGTTCTGTTGTACGTTGTTTTGCTTCTACTAATTTATCTGCACTAGGACCTGCAAAAATACCAGAACTTTCTAATACTCGTAACCAAACATGATTTAAATTTTTTACTCTGCCTTGACCAAATGCTTCTACCTGTAATGCCATAGGTAAAGTTTGCAAATCAGCTTCTATAGGTAATCCAATATGAACAACACTAGATGCCTGATCTAAAGTAATAGAACCACTAGAAACTACTTTTTGTGGATGTACCGCACCATCTGCCAAGATGTTTACTGTTTTACCTTCTAGCCATGTAATACCTGATATAACATTTCTTGCAACTTCATAAGTTGTTATTCCTGTATTACGCAAAGATGCCGGTAAATCTTTATCTAGTTTTACAGTTGCTACGGTTGCACTTGTAGTAGAAGTTATATTGCAACGATAATAATTTGTGCCGTCTACTAATACAATTGCATCTCCAACATCATCAGTACTAGGAGGTGCATTAAATAAATTATAATTAGCTGTTATCGTAACGCTTTCTCCCTTTGTGTAATTTGTACCGCCAGATATAGTGACATTTTGTGCTGTATTTGTATTAGTACCATCGTAAGTAGAACCTGCATCAACAAAAAAACTATCACGTTGTGTTGCATATAA
>TARA_B100001057_G_C22871305_1_pt1 | contig 15975 bp, 10 predicted proteins | sample TARA_B100001057 | Tara Oceans TARA_B100001057 (sample SAMEA2621839) | marine metagenome | biome: marine biome (ENVO:00000447); feature: surface water layer (ENVO:00002042); material: "saline water (ENVO:00002010), including plankton (ENVO:xxxxxxxx)" | depth 5 m
AAAATTCACAAAAAATTCACAAAAAATATAAAAACATCCTAAAGAAAAATTATCCTAAATTTACTTTGCCAACATAAATCAGTCAGACAACTTTTCTCAAGACTTTAGACGACCGACAATTTCCCTGAAAACATGCAAACCAGACCTCTCGGAAAAACCGATCTTGATCTTCCCATTCTTTCCTTCGGAGCATCGTCTTTGGGAGCTGAATTTCGCTCGGTCGATATCGATGAAGTGATGAAATCTACAATCACGGCATTGGAATTAGGTATGAATTTCATCGATACTTCCCCGTTTTATGGTCGTGGGATGTCTGAAGTAATGCTTGGCCAAGGGCTCAAGGGAATCCCACGTGATAGCTACCTTCTCGGAACCAAGCTCGGTCGCTACTCCGACATTCATTTCGATTTCTCCGAAAAACGCGTCGAAGAATCCATTCATATCTCCCTTCACCGCCTAGGCACCGATCACCTAGATGTCCTGCTTATGCACGACGTCGAGTTTGTTCAGCTTTCTCAGATCTGGGAGGAAACCTGGCCTGCTCTGCTCAAGGCAAAAGAACAAGGCAAGGTTCGTGCCATCGGTTTTTCATGTTACCCGATGAAAACCTTTAATACTGTCCTCAATCACATCGAAGACACCTGTGACTGCGTCCTTTCCTACAATCAGTATACCCTCCAAAATACGGCCTTCGCCAAGGATCTCCTTCCGCGGCTAAAGGCACAAAACATCGGAGCAATTAATGCCGGGCCATTTTCTGCCAGACTACTTACAAACGCGCCACTCCCTGATTGGCTTAAGGAACCCGAAGAGGTTAAGGCCGCAGCTCGTGCTGCTGCAAAACTTTGCGAAGACAATGGTGTAGACCTTGCCCAGCTCGCTCTTCAATTCTCGTGCGAACATACCGACATTTCTTCGACAGTTGCAGGATCCGCAAATCCCCAAAATATCAAAAAATGGGCGAATTGGCTCGCCGAGCCAATCGACCAGTCCCTTCTGACTCAAGTTCAAGCCATCTTCGCTCCTGTCAAAAACCTCGGCCATCTTGAAGGCCTTCCTGAAAACAACTAAGCGCGGATAAATTCCTATGAAGGGAGCTCCTCTCATTTATCGTTTCAATTACCCTCCGCATTGAACTTCACACAACAATTTCACCTAACTTCTCAATGTCTTACGCAATCGAATTCACCAACCCAAATGAAATCAGCCCGATCGAAATCGCTGACGAACAAGCTCCCGGCCCAGGCGAAGCTCTCGTCAAAACTCATTGTATGGGCATTTGCGGAACTGACCTTTCCTGCTACCTCGGGAAATTTCCTTTTTTTGACTATCCACGCACTCCTGGCCACGAGCTCGGCCTCGAAGTGGTAGCCGTCGGCAAAGGAGTAACCAACGTCAAAGTGGGTGACAAATGCTCGCTTGAGCCATACGTCAACGATCCGCACAGCTCGACTTCACAAAAAGGAAACACTAACTGCTGCCCAGGCGTCCAGGTCATCGGCGTCCACGGCCCCGGCGGGCTTCGAAAAGCAAACTGGACTGTCCCAGCCCGAAAACTTCATGTCGGCAACAAACTCTCTTATGACGAGCTCGCACTCGTTGAAACCCTTGCCATTGGATACCACGCCGTTCACCGAGCCAACCCCAAGGCAGGCGAAACCGTTATCGTGATCGGAGCTGGACCGATCGGACTATCGTGCCTCGAATTCCTAAAGCTTATGCCTGAGGTCAATGTTATTGTGATGGACATGGTTCAAGGGCGGTTAGACTTCTGCGCCAACAACCTCGGTATTGAAAATGGAGTTCAATTCAGCATGGACGGATCTCACCTAAAAAGACTAGAGGAAATGACGGACAGCAAGCTTGCCGATGTTGTCATCGATGCCACTGGCTCGGTCAAATCTATGTCTAACTGTTTCGAATACGGAGGCTTCACCTCACGCATAGTCTACGTTGGTATTACGACCGAAAACCTCACCTTTCCCCACGCTCCCATCTTCCATCGTCGCGAGCAAACTTTACTCGCCTCACGCAATGCGCTCCCAGCCGATTTTGACGACATCATAAAGATCATAGAGTCTGGAGATATTGACACGAAAGCATGGATCACCCACCGCCTTGACATTGAGGAAGTTCCTACCGAGTTCGAAAAATTTACCGATCCAAAACTTGGCGCTATAAAAGCCGTTATTACCGTTAATAACTAAATTTAAATCTTAAAGTCCCCTCTCTCACATCGCCCCACATTCGACTGTGAAATCCGGCCGCGTCGACCATCCTTAATTCGGTCAAAAAACCTCTAAATTCCTATTATAACAAACTATGAAAATCTGTCCTAAATTTACTTTTGGTGTCGGCGATCGTTTCGCGCACGGTGCACACGCTCAACTTCAAGCCTTCATCTCCGCCAGAGAACTCGGGGTCGACATTTGCCCAACCTGGAACAAGTCCAATCGTGAACACGAAATCATTGGATCCGAGCCACAGTCCACCCGGGACGCTGCTGACATGGCGATTACTGAACTTGGCTGGCCTGGCGAATACCTCCTCGACGCAGACCATATCAACCTTGGCACGGTTGATCGCTTCATTGCTCCATGTAACTTTTTTACTCTCGACGTTGCGGATGACATTGGCGAAGCAGCCGATCCGGCTGACGTTGAAAACTTTATCAAAAAGCATCCTGAACTCACTGGCTCCGTCACAGTTGAAGGAATCGAAGGACCTCTAGAAATTTCTCGCGAACTTGTTGAAAAAACCGCTAACCAGTTTCTAAAAGCAACCCAGAAAGCCAAAGCCATCTATGATTACATCGTAGAAGCTAAAGGCGGAACTGACGACTTCGTAACCGAAGTATCGATGGACGAGACGGACAATCCACAAGTTCCAGCTGAGATGCTAATCATTCTCGCCGCCATCGCCGACCAAGGAATTCCCATTCAAACTATAGCCCCAAAATTCACAGGCAGATTTAACAAAGGAGTCGATTACGTGGGTGATGTCGCGCAATTCGAGCAAGAGTTTAACGATGACCTAGCGATCCTCTCCCACGCCGTGAAAGCATACGGCCTGCCTCAAACTCTCAAACTTTCTGTGCACTCCGGTTCAGATAAATTTTCGATATACGAGCCTATCAAAAAAGCAATTACCCGCACTGGCGCGGGACTTCACATCAAAACTGCTGGCACTAACTGGCTTGAAGAAGTCATCGGCCTAGCCACCGCTGGAGGAGACGCTCTAAAGCTAGCCAAAGAAATCTACGCCAAGGCACTCGATAAAAAAGAAGCGCTATGCGAACCGTATGCCACTGTCATAGATATTGACCATTCCAATCTTCCGAGCGCCGACGAAGTCAACGGCTGGACCAGCGCGCAATATGTCAGCGCACTCACCCATGACCAAAGCAACCCTAACTACAATGCAAATGTGCGCCAGCTCCTTCACGTTGGATTTAAGATTGCAGCTCAAATGGGAGATCGCTACCTCGACGCTCTAAAAGCAAACGAGAAAGTCATCTCTGAATGCGTCACACACAATCTCCTCGAGCGCCATATGAAGCCTCTTTTCATTTAATCAATCGATACAACGACTCAACACAAAAAAAGCGGCTCCGGTAGAACCAGAGCCGTTTTTCTTATTAATAATGTGACTATCCAATCTCCATTTTCAAATAACGCAGGAGCGAAGTAACGAACGAAAGATTAAGAAAGGTCATCATTATAAAATGATAATCTAAAAATCAAATGTCCCCTGAAGGTAGGCTAGAGTACTATTTTCCGAGAGGCCGGTCTCATCTACGAAGCCACCAGGTATGAAGTGGGCCAAACCAGTATTGAAAAGTAATTGGTCATTTGCCTGCCATCGAACACGGAGATCAATCTCTTCTCCAATATGCCGACCACTGCTTCCCAAAGGATCTCGCCGACCTCCAGGAACTGCAGCCCCGCCACGCACCCAAGCATCAGTATCACTGGCAAGCGTATAACTCCTAAGGTAAAGCTCTACTTTCACTTCATCAACTGGCTTAAACGAAAGAGAAAGCGTTGGGTTAATCGTATTCTCAGCAGTAAAGAACCGACTGAATCCATAGAGCCCAAACGGAGCCCCAAATAGTTCAGTGAATCGACCGCTGTCACTATCAACAGGATCGTCATCACCAGTCCCATAATTTATCCAAGCCGAGACACGGGGCTTCCAGGGGTGTTTAAAAGTATGACCGAGTTCAGCGTGGACAAAGTAAGCTGAATGATCGAGCCCGTTAAGATCACCCCACTGAGCGGACACGGTGACATCATAATCAAAGAAATTATTATAGATTAGACCATAAGCATGAGCACCTGCCGTATGTAACTTGCGCTCTCTCGCTTGATTTCTCTGGTCATCCAAATAGAAATAATAGGGCTCAAATACAAAAGCAGGAGAACTACCCCGAAAGGTTGCATAAGCACCGTAAAACTCTCTTTCTTCTCGTGAACGATCGTCAAATGATCCTTCACGAGCTTCAACCGGACGGGTTGCAAAAAAGTTGGTAACCCATGGGGACTTATCATCCCCAACCCTCAGGCGCACGCCATCGAAGGTGTTGGCGGAGTTCCTAAAACGATTCCGAGCGATGAGACGACGATCAACGGCATCAATAGTAAATCTTCCAGCCTGTAGGCTAGTGGTTTGACCAAAAAGACCATTCTTAGAGTAAAGCTCAACGTAAGCTTGCAGGAAATCGGTATGGTTGTCCTGACGCGCACTCGGGGGGAAATTAAAACCCTCGCGTCGTGAATCCTCTAATTCGAGAGTAAATCTGAAAGGATCAAGAACGTCACGCACTCCAAAATAAAACCAATGACGACTGAAATACCCACCATCAGACGGAAGAGAAGAAACCCGATAAAAGTTGTCGAAATTCTCTATTCTGCTTCGGTGCTGAAGTCCTAGAAGTAGCCAATCATTACCCTCGGTAACCCCGGAGAGATTATATCGATCACTCCAGTCAGAGAGAGTAGAGACATACTTCGGAAGCTCAGGGCTTGGCTTAGCTCCAATTGCCTTTGATGAAATGACTGAAGTCTGCCCAGCGGATGAAGAGGCCAGAGCTACACCACTGGCGTAGACTCCAGTTAACAGTAACGACCTGGAGACTTTCACCAATCGTTCGCGTTTACCTTCAGCTTTTTTGTGTCCTCGAAATCCTTTAAACATGGCTATCAAATTGATAGTCCTAGACCTAGATTTGAAGAATAATTTTTATTATTCCGAACCATGTAACTAACAACCACACCTTCTTAGACCATAGAGCGACGCCCTCGAAAAGCTCCAACTCGCACCCCAAATCAAGCTGTAATTAAATTGATCCTGAGGACTCTTCGTCTTCCAAAGGAGCGGTGGGGAGCTGAGATACTTCATCCAGCAAGTTGACCACCTCGACCCCACGAACCGCAGATTTATCCTGACGAAACATCAAGACCGGAGTGTTACGGAGGACCACCCGCTTTGAAACCTTGCCTTGGATAAAACCACGCTTTCGCTCGAGTTGATCAAGAATCCCAGGGGCAGATCCTCCAAGAATACTCACGAAGACCTTAGCCTCCTTAAGATCCTGGGTAACATCAACATCACTGACGGTAACAAGAGCATTTTTCCACTCAAAATCACGTTGCAAAACCCCGCTAATTTCGCGGCGTAGCAGCTCATTGACCCGATCCTGTCGCTTTGCCATTTCAGCCTAACTTAAAGAGTCTGGTCGATTTTATCCAGAGTGTAGCACTCGATCACATCGCCTTCCTCGTATTCATTGAAAGATCCAAGGCGGATTCCACACTCAATCCCTTGTTTTACCTCGTCAACCTCGTCTTGGTGGCGGCGGAGAGTCGACATCTTACCATCAAAGACCGGTTGCTTACCGCGGAGAACTCGAGCGTGTGCGGAGCGGGTGACCTTACCACTCTTAACGACACAACCAGCGGCGCGGCCTTTATTGACTTTGAAGACCTGCTTAACTGAAGCGCGCCCGATAACGGTCTCGCGAACTTCAGGATCGAGCATGCCCAGCATCGACTCCTTCACCTGATCGATTAGTTCGTAAACGATGGAATATAGCTTCACTTGAACGCCCTCTGCCTTAGCCGCTTTGACAGCTTTACCGTCCACCTTTACATTAAAGCCGAGGATAATAGCATCGGCAGAACTTGCCATAAGAACGTCGGACTCATTAACTGCTCCAGCCCCAGCAATGATGAAGTTGGCCTCTACCTTCTCGGACTCAATCTCCATAATCGCGTTCTTGATGGCCTCCGCAGTTCCCTGCACATCAGACCGTAGGATTAGATTAAGCTTAGCCTTACCCGTCCCAGAAACAGCTTGGAGCATATCCTCTAGACGACTCTTCTTCGGCTGCACGAGCCGATCTTTCCGAAGCTCGACCAAACGCTCTTCAGAAAGCTTTTTGGCCACGCGATCAGAATCCATCTCGACAAGCGAATCTCCCACATTTGGCAACTCGGCAAACCCAAGCACCTCAACCGGAGTCGAAGGGCCTGCTTCTTTTACTGAATTGCCTTGGTCGTCGATCATGTCCTTCACCTTCCCAGCGAAAGGCCCACAGATAAACGGCTTCCCTTTCTTGAGAGTCCCACTTTCGACGATAACGGTAGCAGTTGCTCCGCGACCGGCTTTGACGCTTGCCTCGATGACCGATGCACGCACGTTGGCTTTGGGATTAGCTCGAAGCTCGAGAACCTCAGCCTGCAAAGCCATAAGTTCCAGCAATTCATCGATTCCGTCACCCGTCTCGGCAGAAACTTTAATACACTCGGTATCTCCTCCCATTTCGGAAGGGACAAGCTCGTGTTCCATCAGCTGCGTCATGACACGCATTGGGTCAGCAGCAGGGAGGTCTACCTTGTTGATCGCAACAATGATCGTTTTACCGGCAGCCTTGGCGTGTTTGATCGCCTCTTCGGTCTGCGGCATAATACCGTCGTCCGCGGCGACAACCACCACAACAATATCGGTGACATCTGCACCACGCGAACGCATTTTAGAAAAAATCGCATGACCCGGAGTATCGAGAAAGGTAATGCTGCGATTACCATGTTTAACACTGTATGCGCCCACGTGCTGGGTGATGCCTCCGGCTTCGCCTTTGGCAACACGGCTTTCACGAATAAAGTCGAGCAAGGAGGTTTTTCCATGATCAACATGTCCCATGAAAGTGATGATGGGAGCGCGGTAAGCAAGCTCTTCTTCGGGCTCTTCAACCTCTGGCTCTGGCTCCTCAAAAACTTCCTCCTCTTTGTGAACACCACCACCTTTTGCTCGTTTCTCACGCTCAAAAACAAACCCGTGAGCTTCACAGACTTTCTCAGCAATTTCCGGTTCGATCGCCTGAGTCGGAGCTACAAAAATCTCTAGCTTGATGAGATCTGCCATGATCTCGAAGGCCATCTTACCCATTTTTTCTGCCAGGTCACTTACGATGATCGGGGGCTTTATACTGATAACATTCCCATCGATCTCACTTTCATCCGCCCCGTCATCGGAAAAATCTCCCGAGGCAGCGACAGATTCTTCCGCTGGCGCCGGAATTTTAACGAAATCCGGATCACCCTTATCCTCTAGACGATTTGAGATACTAGGGAGAACATCCTTCCCTGAATTTTCTGTTTTACGAATACTACTTTTCTTGGGCTGATCTTCCTCAATCCCCAGATCGAGAGCAGCTTTTTTCTTGTCGTCCACCGTCTGCACCTTGGCGGCCTCCTGACGCTGCCGCTCGCGACGCGATGGCTTGGGCTTCTCGCTCAAGAGGTCGAGGACCTCCTCTTTTTTTTCTTTGTCGTTAGCCATGCTAATGCGGGTCTTTCGGTGGGTCGGGTATGATATTGTATCAGACGTTGAAAATCTTCCTTCGTTATCCTTCGGGGGCTTCTTCAGCAGGAACTTCGGTTTCTACTGATTCCTCCACGGGGGCTTCAGTAACCTCGGCGGTATCTGGCTCAACCTCTTCTCCTCTTGCCGCGTTCAAAATCCTTGTCGCCTCTTCCGGATCAACTTCAATTGCGCTCGCAATATACGAGGCAGGCATCTGAGCCACCATATCAACGGTGACGCCACCAGCCCGGAAAAGCCTTCCAGCAGTCGCATCATCGATCTTGAGATTTTCAGCAAGGTGGGTCGCAGCATCATCGACACGGGCTTCAAATTGTTCGTGCTGGCTCTCGTCCTTGCGGACTTGGACATCCCAGCCAGTTAGCTTAGAGGTCAACCGTGCGTTCTGACCACGGCGACCGATCGCTTTTGACAGGTCCTCCTCGTCAACAGTGACATTTACAACGCGATTTTCATCATCGAGGCTGAGGCTACGTACAATGGCGGGCTTAAGAGCTTCAGTGACAAATTCGGTGACGTCTTCGTTCCAGCGAATAATATCGACCCGCTCGTTGTTTAGCTCACGCACGATGTTTTTGACGCGCGCACCACGGAGACCTACGCAGGCTCCAACGGGATCGACTTTGTCATCGTGAGTGTAGACCGCGACCTTCGTGCGATATCCGGCTTCCCTCGCAACTGCACGAAGTTCAACCGTGCGATCGGAAATTTCTGCAACTTCTGATTCGAAGAGTCGGCGGACGAAGTTGGGGTGACTGCGAGAAAGAATAATTTCTGGCCCACGCCCCTCGTTATCAACAGACACAACGTAGCAGCGAATCCGATCTCCAACAGAGTAATCCTCTGTCCCAACACGCTCTTTCGAGGGCATTCGAGCCTCAAACTTCCCGAGATCGACCATGACATCACTCTTTTCAAAACGGCGAACAGAGCCACTCACAATATCGCCAGCCCGATCCTTAAATTCGTCATAGATCTTTTCTTTCTCAGCCTGACGCAAACGTTGCATCATAGTTTGCTTGGCAGTCTGAACCGCAATTCTCCCAAAGTTTTTCGGAGTAACGTCGAAATCAAGACGCGATCCAATCTCAGAGGAGTTCTCTTTCTTCTTGGCAATGCCCACGGGCACTTCGTTAAACTTGTCGATGTAGTCGTCATCTGCAACTACCTCGAGGCTAGCAAAAATGCGGGTATCGCCTTTCTTTTCGTTGATTTCGGCACGGAGAGATTCGATAGCATCAGCGCCCGGAACCATTTTGCGATAGGCGGAGCAAAAAGCAAATTCGAGGGCCTCGACGACGCGCTCGCGTTCGATAGCCTTTTCTTTCTCATAAAACTCGATGAGGGCAACAATGTCGGTGGTCATTTCCAGATTCGTGGTTCCCTGAGACCAAAAAGAGCGGGTTTAAAAACCCACTCCAAACGATCGTCAGAAGTTGTTGGGAGAATGATTAACGTGCCCAGCTAAAAAAAACAAGCCCTAATCAGCAACAGAGCGCCATCTCAATTTCCGCACTTTGGCCTCGGTTTGCCATGCTGCAATGCCCATCGGAGCGCAATATTCGATGACCCCTGGGCGGAGTCCAAGTTTACGGCCCTCGGTCGCGACATCCACCACCTGCTTCCCGTCAATAAAAGCTGAGAGTCTGCCTTCTTCCACGAGCAGACGTATAGCATACCACCGACCTTCTTCAAAATTCCCGTAAGTCGTTGTTTCGTTCTCCGAAGCATCCATCCCGTCAATTGAAGAGACCCCCACCGTCCCTCCCCCCCAACCACCAACAATAAAGGTAAGACACTCCTCTTTTGAAGAAACCGGAAAAGTCAATCCACAGAAAAAATCTGACCCTACCTCCTTAAGGGCCTCCAACTCAAGTTCATAGGGCATCTCGGGGAGTTCCCCACTAAATCTTGAACCGGTGAGCTCAACTCCGGCTTCAAGATGAAGCACTCCATCAGACCATTGCGCCGATCCTTCTCCACCAAATTGGATTTCATTCCAATCGCTTTCTTTCGCCTCAATCCATGGAATATCCCCCGTTTTTTCACTAGACATAGATTCTTGGCGATCACAACTCACGAAAAACATCCCCGCCAAAATAAAACCTGCTGTCTTCATTTCTTACTTTCGGTTGAAAATCGCTAGATCTTTCGAATAATCCCGTAATTCCAGACACCTTCAACAGGCAAGACCTCTTAACAACCTTCTCCTGACCCTGCCGCGGCACGTCACGAGCTCAAGAAAAGAAGCCGAGGATTGCCATTCACATCCTTTCACTCTGAAAACCACCGATTCCTTCTCAACTTAAAGTTATCAATTCCAGCGACAGCTTAAAATCCCGTCACTTTTTTCCGTGGTCTTACTGAGGCCTCTTGAAATTTTTCAGATTGATCCCGCGTAGCCTAGGCGCTTAAAAAAGTTATGCCCCGCACTCTTCTTCTCTCTCTCTTAGCCTCTCTGCCACTTAGCGCTCAGCTCATTCCTTCCAATCTCGATAAAAGGATTACGATTCCCAAAGGTTTAACGCTGAATCGCTTCGCAGATCAAAATCAGGTTCAAAACGCCACCGCAATCTGCATCGATTCTCAAAACCGCGTCTATATCGCCGAAACTAATCGCTGGCGTGTTCAAGTCCAAGATATCCGTCACGGGGGCAGATTCCTGCGCGACCGCGTAAACGGGGATATTTCCAATATGACTCTTGAGGACCGTACCGCCTACCACAAGAAATGGGCCGGCAAGCAGAAGGACTTCCTGAAGTGGGATGAATTCACGAAAGATTCCGAGGTCATCAAGCTTCTCGAAGACACCGATGGCGATGGTGTCTCAGATAAGACCACTGTCTACCGCGGTGATTTCAATGACCCTCTCGCTGGTCCATCCGGTGGGCTCATCGAAAAAGACGGCACCGTATACTTCGCAATGATTCCTGGGGTCTACAGCTTGCAAGATACCAATAATGATGGAAAAGCTGAAGAGGTTAAAACGCTCGTTAATGGTTTTGGCGTCCGCGTCAGCTTTTCCGGTCATGACCTCAATGGATTCGCCTGGGGTCCCGACGGCAAATTATACTGGTCGATTGGCGACCGTGGTTATCATGTAGAGCAGGATGGTAAGACCTTTGCTCGTCCCGACTCCGGCGGGGTCTTCAGGGCTAACCCCGACGGGTCTGAATTTGAGGAGTTCTACGTCAATCTTCGTAATCCAAAAGAGATTGTTTTTGATGAATTTGGCAACTTATTTACCGTCGATAACGACTACGACCAAGGAGATCGTGAGCGGATCGTCTATCTCGTCGAACATGGAGACTCCGGCTGGAAAATGGGCCACCAAACCATGGTCTCCTTCGGCGGCTCAGTCTACAATCATATTGGCGGAAAGCCTTCGCGCAAAGAGGATCAGATCGATGCTTGGATGAACGAAGGTCTTTGGAATACCCGCCACGACCGCCAACCCGCTTACATCAATCCACCGATTGCATACAGCTCGAACGGCCCTTGTGGGTTGGCCTACAATCCTGGCATCGTCGGACTACCTAAAAAATTCGACCATAACTTCTTCGTTGCTAGCTACGTTGCCGGCCCCGGTCGCTGCCTCATTGAACGCTTCACTTTAAATCCTGACGGAGCCAACTTCAAACTCGGCGAGCAAACAACCTTCCTCAAGGGAATTGCCCTTACCGACCTCGACTGGGGATATGATGGCAAGCTCTATATTGCCGACTACGGTGGTGGCTGGACCAAGTCTGGAAAAGGCAACGTATACACCCTCGCCGACGACTCGAAACTCAAGTCAAAAAAGATTGCAGAAGTCAAAAATCTTTTCGCAAACGGCATCCCCTCCCTTAAGTCAGACAAACTCTTCGAGCTTCTGGCCCATCCCGACCAGCGGGTTCGTCAGCGTGCTCAATTCGCTCTCGCTGATCACGACCTCGAGTCGCTTTCTCTATTCGAAAAAGCAATCCAGCCCAACCAACCACTCATGCGCAGAATCCACGGTATTTGGGGGATTGGTCAGCTTGGTCAGAAAAACCCTTCCGCACTTAACTCACTTGCTAGGCTCATTGGCGACAAGGAAATGGAAATTAGGGCCAACCTTGCTCGTACACTTGGCAATCACGGCAAGCACCTTGCCCCATTTCGAAAGGCTCTGATCGCAATGCTAGAGGATTCATCACCACGTGTTGCCTCCCTCGCAGCCATTGCTCTTTCCAATCATGGTCATAAAGATGCAGTCGAACCAGCGATTAAGATGTTGGAGAAAAACGACGATAATGACGTTATTGTCCGCCATGCGGGGATCATGGTTCTTACTAAATGTGCCCAGTTTGCACCCGAGTGGAAATACTACGATCATCGTTCGACAGCAGTCCGCCGCGCCATCGTCATTGCCCTTCGTCGCCAAAAATCTCATCTTCTCGAAACCTACTTCACAGACCGCGATCAATCAGTCCGTCAGGAAGCGATTCGCGCTGCTTACGAAATGGATGTTCGTAAAACCTATCAGGCTCTTTCAAACCAAGCACACAGTATTGCTCTAAAAGTTTCTCCTGAAGTTAAATGGCATCCTCTGACCGCCCGAAGAGCAATTTTTGCAGCTTGGGTTTTGGGCCAAGCAAAAGACGCCGAGGTAATCGCAAATATCGCAGCGAACCCGAAAATTGATTTTCGGGTTCGTAAGGATGCGTTAATCGCGCTTCTCGAATGGAACAACCCACCCGTCCCTGATCCTGTCACTGGATTCGCACGAACCCTTCCTAAGAATCGGATTAAGCTAGATATTAGCATCATTAAAGACCTCAAGGGTCTCATTGATGGAGTTGACAAAAACTCGATCGACCTGATTCCCCGCGCCCTCATTCTCTCCGAACAAGATCAGATTCCACTCGGTGAACTTCGACTCACTCGATACCTAAAGAATGAAAACTTTCCAGAAGAAGCCCGCGTTAAATCAATGAAGCTTCTTGCGTCTCTTAAAGAATCAAATCCCACTTGGCCGTTAACACTTCAAAAACTTTTCGCAGACAAGAGCGAAAAAGTCCGAAGCATGGCGAGAGAGCTTCTCTTCAAGAACGACCCCAATCGCGCCACCGCCCAACTTGGAAACCTTCTCACGAGCGAAGACGCCACCTTGAAAGAAAAGCAGCTCACTCTGCAAACTCTGACTAAGCTCAAAACACCAAAAGCTAAAGAGATCATCAAGGTTGCTCTCGACCAACTGACTGCCGGCGAAGCCGAATCAGGACTCGCCCTCGACATTGTCACCGCTGCCGAAACAGTGGCTCTCTCACTCGACAAATTCCGTGGTTCCCTCGCCAAGAACGACCCTAACGCTGAGTGGAATCTCCTCTGTCGCGATGGCGGAGACGTCAACTTAGGGAAAAAGGTCTTTTACGAACACGGAGCTGCTCAATGTCAACGCTGCCATACCATGCATGGAGTTGGCGGGGACGTTGGCCCCGAGCTTGGAGCCATCGGGAAAAATCACGATTCCGCCTACCTACTGCGTTCACTCGTCAATCCAGGAGCCGAAGTTGCTGCCGGTTACGGCCTTGGCACAATCACTCTGAAGGACGGCACTGAGATCAGCGGCAACTTCATGCCTGATGACGCAGACGGTAACGCCATCATAAAATTTGCCGAAACGAAAAAGGTGATTAAAAAATCAGATATTGCCAAAAAGAGCAAACCAGTCTCGGCAATGCCCCCAATGAACGGGCTACTTAGCAAACAAGAAGCTCGCAACCTAGTGGCATTCCTCGTTTCCTGCAAGAAGGACAAGACGGATGAGGGACACAAATAAAGCAAGAGATCAACGAGCCATTTATCGATATCGATTGCTTTAGAATAGGCAATCTTTGTTCAAGGTTGGTTTTTGAAATAGCGTTATGATTGCTGCTTGAATAGAATCTTTGCAGCTATCGTGAACAATTGCTTCCAACACATCTTTCTCATCGGAGCCATTCTCATGGCTCAAGTCACTTTTGCCGAAGACTTCATCTCCCAAGTCACCCGCCCAGAACGCTTAGTCGTAAAAGAAGGATTTGAAGTTGAGCGGCTCTACTCAGTTCCTAAAGAAGATTTCGGTTCCTGGGTCGTCCTTTGTGAAGACGATAAAGGTCGTCTTATCGCGGGTGATCAATACGGATCGCTTTACCGCTTTGATCGCCCTGCCCGAGGAGAAACTCTCACCGACGAGAACCTCGAAAAGATTGATCTCGATATCGGACATGCCTGGGGACTTTGCTACGCTTTTGACTCTCTTTACGTGGTCGTAAACGACAAGAAACACGAAGGGCGCGGTCTTTACCGAGTAGAGGACACCAACAAAGACGACAAATTTGATAAGGTCACCTTACTCAAAAAATTTCAAGAAGTGGGCGGAGAACATGGCCCACACGCAGTTGTCCTATCGCCTGACAGAAAGTCCCTTTACGTAGCCTGTGGGAACCAAACCGCTCTTCCCACTTACCAAAGCTCCCGCGTGACTGAATGCTGGGGCGAAGACACACTTCAGCCGCGGGTTTACGGCCGCGGCTTTATGAAAGGGGTTGAAGCTCCCCGTGGATGGATTTGCAAGACGGATCCAGAAGGAAAAAATTAGTAGGTCATCGCGACTGGGTTTCGAAACCAATACGATATCGACTTTAACCTTGAAGGGGAGATGTTCACTTACGATGCGGATATGGAGTGGGACATCAACACGCCTTGGTATCGACCCACTCGGATTAACCACGTCATCAGCGGAGCCGAATTCGGCTGGCGAAATGGTTCGGCAAAGTGGCCTGAATATTACAGCGATAGCTTTGGAGCCGTCGTGAACGTCGGCCCCGGATCACCCACGGGCGTAACCTTTGGGACCGGAGCAAAATTTCCGACCAAGTATCAGAAGGCTTTCTTCGCCTGCGACTGGTCTTTTGGAACACTCTACGCTATCCACCTCACGCCAAACGGCTCCAGCTACACTGGAGAGGTCGAGGAATTCATCGGCGGGCAACCCTTCCCCCTCACCGATATTTGTATCAGCAAGAAAGATGGCGCAATGTACATCACCGTTGGAGGCCGCAAGGTTCAGTCGGGAATCTACCGTGTGACCTACACAGGCAAAGAAAACACCGCTCCCGCCAAGCCACGTATCGAAGGAGCCGAGGAGCGCACTGAGCGTCAAGCGATCGCAGAATACCACCTCAAAAGCGACGCCTCTGTTGTTGATAAATTTTGGAAGCATCTTGGCAGCGAAGACCGAGCCCTCCGCTTCACCGCTCGCACCGCCATCGAAAAAGTGCCCACGAAGTACTGGGCCAAAAAAGCCCTCGATGAGAAAGACCCTTTCACCAAACTTGGAGCCCTTATTTCTCTAGCCCGTCTTGGAAACGAAAAGATCCAAGGAGCACTCGTGGAATCACTTCTCACGTTCGACTACAAGTCACTCAATCAGCAGGAACGTTTTGACCTTCTTCGCGCCTATGGACTCACTTTCGTCCGTATCGGCGCCCCAATCGAAAAACAAAGAGCCCAAGTCATCGCCCAACTCGATCCCCACTTTCCAGGGGATTCAGCTTCCGAAAACATCGAGCTCTCAAATGTTCTGGCCTACCTTCAGGCCCCCGACATGATCGCACGCTCGGTTGAGTTGATAACCAACGCACTGACCCAAGAAGAGCAAATTGCCATCGCTAAAAACATTCGCTTTGTGCAGGAGGGATGGACAGACGATTCCGAGAAAAAACTTTTCATCTGGTTCACCCGAGCCGCCGGCTACAAGGGTGGTGCAAGCTTCAGCAAATTCATCAACGAAATCAAAAAAGACCACCTCGCCCGTCTCTCTTCGAAGCGAAAGAAAGTGCTCGCGTCTATCATAAATGCCAAGCCCGTCACAAAAAACCCCCTGAGCAGCAATCGCCAGCTTAAGTTCGTCAAAAATTGGCAGATGAAGGATCTCACTCCCCTTCTTGGCGCTGGACTTGAGGGCAACCGGGACTTCAAAAACGGCCGCGAAATGTTCGCTGCTGCGACCTGCTACGCGTGTCACCGTTTCAACGAGGAAGGGGGCGGGATCGGGCCCGACTTGACCAGTGCGGGCGGCAAGTT
>TARA_B100001057_G_scaffold339699_1_pt1 | contig 15973 bp, 9 predicted proteins | sample TARA_B100001057 | Tara Oceans TARA_B100001057 (sample SAMEA2621839) | marine metagenome | biome: marine biome (ENVO:00000447); feature: surface water layer (ENVO:00002042); material: "saline water (ENVO:00002010), including plankton (ENVO:xxxxxxxx)" | depth 5 m
TGAATAAGAGTTACAAGTATTCTAGTTCCAGATGCTCCAATGGGATGACCCAAGGCTATAGCACCACCATTAACATTTACTTTTTCCTCTGGTATAGAAAGTGTTTTTAATACAGCAATACTTTGTGCTGCAAATGCTTCATTGATTTCAAATAGATCTACATCTTTAATATCCCAACCGGCTAATTCCAAGGCTTTTTTTGAAGAGGGAATTGGTCCGGTTCCCATTAAAGCTGGGTCAACCCCGCAGCTAGCCCAAGATTTGATAGAAACTAATTTTTGAATACTTCTCTTTTCAGCTTCATCTTTTGACATTAACGTTACTGCCGCTGCTCCATCATTTAATCCAGAAGCATTCCCTGCAGTCACTGTCCCATTTTTCCTAAAGACAGGCTTTAATCTAGATAAAGCCTCTAAATTAATACCCTCTCTAGTGTGCTCGTCTTTATTAAATTCTATCTCCGATTTTCCGAGTTTAATTTTAAAATTGATAATTTCATCTTTAAACTTATTTTCTTTTTGAGCTTTTAAAGCTTTCTCTTGGGACAGAAGGGCAAATTTATCTTGCTCTTCTCTAGTCACCTGAAATTTTTCAGCAACATTTTCTGCAGTCACACCCATATGGTATCCGTGGAATGCATCCCATAAACCATCTTTAATCATTGTGTCATTTATTTCAGCATCTCCAAGTTTTTTTCCATCCCGAAGGTGAATTGCGTGAGGAGCCAAAGACATGCTTTCTTGTCCTCCAGAAATTACAATTTTAGAATCTCCTGATTGAATACTTTGAACACCAGAAACTACTGATCTGATACCAGATCCACAAACTTGATTCACTAAATAGGCAGGTTTTTCTTTAGGTATTCCAGATTTTAATGCAGCCTGCCTTGCTGGATTCTGTCCAGTCCCACCAGTTAAAACTTGCCCCATAATAACTTCATCTATGTTTTCAGGCTTTAAATTTGACATTATAATTTGGTTTGAAATTACTGAGGCACCTAAATCATTACTTTTAATATTTTTTAATGTTTTACCTAAAGATCCTACGGCAGTTCTTGAGCATGAGGATATTATTACTTCGTTTTTTTTCATTTAATCAATTTATATTTTTAAAAGTTTCTTTCAATTCAAATTTCTACCTTTAAAAAATGACGCAATTAAAGCAATTAATATAAAAATAAAAGCTGAATTGTTTGTGGTAAAAAAACTTCCTGAACTTCTTAAGGGAAAAAATTCAGCGATTAGAAGAAAAATTAACGGGGTTAGAATATATCTAAGCTTATCTTTTTTCAAATATTTAAAGTACTTAAAGAACGCTAAGTATAATAATTTGTACAATAAAAAAATTATCAGTAAAAACCCTACTAGGCCTAGGTCTGTTAAAATCTCGAGGTAATAATTATGTGGATGCATGTTACAAGAGAAATCTCTCCATTTTTCAATTACATTATCTCTTTTTAAACAATTAATTCTAAAAGACTTGATCCCTCCTCCAAGAAATTCATTCATCCTCCACGTTTCGTAAAAACTAGAAAACTCAAAGTAATAAGAGGGTACGGCAGTTCTTAATTCTTTATCTTCAGCTGCCCAATGCTCGTAAATCCAGGCAATTTGATGTGTAAAGTTTTGAATATTTTGACTAAATGTTGGAACAAATTTGTTCAATGAAAAAAAGATTAATGATAGAACAAACGCTAAAAGAATCAAAAATTTTCTTAATTTTTCTTCAAACAAAAATATCAATATCACTATAAAAGCAAATAATAGAAGAGGCATTCTGTTGCCAGAAATTCCTATAGATACAAAGAATAAAATAATTAAAAATGAAACAAATACGATTAAATATTTTTTATCTTTTTGGTTACTAAATAATATAACGTAAAATATTCCAATTAATGAAAATCGTTGAAGATAACCCCCAGCAATAGCTTCATTTCCAAATGGACCAGGATATTTTCTTCCGATTTTTTCATATCCAAAAATATCATAATTAAAAATAAATTGATAAATTAAATCAAATGAAACAAACAAAGATCCTATAATAGAAAAGAGAAATAAAAATCTTAAGCTCAAAATATTTTTTTCAACCAAAAATCTTAAAATAAAATAAACTAAAAAATATCTAAAAAACAAGATAGTTTTTTTCAGTATCACCGTATCTGTAATAGCTTCTTCGATGAAATAAAAATTTTCAACTGTATTAAAGATACCAACAAATAAAATATATACAAAAATTACAGTAATTAGTTTGTCAATAATATTAAATTTTATTCTAAAAATTTCTTTTCCAAAAAATATAAAAGCTGAAACAATTAGAATTACAATGTTTAAATTTATTACTAAATTTCCAGCTATAAAACTGAGTGGAAAAAGCGCTATGAGAGTGCTAAAAAATTTAGATTTAAAGTCTAATTCTGATGTCTTTAAAAACATTTCAAATATTTTAAGCTTACTTTTTGATAATTTTTAGACATATTCTATAACACTTTTAAATAACGATATTAAAATGTATTTATATATATATTGTGAAAAAATTGCGCCTGTAGCTCAATTGGATAGAGCGTTTGGCTACGGACCAGGAGGTTCTGGGTTCAAATCCTAGCAGGCGCACCAAATATGAAAATTATAAAATTATTTATATCAATACCTGTATTAATTTTTGCAACATTTTCCTCAAGATTTATTGCTTTTTATCTTTTTGGAGACTCACAACTTGAAAACGAATGGCTACTAATCATCAATAATTTATCCAAAACAGGTGTTTTAGGAATTAACGTAGCTATAGACGAATTTTCTGCAATTCCAAAATTAGCTGGCCCAGAAGATTTAGTTTTGCCAACAGTATTTATGCCACCTTTATATAGTTATTATATTTTCTCTTTTAAATATCTTTTTTCGAATATTTTTAATTATTTACATTTTATCATCTTTTCTCAGATATTGTTAAGCACAATTTCAGTTTATATATTTTTTAAAATTCTTAGATTTGATAATAACTTGGGTTTTTCAATTTTTTTTTCTTATATTTTCTCATTAATTCCAATAAATATTTATTCCTCGGTTCAAATTTCTTCAATAAGTATTCAGGTTTTCTTATTAGTTTACCTTTTGTTTACATTAAAAAGAATTTCTTTAAATGAACTTAATTACAAACAAATTGTAATTTTTTCAATTTTATCTGGTTTACTAATTCTTTTAAGAGGAGAGTTTATTTTATTTTATATTTTTACTTTAATATATTTTTTTATATTTAATAAAAAAAAATTTAATTACTTGATAATTTCTTTAATGTTAACCTCACTAATTGTGAGTCCTTACGTTGTAAGAAACTATATAAATTTTAACAATTTAATTCTTACAAAATCGTTTGGATATAATTTATTAAAAGGAAATAATCCTGAATTCAAAGTAGAAGGAAATTTTAAATATATAGAAGAAAAATATAACAGAAAAGAATTAAATATCAAATCTGACGTCAACTATGAAATAAATTTAGATAACTTATATAAAGAGAAGGCAATCGAGTATATTTATGAGGATCCCTCTAATTTTTTTTCAAATTATACTAAAAAGGTTTTTGCATTTCTTTTCCTAGATTTAAATTCCTCTTATAAAAATTACTATAATTTTTTTCATTTATTTCCTAAACTACTTTTATCTTTTACAAGTATAATTGGTGCAATAATTGTTTTAAGAAGAAAGGGCTTTTTACAATATTTAAGTTTATATTTTTTTTCAAATATTCTTTTTTTTTCTATTTTTTTTATTTTGCCTAGGTACAGTTTAATTATGATGCCAATACAACTCTTATTAACAATAGAAATATGTAAATACTTACAAAGAAAATTCTTGAACTAATTCTTTTATAATTCTGTAAGTTGAATATTTTTGCTTCCACTTAGGATATTTTTTTTTAAATCTTTTCATACTGGAAATATACCAGATATGATCACCTACTCTATTTTGTCTCAAAATTTTTTTAGAAATTTTTATTTTTGCAATTTTTTCAACTATATTTAGTGCCTCGATTATTGAACAATTTGATAATCTTCCGCCACCAGTATTATAAACCTCTCCACAACTTGGCTTTTTATAAAACTCCCAAAAGCATCTTACTAAATCCTGACTGTGTATATTATCTCGAACTTGTTTTCCTTTGTATCCGATTATTGTGTATTTCTTGTTATTTAATGAGGCTTTAACTAAATAAGACAAAAAACCATGAAGTTTTGCTCCTGAATGATTTGGTCCAGTTATGCAACCGGCCCTAAAACAGGCTGTTTTAAGACCAACATTTTTACCATATTCCTGCACAATTAAATCAGCGTAAGATTTTGAGGTTCCAAAAAAACTATGAGTGCAGTTATCTATAGACATGGTCTCATCTATACCTGACTTAAATTTATGTATGCTTCGGATTTCCCATCTTGTTTTTTTTTCCACCAAAGGTAAAAAATTTGGATTATCTCCATAAACTTTATTTGTAGACATAAAAATAAAAGGAGCCGCTGGACAATTTAATTTAGTTAGTTCTAAAAGATTAAGAGTGCCTTTTGCATTTATATCAAAATCAATAAATGGTTTATTTTTTGCCCAATCATGCGAGGGTTGCGCAGCGGCATGAATGATAACTTTTATATTTTTTTTGTATTTTAAAAAGATTTTTTTTAAAGACTCAAAATTTCTTATATCGATATTATAATGTTTATAAGATTTAATTTCTTTTTTTAGTTTTTTCTTTACCCAAGATATATCTCCATCTTTTCCAAAAAAAAATTTTCTTATATTATTATCTATGCCAATAATTTTAAATCCTTTTTGCGCAAAAAAAGCAGAAGACTCTGATCCAACTAACCCACACGATCCTGTAATAAGAGCAATATTCATTAAAAGTATTTTCTTAATATCTTATTTTTTTTTAGCCAATCGTAAATATCATTTAAAGTTTTATTAACTGTTATTGTAGGCTTCCATTTATAGGTCCTATGTATCTTTTTGTTGTCAGTAATAAAGTAAGGTATATCAAAATCGGAAGTTTTAGATACTTTTTTAATTTTTAATTTATTTTTCGTTAATTCTTCACATTTTGAAGTTAAACTTTTAAGAGAAATGTAATTTCTTAAACCACCACCAATATTGAATGTATCGTTATTAATCTTATTAAAATTTTTTATTTGTTTATAAATTATTTCACACACATCGTCTATGTGTATAATATCTCTAACCTGATTTCCATGACCACCAAAACCTATATACGATAATTTTTTTTTAAAAAAATGTTTTGCTACCCACAGAGGAACAAAGCCTTGATCTTGTTTCCCAAATTGCCATGGACCAGCTATGACACCGAATCTATTAATAATGTATTTTAAATTGGTTTTAAAAAACATTTCTTTTATTAACTTTTCAGAGGCAAGTTTTGTAAATCCATATAGTGAACTTGCTGAAGAGGTTTCAAAACTTTCATTTATTACTTTTGAAATTTTTTGTGGTTTAAATATATTTAAACTTTTAGTAAATCTTCTTAACTTCTCAATCGAATAAACCCTACTCGAAGATAAAAATATTATTCTAGTATTGTCCTTAATACACTTTTTAAGGATATTAAATGTTCCAACGAGATTTGTTTTAAAAACTCTATCAGGATCCTTTCTGGAAGCTTCTATTGCTGGTTCAGCGCAACAGTCTATTATAATGTCAAATTTTGGAATTAATTTTACCTTCTCAAATTTTTCAATATTAATGTTAAAGTTTTTGATATTGTATTTTTTTAACCTATTCCTATTAATAAGAGAACCTTTTCTAATTAGATTATCTAAGCTTGAAATCTTTGCTTTTTTAATTTTTTTTCTCAAGTAAATGGCTATATTTGAACCTACAAAACCACATCCACCTGTAATAAGTATTTTCATTATATTTTAATTAACTTATTAATATTCAAAAATAAACAAATTTTATGCTTTCGATATTAATACCAGTAAGGAATGAGTCAGAAAGTCTAAGAGATATTGCTGAATATTTTTCTAAAAACCTAACTAATATTATCTATGAAATCATAATTATTAATGATTTTAGCGATGACGATACTTTAGAAAAAGCTCGTACTTTATTTCAAGACAAAAAAAACTTTAAAGTTATTGATAATAAAAAAAAAGGACTTGGAGGAGCTATAAATTTAGGAATAAAAGAAGCCCAAGGCATCAATTTAGTAATAATGATGGCAGACCGTTCAGATGATATAAAAGATTTAATAAATTATAACAACTTAATGAATTCGGGAAATTATGATGCAATTTTAGGATCAAGATTTTTACCGGAGTCAATAATATCTGAATACCCATTCAGAAAATTGGTTTTGAATAGATTATTTAATTATTTCGTAGGACTAATTTTTTTTAATAAGTATAATGATTATACAAATGCGTTTAAAATTTATAAAAAGGAAGTTTTAATGGAAATAAGACCTTTAATTTCTGAAAGTTTTAATATATTTTTAGAAATACCTCTAAAGATTATTTCTCGCAAGTATAGATATAAGATAGTTCCAATTAATTGGATAGGTAGAAAAAAAGGTAGTTCTAAATTTAAGATTAAAGAATTGGGTGCTAAATATCTGTTTACACTTATTTATTGTTTTATTGAAAAAAATTTACTAAATATTAAAAAATGAAATTTATTATTAATATGTCTCTACAAAAATCAGTTATATTCTTTTTCGCAATAGTCCTCGTAATATTAGTATTTTTCACTATTATTTTATAGCTTTAAATATAATAAAATAATTATTCCTAATAAAATTCTATATAAAACAAAAAAATTTAAATTAAATTTTTTTAAAAAATTTAAAAAAAACTTTATAGTTATAAAAGAAAAAGAAAAAGATAAAAAAATAGCCATCAAATTTGTCTTAGTAAATAAAGAATTTTCAGAAATTAAAATATTTTTAAGTCCAAATACCGAGACTGCCCCTAATATTGGAATAGATAACAAAAAAGAAATTTTTGCTGCCTCAACTCTACCAAATCTCAAAAATCTTGCCGCAGTAATGGCTATGCCAGATCTACTTACCCCAGGTAGTAAAGATAATATTTGCAACATCCCTATAGATATTGCTGATTTAAAATTGAAATTATTTTCAATATTATTGTTTATTTTTGACTTATCACTTAAATAAAGAAAAATAGCAAAAAAGATTGTTGTACAGGCTATTATTTCGGGATTTCTAATTTTATCTATATAATTTAACTCAACAATTAAAAAGCCAACTAATATTGTGGGAATTGATGAAACTAAAACATTTAGAAAGAGAGTTTTATTTTTATAAAAATCTATAATATCTTTATAAAAATATGACAATACTGCAATAAAAGAACCAATATGCAAACTAACATCAATTGAGAGACTTTGATTTTGAAATTCAAAATATTCTGAAACTAAAACTAGATGTGAAGAGGAACTGACTGGCAAAAATTCTGTTATTCCTTGAACTATGGATAATAAGAATATTTCAATCATTCAAAAAAATAAAATTAAAGGTTGTTTTTTTGTTGGCAACTTTAAATGCATAACAGGTATGCAAAAAATCACATTATTTTTTTGCGTTTTTTGTAATAAAGGTAATTATTATTGACCTTTAAAAGCTATCAATATCGATATTGTTAACTTATGAACTCTTTTATGAAAAAAAAAATGTTACAATTTGTAGATCTTAAACAAGAAACACCTGCAAAAAGAGATACAAAAAAAAGGAAAAGTGATTTTAAAGAAATTTATGGAGAATACATAACTGATAAAGCAACTGAACAATCAAGCAGATGCTCACAATGTGGAGTTCCTTTTTGTCAAATCCACTGCCCCTTAAGTAATAATATACCAGATTGGCTTAAACTTACTGCCGAAGGAAGACTTAAGGAAGCTTATGAAGTATCTCAAAGTACAAATAACATGCCCGAAATATGCGGTAGAATTTGCCCTCAAGATCGTCTTTGCGAGGGAAATTGTGTAATTGAGCAATCAGGCCATGGAACCGTCACTATAGGGTCTATAGAAAAATATATTACTGATACTGCTTGGGACAAAGGTTGGGTCAAACCATTTAAAGTTAAGAGAGAACTAAAACAATCTGTTGGTATCATCGGCGCTGGACCAGCCGGAATGGCTTGTGCAGAGGAGTTAAGAAAATCAGGTTATCAAGTTACTATTTATGACAGGTACGATAGACCTGGGGGTCTTTTAATATATGGAATTCCTAATTTTAAACTAGAAAAGTTTGTTGTTGAAAGAAGAACTAAGTTACTCAAAGAAAATGGAATAAAATTTGTTCAAAATTTTGAAGTTGGACAAGATAAAACATTGTATGAACTTAAAGAAAAACATGATGCGATATTAATCTCAACTGGAGTTTATAAAGCAAGAGAAATTAATATTCCAGGTCACGAACTTCACAACATTTTTCCAGCAATGGAATTTTTAACTGCTTCAAATAGAAAAGGACTGGGAGATAAAGTAAAATTATTTGACGACGGAACACTTAACGCTGAAGGAAAAAATGTAGTAGTTATTGGTGGTGGAGATACTGCAATGGATTGCGTAAGAACTTCGGTGAGACAAAAGGCAAAATCAGTCAAATGTTTGTATAGAAGAGATAGAGAGAATATGCCAGGATCCGCAAGAGAAGTAGGCAACGCCATTGAAGAGGGTGTAGATTTTGTTTGGCTTACTAGTCCCAAAAGGTTTATTGGAGATACTAAGGTGGAAGCGGTAGAAGTAAATAAAATGAGATTAGGTGAACCCGACTCTTCAGGTAGAAGAAGACCAGAAATTGATTTAGGTTCCGAGTATAAAATATCCGCAGATCTTGTAATAAAATCTTTAGGGTTTGATCCTGAAAACTTACCTAAATTATTTAATGCTGAGGAGTTAGTTGTTTCTCAATGGGGTACAATAAAAATAGATTTAAAATCTATGCAAACTAATCTAGACGGGGTTTTTGCAGCAGGTGACATTGTAAGAGGAGCATCATTGGTAGTATGGGCGATAAGAGACGGACGAGATGCAGCAACACAAATAGAAAAATATTTACAACTAAAAATTAATAAGAATAAGTCTGTGGAAGCAGCCTAATACAAATGAAAAACTACAAAAAAAATAAAAAAATATTAGAAGAGAGTTTTAATTATAGTCAAGAAATGGAGCACGATGCTTGTGGTGTGGGACTTATTGCTTCTACAAATGGAAAAAAGTCTAGAAAAATAGTTGATTATGGTATTCAAGCACTAAAAGCTATTTGGCATAGAGGAGCCGTTGACGCAGACGGAAAATCGGGAGATGGTGCTGGTATACAAATTGAGATAGCGCCAGAGTTTTTTAACGAAAAAATATTATCTACTGGTCATACTCCTGACGAAAAAAAAAGAATTTGTGTAGGTATGATTTTTCTTCCAAGAACAGATTATGCCCAACAAGAAAAATGCAGAGAAGTAATAGAAGCCTCTCTGCTAAAGGCAAACTACTTTATTTATGGTTGGAGACAGGTACCAATTAATCCCAGTGTTCTAGGAAAAACAGCAGATCAAAACCGTCCAGAAATTGCACAAGTAATGTTCAAAAAAAATGAAAATCTTGAGACCAACGATCTTGAAAGAGATTTATTTGAAACTAGAAAAAAAATTGAAAAGATAGCTAGAGAAAAACAGTTAAAAGATTTTTATATTTGTTCACTAAGCTCAAGATCAATTGTTTACAAAGGCATGTTCCTAGCAGAAATGTTATCAGATTTTTATACCGATCTTAATGATAAAAAATTATCTTCGAGATTTGCGATTTTTCATCAAAGGTATTCTACTAATACATTTCCAAGCTGGGACTTGGCCCAGCCTTTTAGAACCCTGGCCCATAATGGAGAGATAAATACTGTAAGAGGAAATATTAACTGGATGAAGATCCATGAGCAAGACATGTCTAGTTCATTGTTTAAAAATGTAAAAGATTTAAAACCAGTTATACAAAGCACGTCAGACTCTGGTGCTCTAGATAATGTTTTCGAATTACTTACGCACTCTGGAAAACTTGCTCCATTAATTAAATTAATGATGATACCTGACTCTTGGTCAAAAAGAAGTAAGACTGTACCAAAAAACCATCAAGACTTATTTAATTTCTTAAATAGCACCATAGAACCATGGGATGGTCCGGCAGCTATCTGTGCAACAGACGCTAAATGGGTTTTAGCTTCATCTGATAGAAATGGTTTAAGACCACTTAGGTACTCGATAACTTCAGAGGATTTATTTTTTGTTGGTTCTGAAGCTGGAATGATAAAAATTCCCGAAGAGAAAATTATAGAAAAAGGCAAACTTGGCCCAGGACAAATTATTGCTATAGATTTAAGAAAGGGAAAATTATTTAAGGATAAGGAGATTAAAGATCTCTTAGCAAAAGATTATAAAAAATATAATAAACAAATTATTGATTTAGAGAAAAAGCTATTTTCTGAAAACGAAAAACCAAATTTTGTAAGTGAAGATTTACGAAAAAGACAATATTTATCTGGTCTAAGCATTGAGGATTTAGAATTAATACTTCACCCCATGGCCGAAGAAGGAAAAGAAGCAGCAGGCTCTATGGGAGATGATACTCCAGTTGCAGTTCTGTCAAGTCACTTTAGACCTGTATCACATTACTTCAGACAAAATTTTAGTCAAGTTACTAATCCACCGATTGATTCTCTTCGAGAAAATAAGGTGATGAGTTTAAAAACTAGATTCGGAAACTTGGGAAATATTTTAGATTTCGATAATTTGACTGAGGAGAATATTTACGTTCTCGATAGTCCTATACTAACTAATTCACAATTTTCAAAATTTAAAAAATTTTTTTCAAAAAAAGTTAAAGTAATCGATTGTACTTTCGATATTCACAAAACTCTAAAAGAAAGAATAGAGATAATTCGAGAAGAAGCAGAAACCGCAGTAAGAGAAGGAGGCACGTGTATAGTGCTCTCTGACAAAAATATTTCTGATCAAAAAGCAAGTATACCCAGTATATTAACTGTAGGAGCTGTGCACTCACACTTGGTCAAAAATGGTCTGAGAGGTTATTGTTCATTAAATGTTGAGTGTTCTGACGCTATGGATACACATTCATTTGCTATTTTAATCGGAGTTGGCGCTACAACAATAAATCCGTATTTAGCAATAGATAGCATCTTCCAAAGATTTGAAAAAAAGCTGTTTGGTAAATCTGATTTTGAAACTTGCGTGAGTAAATTCAAAAAATCAATAGACTCGGGGCTTCTTAAAATAATGTCTAAAATGGGTATCTCAGTAATTAGCTCATACAGAGGCGGATGTAATTTTGAAGCTGTAGGTCTTAGTAGAGCTATCGTTTCAGACTATTTTCCAGGAATGTCGTCAAGAATTTCAGGAATAGGTATAATTGGAATTGAAAAAAAAATAAAAGAACTTCATGTAAAATTTAAAGCGAAAAATGTATTTACTCTTCCTATTGGAGGTTTGTACAGATACAGAAAAAGCGGTGAGAATCATCAGTATCAAGGTAAGCTCATTCATTTGTTGCAAAGTGCAGTAAGTAGCGGGTCATACGATCAATATAAAAAGTATTCAGCTGGTATACATAATTTACCACCAATTAATATTAGAGACTTAATTGAATTTAAAAAATTACAAAAGCCAGTCGATATTGATGAAGTAGAGTCAGTTGATGAAATCTTAAAAAGGTTTGGAAGCGGAAGTATGTCCCACGGAGCATTATCTGCTGAAGCACATGAAACTTTAGCCATGGGAATGAATCGAATTAAAGGCGCTTCATGTAGTGGCGAGGGTGGAGAAGACGCAAAAAGATTTGTTAAGCTTTCAAACGGAGATAGCGCAAATTCAAGAGTAAAACAAATTGCATCAGCAAGATTTGGAGTGACAGTAGATTATTTAAATAATGCAAATGAAATAGAGATAAAAATTGCTCAAGGGGCAAAACCAGGAGAAGGAGGGCAGCTACCAGGATTTAAAGTTACAGATGAAATAGCAAGGTTAAGACACTCTACGCCAGGAGTAACTTTAATATCGCCACCACCACATCACGACATTTACTCAATCGAAGATTTAGCTCAATTAATCTATGACCTTAAACAAATTAACCCAGGCGCAAGAGTTGGAGTTAAGTTGGTTGCATCAACTGGTATCGGAACAATCGCCGCTGGGGTTGCTAAAGCTAAAGCAGATATAATTTTAATTTCAGGTCACTCAGGTGGCACAGGTGCGAGCCCTCAAACAAGCATTAAATATGCAGGCATACCTTGGGAGATGGGTTTAACCGAGGCCAATCAAATTTTAACATTAAATAATTTAAGACATAATGTAACCTTAAGAACTGACGGAGGATTAAAAACTGGAAGAGATGTAGTCATGGCTGCAATGATGGGTGCAGAAGAATACGGTATGGGCACATCTTCACTAGTTGCTATGGGATGTATAATGGTTAGGCAATGTCATTCTAATACATGTCCGGTAGGAGTTTGCAGTCAAGACAAAGCTTTGCGAGAAAAATTCAATGGAACACCAGAAAAAGTTGTTAACTTATTTAAATTTGTTGCAAAAGAAGTAAGAGAGATAATCGCCTCTCTAGGCTTTAAATCAGTGAATGAAATTATTGGTAGAACAGATTTATTATCTCAGGTTAATAAGGGCGCCGCTAATCTAGACGATTTAGATTTAAACCCTCTTTTAGTTCAAGCTGATCCCGGAGAAAACTTAAGGTATTGTAAAGACAAACATATCAATAAAGTTCCAAATACTCTTGATGAGAAAATATGGTCTGAAGTAAAAGAAAAAATAAAATTAGGTTCAGAAAATAAGTTTAGTTATAAGATAGAAAATACTTTAAGATCTGTAGGTACGAGATTATCTCATCATATTTACAAAAAATTCGGCAATAATAAATTAGAAGAAGACACAATCCAAATTAAATTAGATGGTTCAGCTGGACAGTCACTTGGAGCTTTTTTAACTAGAGGTATTAAATTAATTGTAGAGGGTGATTGCAATGACTATGTAGGCAAAGGTTTATCAGGAGGAAATATTATTGTTTACCCTTCTTTGAAAAGTAAGCTAGTTTCAAATGAGAATACAATAATTGGCAATACCGTTCTTTATGGAGCGACATCGGGTAAATTATTTGCGTCTGGACAAGCAGGAGAAAGATTTGCGGTTAGAAATTCTGGAAGTTTATCGATAATAGAAGGTTGTGGCGCTCATGGATGTGAGTATATGACTGGAGGAAATGTCATTATATTAGGTGAAGTCGGTGATAATTTTGGTGCAGGCATGACTGGTGGTATGGCTTTTGTTTACGATGAAAAAAAAACTTTTGAAAATTTTGCAAATCCAGCTTCAATTATTTGGCAAGAAATTGAAACAGATTATTGGAAAAACTTTTTAAAAGATAATTTGAATTCTTTTATTAAGGAAACAAATTCAAAAATAGCTATAAAAATATTTAATAATTTTGAAAATGAAATTAAAAAATTTAAACTAATATGCCCAATAGAAATGCTAGACAAATTAGATCATCCGATTACACATAAGAAGTTTGAAAAAAAAGTAAGTTAATTTGAAAAAAATAGCACCTTACTTATTATTTATATCTTCAATAATTTTTTTAACTTTCTTTTGGGACTCGATTAGCCTTCCATTTAATGAAGATAAATCTTATTTAGGGGACAGTTACGCTAATAATCTTCATCATTCACAAAATGATACTTTACGTTTTGTTTTATATCTCTCTATACCTTTTCTAATATTAATTTTTTTTTATCAAATATATGAAAAAATATTTTTTATAAATGTAAAAGACATCATTTTAAAGTATGACCTTACTTATTCTAGTGATCACAAAAATTTAATTTTTTTTTTTGGGATCACTATTATATTTATTATTATAGAATTTTTTTTTATAGATTTTAAAGTTTTAAATCATCAAATAGATATTTTTCATGAAGGGTTATGGCTTACGCCATCTAATAATGCAATAATTAAAGATGAATTCTGGCAATCTTCTTACGTCGAAAGAGGTTTTTTTGGAAATTTTTATCCTTATTTACTATGGAAATTTTTCAATATTGAGTCAATTGGTGTGACAAGATTTTTAAATTTATTTGTAATTTTCTTCAACAAAGTTTTTCTTATGCTTATAGCTTACAGAATTGCATCAGTTGTTAATCTAGAAAAAAAACAAAAAATAATTTTCTATTTGTTACTGTCACTTACTTTATTAATCTACACGAGTTATTTCGCTCCAGTATTTTTTTTAAGAAGTTTATTACTTTTGATATTTATATTTTTATTCTTAAATTTTATTGTCTTAGAGAATAAAAAAATCTTAAATCTTATTGCAATAGGCCTTCTATCTAGCCTAAGTATTTTTTGGTATATTGATATAGGTATTTATATTAATACTTTAATTCTTTTTATACTTATAGTGTTAATTTTAAAAAAAAAATTTACTTACGTTTTTTCATTATCAACTTTCATAATTTTAGGTTGGGTGATTTTCTATGCTTACATCTCCGAAAATGAATTTAATCAATTTATAAATAATACTAAATTATTAATAGTCACTATAGACTACATTCATGGATTAATTTTCCCTACGCCTTTTTTGTCTCAAGATACAAGGTCTACTAAAGTCTTAATTTTGTTCCTAATTACTGGGTTTTTAATAATAAAGGAAATAAACTTTGCAAAAAAAAAAGAATTTAAATTTCTTTTAATCACAACTTTTCTTTTTATAACAAGTATTTTATATTTCAAATATGGTTTAAGCAGATCGGATGGAGGACATATAAAAGTAGCTTCAAGCTTTTTATATATTCCTTTATTTTCAATATTATATTTCAAAATTCTACAATTTATTTTTAATCAAAATAAAATTTCATTTATAAGACCTAATTATATAAATACCGCCTTACTTATAATTTTTTTGAGTACAATTTTTTTAAATAAAAAATATGAAATCAAATCAGCGACTAATTTTATTCATTCGAAAGATAACATTCAAAGACTTCTGAATTACTCAGACAATAAATATATTAGTAAAGATTATCAAAATTTCATTCTACAATATAAAGAATTATCTTCCCAAGATGAATGTGTAATGATTTATACCAATGAAGTCGCTCTTCCTTATTTGTTAAAAAAACCAACATGTAGTAAGCATTACTTGCTTTATTTAGCTACACCGCCTCAAATTCAAAAAAATATTATAAAAGATTTGAATATTAGTACCTCAAAATATTTGGTGTATAAATCTGACGTTGACGCCTATGGACATGTTGGGGATAGGTTAAAACTACTTGATGGCTATATTAAGGAAAACTATAATTTTTATCAAAAGATAAGTCATTGGGAAATTTACAAAAAAAAAAAATAATGAAAAATATAAATATTTTCTGTTTTGGGTTTGGACAAGTAGCACAAAATTTTATTAGGAAAATTTTGAAAGAAAAAATAGCAATAGAACTTAATGTTTCTTCTCGCAAAAAAACACGTTTGGCAAATTTTGAAAAGATAAATTATAACTCTTATCAATTTGACGATTACCAGATTGATACAGATATTGAAAAAAAAATACTTAATACAGATTACATATTAGTTTCGATACCACCTGTAAATGAAAAAGATATTGTGATTAAATTTTTTAAAGAAATAATTAAAAAATCCAAAACAAAATGGATTACCTACCTATCTGCAACGAGTGTTTATGGGAATCATGATGGTGAATGGGTTAATGAAAAAAGCGAAACTAAACCAACATCTAATAGCGGCATCAAAAGACTACAAGCTGAAAACCAGTGGCTAGAATTTTCAAATGAAAATAACTTACCCCTACAAATTTTTAGATTATCTGGAATTTATTCATTACAAAACAACATTTTAAAAAGATTAATTTCTGGTCAAGCT
>TARA_B100001057_G_scaffold459884_1_pt1 | contig 15968 bp, 11 predicted proteins | sample TARA_B100001057 | Tara Oceans TARA_B100001057 (sample SAMEA2621839) | marine metagenome | biome: marine biome (ENVO:00000447); feature: surface water layer (ENVO:00002042); material: "saline water (ENVO:00002010), including plankton (ENVO:xxxxxxxx)" | depth 5 m
GAACTGGTTACCAATATCGTCTCGGGCGCGTCCTGAGCGCTAACCTTGAGCGCCAGAGTGGCGAACAGCAGAAAACCCAAACTTACTAGATGTATTCTCATAATTAATCCTCAAATTTTTTCAAATTACGGTTAGAGAAGCCAGCGTTCGCATCCCTGACGAGAGTCCAATCTGGAAACCTATTTAATACGCACCAACTCAACTGCTTCGGCACGTTCGCGAAGCAGATACTTTTGAACTTTGCCGGTAGATGTTTTGTCGATCGGTCCAAAAACGACTTTCTTGGGGATCTTGAATCCTGCCATCTCTGTTCGACAATAGCTTATAAGCTCCTCCACCGAAAGCTCTTCTCCCTCCATTATCGCAACAAAAGCACAGGGCACCTCACCCCACTTATCGTTGGTACTGGCAACGACCGCGGCCTCAAGAATTTTTGGGTGTTTGAACAAAATTGATTCAACTTCCAGAGAAGAGATGTTTTCGCCACCGGAAATGATAATGTCCTTGGAGCGATCCTTGATTTGGGCGTAACCATCCGGATGCCAAACTGCGAGATCGCCAGAATGGAACCATCCTCCGGCAAAAGAGGCTTCCGTAGTAACAGGATTTTTGAGATACCCCTTCATGACCAGATTTCCGCGCATGAAAATTTCGCCCATCGTTAGTCCGTCTTTTGGCACCGGCTCCAAAGTTTCTGGGTCAGCGACCATCATTTCATCCTGCAGCGGGGCTCGCACTCCCTGACGCGCCAATAATTCAGCCCGATCATCAACACTCAATGCCTTCCACTCGTCATGCGGCGAACAAACAACACATGGACCGTACGTCTCGGTCAGCCCGTAAACATGACAGACACTGAATCCCATGTTTTCCATTCCGGCGATTACTGCCGCAGGTGGCGCTGCTCCTGCCGTCATCGCTGCCACCTGTTGGGTGATGCCTTGCTTGAGGTCGTCCCTGGCATTGACCATGGTATTTAGCACGACTGGCGCTCCACAAAAATGCGTTACCCCATGTGCCTTGATCGCAGTAAAAATTGCGTCGTCCCGAACATGCCGCAAACAGACACTTGTGCCGGAGACGGCGGCGAGCGTCCAGGGAAAACACCAGCCGTTGCAATGGAACATAGGCAGTGTCCACAGGTAGACAGGATGCCCGCTCATATCCCAGCACATTGCCATGGACACTGCGTTCAGGTAAGCCCCGCGATGGTGATACACCACCCCTTTGGGGTCACCAGTCGTGCCCGAAGTGTAATTCAGTGAAATCGCTTGCCATTCGTCTTTGATCTTAAAACATCGATAATCGGGGTCTCCAGTCGCCAATACTTCGTCATAAGTCATGGTGCCAAGCAATTCACCACCTGAAAAGTAAGGATCATCAATGTCAACCACAACCGGTTTGTCTGCCAACAACTCCAGAGCCGTCTTGATGGTATTGCTGTACTCACGATCCGTAAACAGGACCTTTGTTTCCGCATGTTCAAGAATGAACGCGATTGCTTTGGCATCCAACCTCACATTAAGAGCATTAAGCACTGCCCCGATCATGGGAATCCCAAAATGGGCTTCAAAGGTTTCCGGGGTGTTCGCTCCCATAAACGATACCGTATCCCCATCACCGATACCCATTTTGCTCAATGCCGATGCGAGGCGGCAGGACCGGGCATAAGTTTCGGCCCAAGTATAAGTGGTGTCACCGTGGATGACCGAAGCACGTTTTGGGTACACGCTCGCACTTCGCTCTATGAAACTGAGAGGGGTCAAGGGAGCAAAATTTGCCTGATTAATGCCAAGGTTTTGCTCGTAGATGTTTTCAACACTCATATGATGGATGTGTTCCCGTAATTTTAGCTGAGCGGACTGTCCGTTTGCTGTTTGCTTTTAAGCCCTCGCCAATCATGTTGCTGCCAATAGAGACTCTTACCGCGCGGGCATTCAAAGAGAGTATCTCAATCCAGTTGGCCCGCACAACGTGATCAGTTGCTAACAACGTAAACCAGCCTGTGCCGCATAACCGCAGACGTCTCTTAGGTGACAGTTCCCAGGGATGTTTGTTTAGCTCGGCGGTGACTCAACAGCGAAACCAAAGCCAATAAAGCACTCAGTAACTCGGCATAGAGTAGCCGCAAAGTAAGATCATCAAATAGACCTTCGACGTAAATTCCCCAAGACCTGACTGCAGCCAAAGCTGCGTAGTTCACCAGAAACAAGATCAGCGCTGGCTCCAACAAGCTGGCAAATATCAAAGCCATCAGGGAAAAAACCGCCATCGACCCCATCATACCAATGTACATGGTTTGCAGTTCGGTGTAGCCCATTTCGTCAACTAGCTCAATCCCAAGGTTGGAGAACCACACGCGAGGCGTTAAAACAAACAGTGCAGTCAGAGCACCATAAACTAAGCCGTTGACGATCAAAAATGCACGGGGCAAAAATTTTGGTGTCAATGATTGCAAGGCCTCATTCTCCCTTTATTTAGATTTCAGACGGCAATCAGAAAATCAACAAACCTTATCGGCGCGAAAGCGGTGTCATTGTCAGGTGCCTGCCGCCGTCGACGACGAGCGTCTCGCCAGTGACCACCTGTGGCCCGGAGATAAAATGCAAAATGGCCTCAGCCACTGTCTCAGGCGTTGCGGTTACTCCTAGCGGAGCATTATTCTGGTTGGAAGCCATAAGTTTTGCATAACGCTCATCGCCGTACCCTTCTTTGAGCCAGTCACCCTCGATGAATCCCGGACACACCGCGTTTATTCTCAGCTTAGGGCCTAAGGCTCTGGCCAGTGACAGTGTCATTGTGACCATTGCGCCCTTCGACGCGGCATAGGCCACGCAACTACCGATTCCAGTGATTCCTGCGGTTGACGCCACATTAACCACAACGCCTCCCTCTTCCTGCGAGTGCATGGAGGGGCTCACCGCCCTAGTCATTTGATAAGCACCAACTACGTTGACGCCATAGATGTGCTGAAAATCCGCGGCACTGAGACCCTCGAGATTGTCGTGGTCTACAAATTTGGTAGTACCCGCGTTGTTCACTAACACATCAACTCGGCCCCACTTATCATTCGCAGCCTGCGCTAGCGCGACACAATCTTCATCGATCGCCACGTTGGCCCGCAAAACCAGAGCTTCTGCTCCAGCCACTTCGCAATCCGAGGCAACCTGTTTGGCACCTGATGAATTTCTGTTGTAGTTGATCACTACATGGCATCCCTGCGCGGCGAGAAGTCTTGCCGTTGCTGCTCCGACTCCGCTGCTGGAGCCAGTTACTATGGCAACCCGATTCGTTAAATCTTTCATGCGTCTGATCCTTGGTTTACTGTTTTCGGCAGCATGGTAAAAACTAGCATAAATCCAACCTGATTCCCGCCAGAAAAATTACCCAACTGATGCGTCGCTAAGTCCCGGCGATCTATCAATGCGTGAGCGAATGATATTGATCGTTAGCTGAGTATCGTTACAATGCGTAACACTTTTTAGATGTCGACTGCCTTATGATGCATGTCTTAGATGGCGTTCACAAACGGCCTTTTATACCGATGAGGCCCGGCCCAGTAAAGACTTGCTGGGAATGAACCGGGCAGCATCTTCAGCCGTAGCGTAGTTATCCCGCAAACATTGCTTCCTTTAAGTCAAAGGATGCGCTTGTCACTGACGTCAAACTTCGGCTGGAGGCCCTTGTGAAAAAGCAACATCTGATCTCTCTCGCGATATTTGGCGCCATAGCGGTATGGATGATGGCTCCCCGGTCTGTGCCCAGTTCAGCAGAAGTACCCGAAGCAGCAGTGCGTGAAATTCAGGTCGTAGAAACGTCGGCGCAGGTCAGCGATAACCCAAACGTCATCTCCATCCGGGCCGAGCGAATCAGCCCTGAGCGATATAACGAGCAAATTATGGTCCGCGGCCGCACGCAGGCATTTCGCCACGTTCAGGTGATGGCGGAGCTGCCGGGGCGGCTTGTGACCGATCCAATTCCACGGGGGGCACGAGTCAGAGCCGGCGACGTACTGTGCGAGCTCGCAATCGATGATCGGTCAGCAAATCTCAATGAAGCCCTAGCACAGCGAGAGCGCGCGCGATTTGAGTACAACGCTTCAGTTGACCTGCAGGCCCGCGATTTACAATCAGACGTGGTCGTTGCTCAATTGAGAGCTGCGCTCGAGTCTGCCGAAGCTGCAGTAACGCGAGCGCAGCTTGCGGTCGATCGCACCCAGATCGTCGCACCATTCGACGGTGTAATAGAAACGCGAACTGTCGAAGTCGGTGATCTTTTAAATGTGGGTTCTGTCTGCGCTTCAGTGCTGGATGACAGCCCAATGCTACTGGTCGGATTAATTCCGGAACAAGAGGTCAATCGCATTCTCATAGGAGCTGAAGTCACGGGCCGCCTGCTCGGTGGCAAGCAAGTTACAGGCACCGTGACGTTTCTTGCGGCCTCAGCAGATCCAGTATCCCGCAGCTATCGCGTCGAAATTGAGATTGATAGCGCTGACGAGCAGATTCGGGAGGGTATTACGACCGAAATTCTGGTGAAAGCCGATGAAGTCTTGGCTCATCGAATTCCGTCCTCCGCACTGACCTTAGATGATAGCGGCGATATTGGCATTAAGGTAGTTGAGGGCGATGGCAAGGTCGCCTTTTACAATGTAACCATCGTGGGTGATGACACGAATCAGCTCAATCCCGGGATCTGGGTTACCGGACTTCGGGGTGACATCACTTTGGTGACTGTTGGACAGGAGATTGTGTTCCCTGGTCAAACTGTGGCAGCCAATTTTGATTGGGATTTATAAGGAGCTCCCGCCTCGGAAAATACTATGAATTACCTTGATACAGCGGTTTCTCGATCCCGGACAACTCTCTCAGTGTTTGTTGCGGTCATGTTGACGGGTCTGGCATCTTATTTGTCGATTCCTGTGGAGCTTAATCCGGATGTTGATGTACCGATTATCGTAACGACGATCCTACACGAAGGCATTTCACCAGAAGACGCCGAGCGTTTGTTGTCAAAGCCGGCTGAACTGGAATTAAAAACACTCGACGGGATCACCCAAATCAGCTCTTTCTCAAGCGAGAATGCAGCGACCGTGATCACCGAGTTCGACATCGACTTCGAGTCTTCGACGGCGCTGGCCGATGTGCGAGAGGCAATCAACCGAGCCAAGGCCAGATTCCCGCAAAATACTGAAGAGCCGATAATCACTGAGGTATCCGCTGCGGAACTGCCAATTGTGCAGATCGCGATCGGAGGCAAAGGTGTGCCGGAGAGGACGCTGCTGCGCATTGCAGAAGAGCTTCAGCGGGAAATCGAAATCTTACCGCAAATACTCGAAGCTACAATGGTAGGTAACCGGGAAGAGCTACTGGAAGCAGTGATTGATCCGGCCAAACTAGAAACCTACGGCATTCCAAATTCGGCAATAGTTCAGACTGTGACCAGCAACAATCGCCTGATACCTGCCGGACAAGTCGACACTGGCCAAGGGAGTTTTTCGGTCAAGGTGCCCGGCCTCATAGAAAACGCGAACGATCTGTTTGACCTGCCACTCGCATCAACCGCAGACGGCGTGCTGACTGTGTCCGATATTGCAGAAGTTAGACGAACCTTCAAAGACGCGACGCGATATGCGTTTGCCAACGGGTCTTCATCCATATCACTCAATGTCATGAAGCGGAATGGTGCCAACCTGGTTGAAGCGATGTCAGAAGTTGATCAGGTAGTCTCTAATATTCGCCCATCGCTTCCACCCGCAGTCTCAGTGTCTTACATCAATAACACAGCCCCTTTGGTCATCGAACAGAACATGGGCTTGCAGGGCAATATGGCCACTGCAATGATTCTGGTGCTAATCGTTGTGATTGCCTCAGTGGGAATCCGCTCAGGCTTGCTTGTGACCCTGGCAGTGCCTTTTTCTTTTCTATTCGCCTTTATTATCATCAGCCTACTGGGTTTTACTTACAATTTTATGGTGATTTTCGGCCTTCTGCTCGGCCTTGGCATGCTCATCGACGGCGCCATTGTTATGGTGGAGTATGCAGACCGCAAGATGGCAGAGGGTAGAGAGAGTCTTGAAGCATATCGTTTGGCAGTAAATCGCATGTTCTGGCCAATTCTGGCATCAACAGCCACCACACTTGCCGCATTTTTACCGATCATGTTCTGGCCCGGCGTTGCGGGACAGTTCATGAGCTATTTACCTATCACCGTTTTTGCAGTGCTAATCGGCTCATTGTTCTATGCGCTACTCTTTGCACCAACCATCGGCGCTCTAATGGGACGCTCCGGTACTGCAAGCGAGGCCAACGATTTCGAACCACGGAACCTCGAGTCTGGCGATACGGGTAACATGCGCGGCATTACTGCCATTTACGCCCGGATATTGGACATAGCAGTACGTATGCCAGTTGCCGTATTCGTCCTGAGCGTTCTCATGCTGATCACCATCGTTACTGCATACAGTCGTTATGGCAAAGGCGTTGAGTTCTTCACTGGCGTAGAGCCAAGCCAGACCCAGATACAGGTCTTCGCGCGCGGAAACTTTTCACCGACTGAAGTACGTGACCTCTTGCTAGATGTAGAGGCTCGAATTCGTGGCGTGGGTCACATAAAAGGAATCGTTACACAATCCGGTGCCGGCGCACAAATGGGCGGTGATCAGCAGGCTGCCCCCGATCTGATTGGCAGCATTTTCGTGGAAATGACTGACCGTCGAGTTCGCCCCACGATCGACGGCTTTGAGGTAGAAAATCGCTATCGCGCGGCAATCTCAAATATGCCAGGAGTCAGGGCTGAAGTAGTCACCGTAGAAAACGGCCCACCCGTTGGCAAAGAAATTCAAATCGAACTATCAGGCGATGACCTCGATCTGCTGTTCGTTGAAGCTAATCGCATTCGAAATTTCATGGAAATAGAACTAGGGGACCAATTAATTGATATTGATGATACCGCGCCTATCCCCGGCATTGAGTGGGAATTCATCGTGGACCGCGCTCAGGCTGCAATGCTTGGAGCAAACATGGCTGAAATAGGTACTGCTATTCAGTTAATGACAAACGGAATCTTCATGGGAGACTATCGCCCGGATGACAGTGAAGAAGAGGTCGACATCCGAGTTCGCTATCCTGCCCAGTATCGAGGCCTTGACCAGATGGAGTCGATTCGCATCAGCACGATTAACGGGCCAGTGCCGATCAGCAGTTTTGTCTCACGCGAGGCCAAGCCTAAAGTAAGCTCGATTCAACGCGTCGATGGTGCACGGGTTGTCTATGTCAGAGCAAATCCTGCACCTGGTGTCGTTGCTGACAATAAACTAAGGGAGATATCAGCCTGGCTGACCGATAACCCACCGGTCAATGGCGTTTTTTATGAGTTTCGCGGCGCCAATGAAGAACAAGAGCAATCCGCCGCATTTCTCGTGCAGGCGTTCTCGTTGGCCATGGCGCTGATGGCGATTCTTCTGGTCACACAATTCAACAGCTACTATCAGGCGCTGTTAATTCTGTCTTCAGTGTTACTCTCAACCGCTGGCGTACTACTCGGCTTGTTAACCACGGGCCAGACGTTTTCAGTTATTTTGACTGGTATTGGGATTGTGGCCTTGTCCGGCATTATTGTGAATAACAACATCGTGCTAATTGATACCTTCAATGTCCTGCGGCACGAGCACCCAGACTGGGAGCTACGGAAAATTATCATTCAGACTGGCATTCAGCGACTGCGGCCGGTATTTCTCACTACATTTACGACAGGCTTTGGCCTGTTACCGCTCGCGATGGGAGTATCGGTAGACCTTATTGGTGCGGAGGTCGAGGTCGGTGGTCCAATTACCTCCCAATGGGTGAGCCTCGCTTCAGCCATTGTTTTCGGACTTTCCTTTGCGACGATTCTGACTTTGATTGTGACTCCGGCGATGCTGGCGCTACCACAGAGGCTTAGAGACATAATAAAGCGCAAGCCGAGAGTACCGTCTCCTCCACGAGCACAGCTCGCTCCCTGAGAATCACAACAGTGCTTAATTCCGGCATAAACAGATGTCGCTTTAGGTAGCACGGCAATGACTTTCATGACAGAATCTTTGGAATAGTTGCAACTAAAACAGACTCATGGGACTTCTAGTCGGCTTTTTTCTCGCAAGCATTCTCTTCTCTTTCCTCTGCTCTATCTTAGAAGCCGTGCTTCTGAGCATCACTCCGGCTTATGTCGGAATCCAGGAGCAAAGGGGTACAAGCATTGCCAATGATTTAGTGCATTTTAAAGAGGACATAGACCGCCCGCTCGCAGCCATTCTCACCCTGAATACCATCGCACATACAGTCGGAGCAATTGGCGTTGGTTCACAGGCTGCAATTGTTTTTGGCGAGTCTGTGCTTGTGATAGCGGGCGTTTCAATAATCAGCCTTGAAGCCTTGATAGCTGGTTTAATGACTTTGGCGATATTGATCTTCTCAGAGGTTATTCCAAAAACTATAGGCGCCAACAATTGGGAGATCTTGACCCCGTTTACGATCGCATCTTTGAAAATTATGCTATTCGGTCTGGCACCGCTGGTTTGGACAAGTCAGTACATCACCCGCCACTTGAAAAAAGATAAGGACAAACCAGTACTAAGTCGTACAGACTTTCTGGCAATGGCGAGACTGGGCACCGAGAGCGGGATACTCGAAGAAAGCGAGCAAACAATAATTTATAACCTGTTGCGCTTTTCCAAGGTGCTGGTAAAAGACGTTATGACGCCTCGAATCGTGGTCAACACCGCCGGCGAGGAGCTTACTGTGCGTGAATTCCAGAACGCTAACGCAAATCTTCCACATTCACGCATTCCGGTATACCGAGAAAAAAACGACAATATCACCGGCTACGTGCTGCGTGATGACATTCTGCTGAAGCTTGCCGAAACACAGGACCACACGCCTCTTAAGGCGCTACGCCGAGAAATCGTTGTTGTCCATAGAACAGTTCCGATACCGGATCTGCTGGATACTTTTCTCATTAAAAAAGAGCATATGGCTCTAGTAGTGGACGAATTTGGCGGCATGGAGGGTATCGTCACGATGGAAGACATCATAGAAACACTGCTTGGTCTCGAGATTGTGGATGAATCAGACAATGAAACAGACATGCAGGCGCTCGCACGAAGCAACTGGGAGCGGCGGGCAAAGCGACTGGGCATCATTCCCAAGAATGAAGAAGAAAGATCACCAGAAAGTGTGAAAGCCCCTTAAGAAAGGACAGGCTGCCGTTCCGAAGATGTGCAGATTAGTCAACAGTCGCACCAAGCCATATTGTGCAGCCCTCTGCCAATGAAGAGCATGGTCAATTTGACGCTCTGACATGAAAGAGAGTTAGGTTTCGGTTAGCCGGATTGATTCATGGTAAAAGACAAATTTAGGATCCGGTTCCGCAAGAGTGTTTTCTGCGATCTTGAACCGAACCAAAAAGATTTTACGAGCCTGCTCAAAGTGCTGTTTTCGCGTACCGTCAATATTCGGATTAAAGGCATTGACACGCCAGGGCGACATTTCTTTCAGACCTGATTCAAGTCCCTCATAATCGATTTCATATTGCCTCCGATAAAGGTGCTCTAGGAGGTCATATTGATTATTGGCAGCCTCGCAATGAACTTAAGCCACTTCGCTGAGGATCATGCGCTCGACAATTGGTATCAGCGGTTGGTGGTAAAGACCGTTCAAAAATCTTTAAATTTGCTAGGCCTAACCGAGTGAATGAGAAGCAAAATCATGATCCCCTCTTCCTGAAATCTCTGTGCTAGCGTCATTACGGCATGCGAATCATATATGCTGATGGAATTTACGCTTGAATGATTTGGAGTAGCGCCCAGAGAGATACTGCCTGGCACACCGCGCTCAGATAGAGCCCTAGCTATCGCTCGCTAACCAGCCGCAGCCAATTCGCTTACATTCAGCAACAACACGCTATGCACGAGCTCTTTAACATTGGTGACGGAGCAGGGTTTCTGACTGTTTTCCAACCGAATTTATTGGACATGACAACAGGGCTCCAACACCAGGCCTATCGTTCATGTTGATAACCATCTATTTTTTGTGACTTTTTAAATAACTTAAGTTTCATGACAGAAAGGTTACAAGGTCTCAAAATAAACATTATAAATTCAGCAACTGAAAATAATTCATATGCTTCTCATTACCAACAGGAATGTCATATTTAAAAGCCTATTCCACGACAGCGATAAAAAATCGGGCTTCACCCGCCAAATCTTTACGAAACCAGACTTAAAGCCGGGTAAGGGTGCGAAATATGAGTGTTCGAGGAATCAGCGATAAGTCCGGTTAGCAACCATAACTTCCACAAGCAGCAAAATCATTATGAGTATCAAAATCCACCACCATAGTCGCTGAGGCTCCTCTAGTTCCTCAATCAACTGAGCAGTCTGAGCTTCCCTGGATTGCAGCGGATTGGTATCAGGATTGACTACCGCATCATAGAGCGTCGATGTCGCAAGTCGCGTAAAGTTGCTCTCCTCGGGCGAGATATTGACCGCATATCTTCTAACCGCGGTACCTGAAGTTGCAGTAAACAGGCCAGGCGACGTCGCTCGCTGTAAGTTAATTGTTTCCAACAGCACAGAGCGTCCGTCAGAATCCTGAACAGAAACTTCAGCGTCCGACATAAACTGATCAAGATTGATGTTGTCTCCGATCTCATAGGCGCTTCGGATAACCTCCGACCGTGCCAGGTAGCGCAGTGTTTCATGAACAAAGGGTAGAAACTGGCCTTGTAGGGCCAAATTATTCCACTCAAGATCGAAGCTAGAGGCAAACAGTAAAACCTTGCCTTTGCCCACGTCCCTTTCTAACAAAGCCGCTTCAGTGGTATCGAACTGCATCAGCACATTGGCATCTTCGCGAGGCGTTAAGCGCCAATGCCCTTGAAAGCGTGCCGACCAGTCGCTGCCCAAAGGACGCATAATTGGATGACGGCGATCATAGTCTGCAATAACCAAGTAGTCATCGCGATCAAGCAAGCCTACTTGCTCGAGTCTTGCCGGGCTGATCTCTCCCAGGCGCTGGTTGAATGCCGCTTCTTTAACCCTGTCACCTGGCGCAATCAGCAGGCTGCCACCGTTGACGACATATTCACTCAATGCGGATGACTGGGATCTGCTGAGTTCACCAACATTGAGCATGACCAAAACATCGCTTTGACGTAACGCTGCCCCACTGAGCTCCGCAGGACCTACAGTCTTAAGCGAAAACGGAGAAGATTCAGTGCTGCTTACTGCCAGTCCAAACCAGTGCCCCTCATCATCAAACCAATTTTCAGACGCTTCGCCGTTGACCAGCAAAACATTAATCTTAGGAAGGACGTCAACGGTGAAGTAGTAGGAATTATCATCTGGAAATTCATCTCCGGTTAGTCGAATTTCACCGGCATAGTCACCCTCAGCATCAAAATCTACTGGAAAGGTCACAACCTGCTCTGAGCGATCAGAAAGGTCGACCGATTTGCGATCGACAATTTGTCCGTTTAGGCTCAGACTGACCTCTCCACGCTCAAGGTACCGCGAACCGGTAGAGCGAACTCTTGCCAAAATTTCTTGTCCAGCAGAGTCCTCAAGCAGTTGCTCGGGAGACCTAACATCAGTGAGCACGAGGTTTTCGCTGTCAGCCGATCCTACATCAATTAGGTATAGCGCAACTCCGGGAGCCAATTTCCACGACTCCATCTGCCCTCGCATACCTACTTCTTGAAAGTCAGAAATCAGATATATCGCTCTGTTTTCATAGCGTGAGCCCTCAAGCATTTGGTCTGCCAGGCGCAGATTCGGAAAATATTGCGTGCTGCCATATCCGGGCTCATCAAGTCCTTCAATGAGCTCTCTCATGCGCCCCCCCTCTGTGTCTAATTCCCTCACCACTTCCGGTGCGCTCGCAAATGCAACCAGGCCTACTTCGTCACCACCGGATAATCTATCCAGAACCGCAAACGCCTCAGTTTTCGCCTGTTCAAAATTTTCCCGCCAGCGCATACTCATCGACATGTCCAGCAAAATGACCGCCGACTGAGGGTCTGCATCGAGCAAGCGTGCAACAGACTGGTTGAAAAGTGGCCTGGCGAATGCGATGACCAGCAGTACGATGGCAGCGACTCGTAGCAAAAGCAGAGTCAGCTGCTGGAGATTCTGGAAGAGCACCAGTTTTTTGGAGGTTTTTTTCAAAAAACGTATGGTGCTGAACGCAACTTTAGGCGGCTTTTCTCGGCGAATGAGATGAATCGCAATTGGGATGAGAGCTGCTAGCAAACCAAATAAGATGATTGGTGTAAGAAAAACCATATTCCGCTAACTATCCTAGAAGCTTTTAGCGCGCTTTGACATGTATGAAGATAACGCTTCGTCCAACGGCTCAGCGGTATTCAACAAACAATAATCTACGCCATTGCTTTGACACTTCTTACGACAATAAGAAAGAAATTCATTAAGGTTATCCAGATAAGTCTGCCGAATCGCAGCCGGTGACGTGGTGTAGGACTCGTCTTCTTCCATATCAATAAATTCAGATGCTTCCTGGAATGGGAACTTTAGCTCAGCATCATCCATCACCTGGAAAGTAATGACGTCGTTACCCATCCCTCGAATATTTCGCAAGGTGTTAATCACCTGTTTTTCATCATCCAGCATATCTGTAATTAGTATCACAATACTCTTCTTATGGAGTGAAGCTGCAAGGTCAGTCAGCGGTTTAACTGTGTCTGTTTTCTTGCCTGATTTTACCTGCGACAGTGTACGCAGAATTCGTAGCAGGTGTGGCTGTCTAGTTTTAGCAGGAATGTACTCTCTGACTTCGTCATCAAACGTGATCAGACCAACGGCATCCCGCTGTTTCATAATAAAATAGGACAGAGCAGAAGCCAGGGTCACACCATAGCTTAGTTTGCTCATTCCGCCAGAGCTATAGGCCATCGATGCACTGGTATCGAGCAGGATCACGCATCGAACGTTGGTTTCGTCTTCGTATTGCTTGATGTAAAACTTATCGCTTCTGGCGTAGAGCTTCCAGTCTACGTGGCGCATGTCGTCGCCGCGTTGATAATGACGGTAATCGTTAAACTCTACGCTGAATCCTCGGTTTGGGCTCTTGTGGAGCCCAGATAGAAAGCCCTCTACGACAACCCTGGCCCGTAATTCAAGATTATCGAGTCCCGACAGCACATTAGGATCTAGAAAGTTGATTGTCTCTGCCATGTTGCTTCCGATGAGATAGGTTTATGCGAGTCGATTCAAATTTCTGAGCTCGGCGCAGGAACTGCTTCAAGCAACCGTCTGGTGACCTCATCCGTCGTTACCCGCTCCGCCTCAGCATGAAAATTCAGCAAAATACGGTGTCTGAAAACGGAAAGCGCCAGGGCTCTCACATCACTGAAAGAAACGTTATAGCGACCCAGTAGTAGCGCGCGAACCTTACCTGCCAGAATCAGATTCTGTGAAGCTCGAATGCCAGCACCCCAGCTAACCCAATCCTTGACAAACTCTGGTGCAGACTCACTTTGTGGCCGGGATGCATGTGTCAGACGCACCGCATACTTGATCACTGCTTCAGCGGCAGGCACCTGACGAGCGATGCGCTGAAAATCAAGAATATCTTCACCACTGAGGGGATGTGAAAGCGCGCGATCGTGTTGCTGAGTAGTTCGACTGACGACAGCCACCTCGTCTTCTTCCGATAGGTAACCCAGCTCGATCTTAAACATGAATCGGTCAAGTTGGGCTTCGGGCAACGGGTAAGTTCCTTCAAGTTCAATTGGGTTCTGGGTGGCGAGCACGAAAAACGGTTTCGACATGGGATGGGTCACGCCTGCCGCAGTGACCTGACGTTCCTCCATCGCTTCAAGCAATGCCGACTGAGTCTTTGGCGGTGTCCTATTGATTTCATCAGCCAATAGAATATTAGTGAAGATCGGTCCTTTCACAAACTTGAGCTGGCGACGACCGTCGGACTCTTCCACAACCTCAGAACCAACGACATCGGCAGGCATTAGATCCGGGGTAAACTGAATGCGGCTGAAGTCGACCTGAAGAATGTCTGCCACTGTCTTGATAAGCAACGTTTTAGCCAGCCCCGGCACCCCTGTGACCAGCACATGGCCTCCTGCAAACAAGGCTATAAGCAACTCGTCGATGATCTCTTCCTGACCTACTATAACTTTTTTTATTTCAGCGACGATCTGATCGCGGCCATCCTGCATGCGTTTTACCAGGGCAATATCATCCTGATTTTCAATCTCCAGTGCTTGCTCTTGTTCGGCCATGGTGTCGTCCTTTTTATCTGCCACTTAGTGACTGAATGCGTAGATTAGAAAGTTTATACCGATCTTATAGGCTTCGTTGGTGAATTGGGTTGGATAACCTTCATAAAAAGTGTGTTCCCAACCATCCCCGAGATCCGTGTTGTAATTCGCAACCATCATGACCCTGCCATCATCATCAAGGACCGCATAAACCTCTGGGGGATAGCTGGGATCATCGAGATTCATGAAGCCACCGAAATCCCAAGTCACCATCCTCCCCGGCACCTGAGCCACTTCATCGATATCAAAAAAGGTATGGAATATTTCATGGGCCGTATCCAGCTTGACGACTTCCCGGTCAGGAAAAATTTTGCCAATTTCCAAGAACATGTCGTCAAGATGAGGCTCTCCCCAAAAATCATCAACCATCACAAACCCGCCGCGAAACATAAACTCACGCAAAGCCTCGATCTCTCCCTCGGAAAAATTCGGGCCGCTAAAGGATGAGCCAATGGGCACCCGTTTCCAGTTCATATACAAAAAAATGTGCTCGAACAACCGAGGGTCGGTAAGCTGAATGAAAGTCCGATTAAGGGGATTGGTATCGACGTTTGTATAACGCTGCACGCCACGCAAGAAATTCTCATCTGAGTCCGGATAGTCAGTATCCCACCAACCGCCACTCCGCCGCCAGCCGAAGCCTCTGGCCCCGCCAGCGTGGTTGGTATATTGACCTCGGAGCCAGGTAAACTCTGTTACATCAGTGCCATAGATCGACAGATTCTCATTATCACTAGATAAAGGCATCACCTGGGCGCTCAGCTGCACCGAAATAATCATGCTCATAATACTAAGAAGGGCAGCTCTCATCGCCTAGCGCGGTCTCCTTCGATCGAACGCAGCAAAAGACGTTGGGCGCGCTCATAACTAGGTGCTTGTTCTAGGGCATACAACAAGTTTCGCTTCGCTTCAATTGTCTGGCCATTGTTGAGATAGGCTTGAGCCAGATTCGTGTAGGCCTCAACCGGGTCACTAATCTCGAGCTGCATCAAAACTTCATATTCAGTGACCGCTGCAGCGCTGTCGCCGACCGCTTCAGCATACCGCGCCTTTAATTTATGGACATCATTTCGATAGGGGTCAACCTGAATCGCGCGATCTAGATAATAAGCAGCTCGCTCAAAGTTAGAAACCTCCAAAGCCGCTTCCGCCAAAACCATAGCAGACCCATAGTCGTGCTGTAGATTCTCCATCAGTATCTCAAGCCATTGCAGGTGCTTCTGTCTATTTCCTTCCCGCTCATAAATTTGGGCTAGCACCAATGCCGGACTAGGATAGCCGGTGTAGCTCGGCAGCATTTCATGCGCTATTTCCAGGTATTGCTTGGCCTTGGTAAACTCCTCCTCCTTGAAAAAAACAATACCCAGCTGTAGATAAGCCTGAAAATCTCTGCTGTTTTCCTCGATCCGCGCTTGCATGTGTTGTTTGAGGGACGCGTTATTGTAGAGTTCCGCCAAAATCGCGCTGCTGTTCTCGCGGATCCCGTGCCCATGGCCATCCCCTTCATCGGGCACATCTTCGGTATGGGCATACACATTAATGTCTTTCACTCGCTGATCAATCCAGCCTTGGAAGCCTGCGTCAAAGTCGTCCAAGCCGAGATCGAAAACGCTGCGAAAGCGGTCTGCATCGTCCTT
>TARA_B100001057_G_scaffold111861_1_pt1 | contig 15947 bp, 11 predicted proteins | sample TARA_B100001057 | Tara Oceans TARA_B100001057 (sample SAMEA2621839) | marine metagenome | biome: marine biome (ENVO:00000447); feature: surface water layer (ENVO:00002042); material: "saline water (ENVO:00002010), including plankton (ENVO:xxxxxxxx)" | depth 5 m
GTTGCTGCAGTTAAAAAATTTAATCTGCAAGATAAGGTAAGCTATGTTTCTACTGGGGGCGGTGCCATGCTAGAATATCTTGAAGGAAAAAAGCTTCCGGGAATTAAAGCCATTAACGGTTAAAACAACGCATCCTCATTCAGATTCTCTAGACTCTCTTTTTGTTTTTCAAATTCTTCTAAAACATTTGGATAAAATTGTTCTACATGTATTCGGATGGGGTTATACATAAGAGATGAACTTAAAACCTCATCATTTACCATTCCAAATTGCTTATTAAATCTGTCGAAAAACGAAATAAATACAGCTAAAATTAAAAGTACTTTAATACCCCCAAAAATGGCTCCCATCATTCGGTTAATGAAACCAAGTGCAACCAACTTAATCAACATCGTTAAAATTTTTCCTGTAAGCGAAATAAGCATTACAATAATTATAAAAGTAAGTCCATAAGATGCAAATTGTAGGTATACGGTTTTGATTTCAACATAATGACTTAAAAACTCAAAAGTAAATGATGAAAAGTGCAACGCCCCATAAATTCCAAGTGTCAAAGCGAGTAATGAAGCGAGCTCGATAATCAACCCTTTCGTAAACCCTCGATAAAATCCATAAAGCAATGGAATGAATAAAATATAATCTAATGAGTTCATGCGATAAATTTACAAGTAGAAAAGATAATTACAAAGAACATTGTACTTTTGTGTAATTAATTTTACAAAATGAGAGATCCGAAATTAAAAGAAAAATGGGAAAATTTAGTGTCTTTTATCTCAAAAGAATTTGGAGATGGAGAGACTTTAGACCTTCAAGCGATTTTATTTCTCATTGGAATTCAAGAACTAGGTCAGGGTTACAGATCGTTTTCTAAAGAAGAAAAAACAGACTTACTTCACATAGCAATTTGCCGTTTATTAAGTAATTACGGATATTACGAATTGGAGGGTCGGGACAAGGACGGGTGGCCACATTACCTGACTAACGAAAAACTTCCTCCACTAAAACCTGGTGAACAGACTATTTTAATGAAAGAAGCTGCAATAATGTATTTCGAAGAAAGTGGTGTTAATTTTTAATACACCACTACAGTAATTGGTACAATCTTATCCTCTTCTAAAACAATTAATGCCTCGCCATGATAATCATCACCACCTTCAACTATGGAGTCAGCTTGAACTTTTAAAATGGCAACATTGTCATATGAAAAAGACACTTTACCCATATCGTTTGTTACGTCTTCTCTGAATGGTTCGTAATCAGCATCAACATTTACAGTGGTTGTAACAGTAAATCCAGGCTTTGGTTCACCTGAGGCATTAACGACTGTTATCTCAGCTTCGTAAAAGTGTTCCACTTCACATGAATTGATGAAAGTAAGAAGTATAAAGCTCGTTAAAATTAAGCCTAATGTAGAAAATGGTGTGCGTTTCATATGTCCTTAATATTTAGTAATATTGTGCATTCCTAGAGGCCAAATATACAAATTTTCAATTAGGAATTAAATCCGATTAGACAAAGCAAGAAGTATGCTAAAGCAGATTGAAGAACACATCTTAGAGGTTGAAAAGTTCGAAGCAGATTCGATAGAAAGTGGTGAGCATTTTAGAATTAAGTACTTGGGGAAAAAGGGTGTTTTAAACGACTTATTTCTTGCATTTAAAAATGTCCCGAACGAAGAAAAAAAAGCATTTGGACAGGCTCTAAATAAATTAAAAATAAAAGCGCAAGAAAAAGTTGACGCTATACAAAAACATTTTGGAGACAAAGAGGATCAAGGCAATCGCAAAATAGATTTAACTATGAGCGCGGAGCCCTTACGTTTAGGAACTCGACACCCTTTGTCTATTGTCAAAAACGATATTATTGAAATTTTTTCTCGTTTAGGGTTTACCATTTCCGAAGGACCGGAAATTGAAGATGATTGGCACAACTTCAGTGCACTTAATCTACCTGAAGAACATCCTGCAAGAGACATGCAAGACACCTTCTTCATCCAAAGAAACCCTGACACGCTCTTAAGAACTCATACTTCATCTGTTCAGGTTCGTTTCATGGAAAATAATCAAGCACCTATTCGTACAATCTCTCCTGGTAGAGTTTTTCGAAATGAAGCAATTTCTGCAAGAGCTCACTGTATCTTTCACCAAATCGAAGGCCTTTACATCGATGAAAACGTTTCTTTTGCAGATCTCAAACAAACACTCCTTCACTTTGCCCAAGAGTTTTTTGGAAAAGAAACAAAAATCAGACTTAGACCCTCATACTTCCCTTTTACAGAACCTAGTGCAGAAGTAGATATTTCGTGTAACATCTGTAAAGGCAAGGGCTGTAATATCTGTAAATACAGTGGCTGGGTAGAAATTTTAGGTTGTGGAATGGTAGATCCAAACGTACTTGACAATTGTGGTCTTGACTCTAAAAAATACAGCGGATTTGCATTTGGAATGGGAATTGAACGCATTACCATGCTTAAATATCAAGTTAAAGACCTGCGTCTCTTCTTTGAAAATGATATTCGGTTCCTAGAACAGTTTAAGCATGCATAAAGGTTAAGTCTTAAATAGGTTAAACCAATTCAAAATCAAGTTGCTTTTTTACCAAATCCACATTTCGAACGCGAACACGTAATGGGTCTCCTAACTGAAATTTTTTACCTGTTTTTCTTCCAACAAGGCAAAAACTTTCCTTGTTCAACACATAGTGATCATCTTTTATGTCTCGCATAGAGACCAAGCCTTCGCAAAGACTGTCTTCAAGTTCAACAAACATTCCAAATTCAGTAACACCAGATACCAGCGCATTAAATTCTTGACCTTCTTTACCCATCAAATATTTTACCTGCATGTACTTAATAGAACTTCTTTCTGCATCAGTAGACAACTTTTCCATTTCAGAAGAATGCTTACACTGCACCTCAATTGCTTCTTTGTTTTTAACCTTTTCGCCATCTAAATAATGCTGTAACAATCGATGAACCATCACGTCAGGCCATCGTCTTATAGGAGAAGTAAAATGTGTATAATAATGAAACCCTAAACCATAATGTCCTATGTTTTCTGTAGTGTATTTTGCTTTACTCATTGTTCTAATAGCAAGAAGCTCAACCATATTTTCTTCGCGCTTTCCTGCTACATCTGCCAAAACACGATTCATAGAATTGGCAATGTCCTTAGGCGATTTCATTATCATTTGATGGCCAAACTGCTTAACAAATACAGAAAAAACGGCAATTTTTTCTGGGTCTGGAACATCATGCACTCGATATACAAACGGTTTTTTACTTGGTGTTCCATCAATATTTTTACCAATAAATGCCGCAACTTTTCGATTTGCCAACAACATGAACTCTTCAATAAGTTTATTAGCATCCTTAGCTTGTTTAAAGTATACACCACTAGGATTATTGGCTTGATCTAGACGAAATTTTACCTCGACGCGATCAAATGTAATGGCGCCTTCCTTAATACGTTTAGTGCGCATTTTTTTTGCGAGTTGATCCATCAATAAAATTTCATCAACAAATTGACCCTTCTTTTTCTCAATAACATGTTGAGCATCCTCATAGGTAAAGCGGTAGTCTGAGTAAATCACAGTTCTACCAAACCATTCCTCTAAAATTTCTGCTTTACGGTTCATTTTAAATACGGCGGAGAAACACAATTTTTCTTCGTGTGGCCTTAACGAACAAACCTTATTGGATAATTTTTCTGGGAGCATCGGCACTACCCTGTCGACCAAATAAACAGAGGTCGCCCTTTCATAGGCTTCATCGTTTAATACCGTACCTTCTTTAACGTAATGCGAAACATCTGCAATATGAATCCCAATTTCCCATTCATCTTCCGAAATTTGCTCGATAGAAAGTGCATCGTCAAAATCTTTAGCGTCATGAGGGTCTATGGTAAAGGTAAGCACCTTTCGCATGTCGCGTCGATTCTTTATTTCTTTCTCTGAAATCTCTTCTGAAATAGTGGAAACATATGCCTCTACTGATTTTGGAAATTCATATGGCAAACCGTATTCGGCAAGTATGGCGTGAATTTCTGCATGATGCTCACCTGCTCTTCCAATAATTTTAGAGACTTCTGCAAAAGGGCTTTTAGCTCTTTTTGGCCAATCTAAAATCCTAACTAAAACTTTGTCGCCATTGTTTGCCCCATTTAGCTTGTCTGTAGAAATGTAAAAATCTGTTCCAACTCTAGAATTGTCAGGCGTAACAAAACAATTTCTACCATCTATCCTCAGGTTCCCTACAAAGTCTTTCCGGACTCTTTCAATGACTGATACTACAACCCCTTCGGGGTTTTTCCCATTATGCTGACCCGTAAGAGATATACGAACTGTATCTCCGCCTAAAGTCTGACCTGCATTTCGAGCTGAAATAAAAACATCGGTATCCAACCCTTCACAAATAACATAACCGGCACCAGAAACAACCTTCTCTATTCTTCCTTCATAAAACGTCTGACTTTGTTTGATCCCATACTTACCATGACCTATTTCTTTAATGGTTCGATCGGCAAGCAAGTTTTTAATAACAAACAAAATTTGATGCTTCGTAATTTTATCTTTTACCTGTAAAAGACGACAAATATCTTTGTGGGTTAATGGTCGGTCTGAGTCTTTAAATAAGGCTATTAATCCTCTTTTAAGTGCGTTTAAATTTTTGAAAGTATTTGATTTGGCCTTCGTTATTTTTTTCTTTTTCATTATGGTAAAATTAAGAAAAATGAAATCGGTAGCGAGATATATTTAAAAATAAAACCAAACAAGTAGTTTGTTTATATATGATTATATTTGCATTCATATTTTTAACTTATCATACATAATGAAAGTATGATTTCTAATACATCATCTATGAAAAATCTCATCATAAGTGTTTTTTGTTTCCTTATTGGAATTTCGTCAATTTCAGCTCAAAATTGGTGCGGGACTGTTGCACATCAACAATCTTTAATTGAAAACCAACCTGAAAAAGCAGCTTTACTTCAAGAAAGAATGGAGCAATTTAACCGCTTACAAAAAGAAAATTCGGCAAAAGCAATTAAAAACAACGAGCATTATATTATCCCTGTGGTTTTTCATGTTATTCACGAAGGTGGCTCAGAAAACATTTCCTTTGAACAAATTGAGGATCAAATGCGAATTCTAAATGAAGATTTTGCGCGTTTGAATCCAGATACGTTCAAAACTCCATCTATTTTTGCAGAATATGCAGGAGATACAAATATCGAGTTCCGTCTAGCAAAAATTGATCCTGATGGTAATTGTACTCAAGGTATAACTCGAACATTTTCAAATCTAACAAATGGTGCACGAAACAATGTTAAATCACTTATTCAGTGGAATCCCGAATACTATATGAACGTATGGGTTGTAAAAACAATCGAGCAATTTGATCCTGATGGAGGTATTGTTTTGGGATTTGCACAATTTCCTAATCAACTATTTAGTGATTCAGAAACAGATGGTATTGTGCTTAGACACGATTATTGTGGATCAATAGAATCTGCATCAGCAAATTATGGGCGAACACTTACTCACGAGGCTGGACACTGGTTAAATTTAAGGCACATTTGGGGTGATGATGATTGCGGAGATGATAATATTGATGATACGCCTACTGGTAAAGAACCAAACTACGGAGTTTGCGATTCTAATGGAGATGCGGCTGGGGGAGCCTTTCCTTATAACACTTTTATGGACGCTTGTTCTGCTTCACCTGGTCAAATCATTACACAATCTTCAGGGGAAATGTTTATGAATTACATGGACTATTCTGATGACTTTTGTATGAATATGTTCTCTTTGGGTCAAGGGGACAGAATGCGAAGTGCTATAACCACTTACAGAAATAATTTAACAACTAATGCAAACTTAATTGCAACAGGAACAAATGACGATTATGTCTTAGTTGACTGTCCACCTATTGCAGAGTTTAACTCAAATTCTAGTTTTGGATGTAAAGGTGACGGTTTTGAATTTGAGAGTAACTTTTATAATGCGCCAGAATCAAGCATAACTGGATATGAATGGACTTTTGAAGGAGGGTCACCATCAAGCTCAAATGATCCTAACACATCTGTAACATATTTGCAACCCGGAACTTATGATGTTTCTCTAACTGTTAGTAATGATGCTGGGTCTAACACCATAACAAAATCTAATTATGTTAGTATCTCACCTGCAAATACACAAATAACTGGTCCTTATTTTCAAAACTTTGAAACTGAAGGATTCCAAATTTATGAAGATAACCCTTCCGCAAATTGGATGATTACAGGAAATGTTACTGATTCTTGGGAACGCGTTACGAACGCATCTAGCCCTAATTTGAGTCCAATAGATAATGGAGTAAATGCAGCCTCTTTTCGTATTAGAAGTCTAGAGTTTATTGATGCCGGTGAAACACATTCTTTAATTACGCCGGGAATTGATTTAGGCGATTTAGACCCTCCGGTTAGAGCTTATTTTGATGTTGCCTATGCTAAAAGGAGTGGTAATACAAATGATTTACTTGAAGTGCATGTAAGTGACGATTGTGGACGAACTTGGACCAGAAGGTGGGATCGAGAATGTAATGAAGACACTGATGATCTATCTACTAACGGTGGCGGTAATATTGTATTCCCATATTCGCCTAGTGATAGTCATTGGGAACAGCAAGGTGTAAACATTAATAGCTATGCAGGTCGAGACAATGTATCATTAAAATTTGTTTTTACCGGAACTGGAGGAAACTGGTTGTATATAGACAACTTTGTGGTATGTGAAACTGGGAATTTATCCTTAAATGAGGAATCTTTTTCTGAGTTAAACATTTTCCCTAACCCTTCAAAAGGAGACGCAACTATTGAATTTAATTTATATAAAGACTCTAAAGTTGAAATTGCTTTAAGCAATCTTTATGGTGCTGTTCTAGCTCAAAAGCGTTTGGAGCTGAAAGCTGAATTAAACAGCATTCAATTGAAAGACCTTTACACAAGTTTAAAAGCTGGGGTTTACTTCATTAAGATTACACAAGATGGTACAAGCGCAACAAAGAAAGTTGTGATTTCCGAGTAATTATTACTGACTAAGAAAGCATAAAAAAAGCGGACTCAATTGAGTCCGCTTTTTTTTATTTATAAATACGATTAATATTTTATGAGCTTCTCAATAAAACCATTATCATATATGTAAAATAAAAGCTGTCCTCTTTGGTGTATGTTTTGTTCTCTACCTAAGATATCTATCATTCTAAGAAGCTTGGGTTGTCCTTCATTTTGAATTTGATCTAATTCCATATTATGCCACATTACCGGGTAAGAACATACGATATTAGGCTCCCCCGCAAAAAGACCCTCTACAATACATAGCTCTCCTGTAAAAGGAAAGACTAAATCATTTACAATAAGTAACTCACGTGTTTCTGACATATTAGAGAAAATCCCATAAACATTCCCTGCTGTAGAAATCGACTCAAGTGCAATGGTGTCTCCCATAGCTTCTATTAGAATAAGACCTGCGTAAGGAATAGAATAATTGTTGAAGTAGGTTTCAATATTTACCACTAAAATACTGTCATCCCAAACGCCAGCTAGAGGTAAAATTGGATTTAAACTTATGGAATCACAATAAGAATTATCATACGGTACACATTCTGAACAACACTGACCTTCTACTTCCACCCACTGGCCATCACAAGGCATACCCATCTCTTCGCCGCAGTCAATAATAATCTGAATAAAATCTCCTGTGGAGGTACACTCTCCCATTTCACATGGGTCATTAGGGTTAACCCAGAGATCAGGCAAAAATATCTCAATTCCTGAATCTGATGTACATAAAGCAACCGGGTTGCCTCCACAATCCCAATTTAATATAGTTTCTAACCCAACTTGATCAGTCCATGAAGATACACCTGAAGCCTGTGCAACACAAGAATTACTATATTCTATACCGTCACACCCAATAACTGGATCCCAAATCATACCACACATAGCATTTGGATTTATCCATGCAGGATTTATACAACAATTATCTAAAGTCTGGGCGCATAATGCAACCTCGCATTCTGAAAGAGATTCAAAAGGCACCACGCCTCCACATCCACCCCATGTGAAATATTCACATTGCTGTGTTTCTTGATTGAAATAAACCTTTTGTATCGCAGCCTCACACATACCAGGATCTGGGATTAAAGTACATGCATCTATAGTGGACGCACAATCTGGCATACCCTGCCAACTTGGTATACTTGTTCCGGATATTTCTAAACCATATTCATCTACACACCAGCAATATCCAGTACTACCCGAGCACTGTGTTGAAACGAAAGAACCATCTTCTTCGCATTGCGGAACAAATTCGCCTATTAAACCAGTTGCATTAGCTTGTTCCTGTTCACAAGGGGTTAAGGGTTCTTGAGCAAAAGCAAAAGTAATTTGCAATAATAAGAGGGTGGTAAGTAAATTTTTCATGATTTTATTTTAGTTCATCAAATATATAACAAAAATAAAGCCAGCTCATCAAATGACTCTTTTTAACAAACTAAATCCCTTCAGTTAAGAGGGGTTAATTCTTGTCTTTTGTTGGCACGTGAAAAAGTGAGATTGTGAGATTTGTCTCTAAATTCAACTAAAACAATGTTAGATTGGTCTTGAAGGATGTCGGTAAAAATGGTGTTTTCTATAAGCAAAGACTCAATCTTACCATTTTGGTTGCAATCGAGCACTTCAAAATAGATATAAAGATTGTGTAAGTCTTGACTGACTTCTTTACCAACCCAGTGATAATAGGCTAAATGGTTGTTTGGAGCAAGCTTAAGACGTTGGCGGAAATAAGCTTCGATGATCTGGTCTACCGATTCAGTTTCAGTATTGGTGCCAATGTTTATTTTTTTAGCTGTTTGATCTTCCAGTGCGCGCTCAAGATCTTCTATGACCACATTTACGGTAATTTCTAGAGCCTCCTTATCGGCATTGTAATAAATGGTGGTATGCGTCACATGAAAATCATGAAACGAAACAAACAAAGACCATATAATGACAATTAATGAGTGCTGCATGAATTATTCGTCTTGCTTAGAATCCATTGAGCTGCTTTTTTCATTGGCTCTACGGTCTCTTTGCATCAGGTTTTCTCTGCTATTTCGGTTTTTAAACAATTGAAATCTAGTTGGTTCTTCCCTTGCTGGCCAGTAGTTGTTATTTCGATCTACGTCTGCTGTTTCTAAAAATGGGTCTAATGTAACGCGAGCTAATTCATTATCAAAAACAAATACTTTACTTACCATTTCGTTATTTGATTTCCATAATTCTACCGGAATTCTTACCACCTCTTTTGTGCCATCAACATATTCAAACTCTAAGATAACAGGCATGACTAAACCTCCTAAGTTTGAAAACTGAAGTTCATAATAGTTTTTATCAGCATTTAAAATTTCTAATTCAGCTTCTCCAAGGTTTTCAATGTTATTTAAGTACTCTTCCTTGTCTAGAATACTCGTTAGAAAAGGATCATATTTGGTATAAAAATCTATTGAGGCTGGGTCAGACTCATCTAATGTTTCGGGAATCAAAGTTTGATTTCTGGTATCGCCAATAAACGTGTTATTTTTTTCCTGCTGAGCCTTAGCAATAGGATTTTCAATTTCTGGATTACCTGTATTGACTTTAAACCAACTGACCTTGTCTAAAGAAATATCTACATGATCTGTGGTATAGAACCAACCGCGCCAAAACCAATCGAGATCTACAGCACTGGCATCTTCCATAGTCCTGAAAAAGTCTGCTGGAGTAGGGTGTTTAAAAGCCCATCTTTCACTGTAAGTTTTAAAGGCGTAATCAAAAAGCTCACGCCCCATAATGGTTTCTCTCAATATGTTTAAGGCTGTGGCCGGCTTTCCGTAGGCATTATTTCCAAACTGTAGTATAGATTCTGAATTGGTCATAATCGGAACAATACCACTCTTATCACCCTTCATATAATCTACAATATTTTGAGCAGGACCTCTTCTTGATGGATAATTTCTCTCAAATTCTTGTTCGGTAAGGTATTGTACAAATGTGTTCAACCCTTCATCCATCCAGGTCCACTGACGCTCATCAGAATTGATAATCATCGGGAAGAAGTTGTGACCAACTTCATGAATAATAACCCCAATCATTCCATACTTGGTTCTTTTTGAATAAGTCCCATCTTTTTCCGGTCTCCCAAAATTAAAACAGATCATCGGATACTCCATTCCAATAGATTTGGCATGTACCGAGGTTGCTTGTGGATAGATATAATCTATAGTATACTTTGAGTAAGTTTTGAGTGTTTGCGCTACTGCTCTGGTAGAGTATTGCTCCCATAGAGGGTTACCCTCTTTAGGGTAATAACTGTAAGCCATTACGCGCTTGCCTGCAATATCAACAGCCATGGCATCCCAAATAAATTTTCGTGAGCTCGCCCAGCCAAAATCACGTACATTTTTTGCCTCAAAACGCCAAGTCTTTAACAATTCGCTTTTCTCCTTTTCATTTGCTTTTGCCTCGTCTTGAGTTACTATAATAACCGGCTCTTTGTAATTCTTTTTGGATTTTTCCCAACGCTTTATTTGTGTTTTTGTTAAAACCGAAGTAGCATTTTTTAATTCTCCAGTTGCAGAAACAATATGATCAGCAGGTACAGTTATGTTCACTTTGTAATCGCCAAAAGGAAGCGTGAATTCTCCTCGACCTAAGAACTGTTTGTTTTGCCAGCCTTCAACTTCATTGTAAACTGCCATTCTAGGAAAAAATTGAGCAATAGTATAAATCGAATTATCTTCATCTTCAAAATATTCATAGCCACTTCTTCCACCAATTTTCATACGATCGTTAATGTTGTAAGAGTATTTTATTTTAAAGGAAAATGATTGCCCTTTTTTTAAGGATTTAGGGGGTTCAATCCTCATCATTGTTTCATTTACCATAAAAGGCAAGTCATTGCCATTAACATCGGTGATGAGTTCCAGTTTAAAACCGCCATCAAAATTCATTTTATCATGCATTCTCTTAAGCGACCAAAAGCTCATGTTATCATCCATGCTTCCAGATGAGGTAAGTTGGCTGGCAGAGTTTTTTGCACGTACATTTTGATCCAACTGAATCCATAAATAATTTAATACATCAGGAGAGTTGTTCGTGTAAGTGATGATTTCATCTCCAGTAATCACGTGATTTTTCTCATCCAATTGAACATTAATCACATAATCTGCTTTTTGCTGGTAGTATTCATGCCCTGGTGCCCCACTTGCAGTTCGATATACATTAGGTGTTGGGAGTATTTCGGATAGTTGCTTGAATTTACTTATATTGATATTCTCTTGGGCTGAAGCAAAAAAACTAAATATGAGCATGCTACTTATTAGAGAAAGTGTCTGGTATCTTTTCATGATCTGGTATTTTAATAATTGGCGTAAAGTGTGCAAATATACAAAATGATAAAAGCCCACTGATATGGGCTTTTAATTATTTTAAAAATTGACCGCTACGCGGCAAGCGTTAAATAGGTAAAGGGGTAAACAGTTAAAAAGCGCGAATAACACGAACCCGGGCGGTAAGATTCTTGTCTGTATTAAAAGTAAAACCATAACCAAAATTTACTCCCCATGATTTGAAATCATCATTCTCTGAAGATGACCAATAGAACTCATTTATAAAACCTCCAATGTTTCCATTTGAAGAACCCTGACCTATAGTCATATACATTTCTACGAGTTCTTCTTTAGATGGTAAATACCAGTCATTATAACTTTGTGATTCATAGGCTAAAGCCTCATGTGCTGAAGTTGTTCCGCCATTTTCAGTTGAACATTGGGTTGCTATATCTAAAGTGTTCTGATAACCAGTTAAAATAGATGTTCCATTTGCACCATCAGTATTTTCTCCGAAACATCCCCACTCATATCCAATCCATCCAAATCCATATGGGTCAGTAGCTCCATCTGTTAAATCATTTATAGCAGCTACAAGTCCTGAACCATTTTCGTTAATTTGAAAAACGATTCCACCTGCAAATATATCTCCTATTTGAATTGGATCATCAGTAATTTCTTGTTCTAGAGATGAAATCATTACTAAAGCTTCATCTAGCTGAAGCTGAAGTTCCTCTATTTGTTCTTGACCAGAAACTTGGTTAACGCTTGGTGTTGGACAAAATTGAAAACCTTCTACTGTTTGATACATCTTTATTTGATAGCCACTAGCAAACTCTAAACTCCCGATGCCATTAAAATCCCATTCTGGCAAGTATGCATTACCTAAATAATCTTTAAGAATAATTATATCCGCTGTAATACTTGAGAAAGCGTCTGTCACATTTTGAGGCTCCAGACAGGTGTATCCAAACATTCCCCATCCAACATTTAATTCAATTGGTATGTTTTGAACAGTACAGTCTGTCTCTGGCTGAACCTCAATACATACCGGACAGCACTGCCCCTGAATATCTTGAAGATAGTTTGGTGCTTCGCAAACCACGTATTCACAAACCTCAGTCGCGCATGCAATAACTCCATTATCACAACTGCATAGAGTACAGGGGTCAGTGCTCCATTGAACACCATGGTCATAGCTGACGCCATTTTCGTCTTCGCAACCTTGAGGCTCCAAGCAGGATTCGTTGTCAAAATTATAGGCCATACAGTTTAATATCTGATCACACTGACCATTGTAAAAATAACTATCAATATCCCAAATTGTAATTAAATCGTTGTTGCAGTCAAATACGCAATCTCCACCATCCCAGTTATAATCTTCACAATACAAATTGCTATGACATATACTGTCTTCTATAAGAATGTTTAAAGAGGTGTAACTTAAACCACCGTCACAATCCAACCATTGGCAAGAACCATCGTCTTCTGTTGAGGAAGCATCAAAATTGGAAGCAGTCTGATCGGCACATCCAACAGAAGTTACTTGAATACATAATGGACAACATTCTCCATCTAAATCTTGAAAGTAGTTTGGTGCTTCACAGTCTGGTATTTCACAGTCAATACTTGTACATGTAATTTGACCATCGTCACAATAACAATCCGTACAAGCTACATCATTCCACAAAGATCCATTTTCATGATAATTTCCCCAAGCATCTATACAGCCATGAGCGTCACAAGGCACACTGTTGCCTATTTGAAGATCATTTACTTCGTAGTTGCCATCATTTAATGTGCCACTAAACAGAACTGCGGCATCAGAAAATATTGTAATAATTGATCCTGCCCAGCCATCGCCCCCACCATCATACATGGTGAAGGTCAAACAACCATCTTGAATGCAGGCACTAGTCTCCCCAACAGCACCAGAAAGTATTGCCCAGCCATTGCTTTGGGCTATGTTCCAGCCTATTTCATTGTCCTGAGCACCAGGGCTAACTTCAACATATACATGAGTGCAATCTTGAGCATAAGTCATTATACTCAAAGAAAAGAAAAGAGCGGAAAAAAGGGCTTTCATTGTTTTAGAGATTAATCAGATTGATCCTAAATGTACAAAAAACAGGTAAATATTATTCTCATCCATGATTTAGATACAAAGGTTTAAAAAAGTTAAAGGCATAAAAAAAAGCCACCTTCCCAAGCGACTTTTCAAATTAATCTCCCCCAAGACTAACAAAAAGTTTAACCAAATTAAAACCATAATCATGCCAAATTATTAATCGAGATCTTGAAATAACAAAATAATCAAGGCTGGTATTTTTCCGTCAGTCATAATGATTATTGTATGTATGGCTTGAGCTTCTTTTTGACTTTAGATTTTTTGATGTTTTTTTCTAAACCAAACAACTCTTGATATAATCTTACACCATCTACTTCCTGTTTTAGATAAAGATCTTCACAAGAAGTGTAAACTTCATCCCATACTTCACGAATAACAGCCCATTTATCTTTATTTTCATTCCACCATTCTTGGCCATAAACACATTTTGAATCATCTATTTTAGTATATGAATTAAAACCCTTTTCTTTTGCCAATATAAGATCAACACCCTCTTCTGAACGAATGATTTTATCATTGTCTTGATCATGAATCCAACCCAATTGAGTTATTTCATGACGATTTCTTCTAAGTGTAACATTATAATCTGACCGCTTTGTATACTCTCTTCTTGGCAATGGAGCTGAGGTTTCATTTTCCCAATAACTTTTTCCGTCAACATGTACCCAAGTAGCTGAACCTTCATACCTAGGGCTGTCATCAACTTGAAAAACTTTTTGGGTCCATTGTCCTGCAACATCAATAGGCGTCTTTTCTATATAAGTCCAATTATTATCATAATTGTACATCATAAAATCTTTATTTTCATACAACCAATCCTGTCTCCAATGCTTTACAATATAATGATTGGCACTATCCCCAATAATTAATATGTGTTGAAGTGAAATTTTAGATGGAGAATCTTCAACAACTTGAACCCACTCTAGAGCTTTATCATTTTTCACTTTTGATGCTTCATACAAACTATCCTTAGAATAGTTAAATGTCTCTGCAAAATTAAATTCAACATTATAACATCCACACATACTCTTTATAGCGCTATAGTCCATTTGTTTTTTAGACATTTGACCATAAGTTGTATTAATTAGGAAACCAACAAATGTCAATAAATATATAAAACGATTCATAATTGCTTTTTTTAGTTAGTGCAAACTTAAAATCTATATTTATTAATTCAAAGTTATTTAGACTTAATCTAAATAAATTTGATAAATTTGCACTACTAATTAGAAAATTATGAAAACAAAAATTATACTTATTTTAATGTCTTCATTGTGCTTTATTAATATAAAAGCTCAAGAATTCGTGGGACTTTCAATGGGTGCTTCATATGCATATGACATATACTATTCTTTAACCGATGGTATTACTGCAACTCCTGAAAGAACTAATTGGGAATTAGCATTTTCAACAAATCCATATGATAATAACATAAGAATTAATAGCGGTAATATTGTTGCGCTTTATGAAGTAAGTAATGATATTAATGAATGGGAAAATATCACAACATTAAATTCTGGCGCATTAAGACTTAGAAATAGTAATGTAGACTGGTCTTTTGGAGCTTTTGTTGTTAATACTTCAGATGGTTTAAATTATGGTTGGGGCGATTATAATTCTGAAACAAATATCATTGAAGGCTCTAGAATTTATATTATTACCTATGGAACAAATACTAAAAAAATGATTATTAATAGTTTAGATTCTGGCGTATACAACTTCGTTATTTCTAACCTAGACGGTTCTTCAGAAGAAAATATCTCTATTGATACAACCCCATATTCTGACAAAAACTTTATTTACTATTCTCTTGAGACTAATGAAATTTTAGATAGAGAGCCAAATTCTAGTTCATGGGATTTACTCTTCACAAAATATGAAGAAGATTTAAACAACGAAGTAGCAAACCCATTAATTTATAGCCAACCTTATTTTGTTGCTGGTGTTCTAACAAATGGAAATAGTATTGCACAATATGAAGGAAACACATCAGATATTATTCCATTCTCGGAGCTGGATACTACATCAAACATAAACACTATAGGGTGGGACTGGAAAGAATATACTGGAACATTTTCAATAGTATCTGATCTGTCTTATTTTATTTCAAACCAAAGTCAAACATCGGTATATAAAATCATATTTGATAGCTTTTCTGGGCAATCAAGTGGGAATGTGTCATTTAATATTTTAGAAACAGAACAACTTTTAGATCATCAAAATGATTTTTCTAAAAATGAATTAAATATATATCCTAATCCTAGCTCAGGAATATTTTATTTAGACTTTCAACCTAGCTCAGATATTTATGTTTCTATAAAAAATTTAGCTGGGCAAACTATTAAATGTGAAAAACTAAATAGTTCTAATTTGATTGATTTATCAGATCAAGATCAAGGGTTATATATTATTCATATTACAGGAACAAACATT
>TARA_B100001057_G_scaffold111956_1_pt1 | contig 15930 bp, 11 predicted proteins | sample TARA_B100001057 | Tara Oceans TARA_B100001057 (sample SAMEA2621839) | marine metagenome | biome: marine biome (ENVO:00000447); feature: surface water layer (ENVO:00002042); material: "saline water (ENVO:00002010), including plankton (ENVO:xxxxxxxx)" | depth 5 m
CCGGGAAAATATAGCTGTTATTGCATTGAGAAATCTCGAAACTACGACCCTCATACATGACCCGGCCAAAGGGGCTTCCAGTGGCAACGATTGCCTGACCATCCGTCCACTCCAAAACGTGTGCGGGATGTGCTTCCACCAGTTTCGAGGGGTTACTAAGAGGCAATATAATCGGGGTCGGGCAGGCTTGATGCATGGCTCTGATCACGGCTTCCGTAAACAGACCCGAAATTCCCGCGGCGCCGATTAGCACAGACGCTCCGGCATTAACCACAACGTCATATAAACCGGGATAGTGGCCCGGTTCGGTCAACGACCAGTCTGCGATTGCGCTCTGGCTTTGAACCAGGCGCGCCTGAAAGTCCATCAGGTTTTCAGTGCCCTCCAACAGTAAGCCTTGCTTGTCCACCAAAAAAATCTGACGACAGGCGGCGTCGTTTTCGAGACCCTGCTCAACCATTGCCGATATGATCAGTTCGGCGATGCCGCAGCCAGCGGACCCGGCGCCCACTATCACAAACCGCTGATCACATAGCCGCTCACCCTTTTTCCTGCAGGCTGCCAACAGTGTACCCAAAGTAATCGCAGCAGTTCCTTGGATGTCATCATTAAAGCAGCACACCCGATCGCGATGCCTCTGCAGAAGAGGCATCGCATTAGGCTGGGCAAAATCCTCAAACTGGATCAAAACCCCAGGCCACCGCGACTGCAATGCATCAATAAAACCATCAACAAATGCGTTGTATTCGGAAACACTAATTCTTGGTAATCGTCGGCCCATGTACATTGGATCTTCCAGAGCCTCCGGATTATTTGTGCCCACGTCCAAGGCGACCGGCAGCGTATAAGCCGGAGAGATGCCACCACAGGCCGTGTAAAGAGACAGCTTGCCGATAGCAATACCCATTCCGCCAACCCCTTGGTCGCCTAATCCAAGCACTCGTTCCCCATCAGTAAGGACCACTACTTTAACTTTATCCTTGGTCACGCTGCGCAAAATTTCATCAAATACTTCACGATCTTCATAAGAAACAAAGATACCGCGCGCGCTGCGATAGATGTCAGAGAAATGTACACAAGCATCGCCAACTGTAGGGGTATAGATGATAGGTAGCATTTCTACCAAATGCTCAGACACCAGCCGATAGAAGAGCGTCTCATTGTTGTCCTGAACGGCCCGCAGGTAGATGTGCTTATTGATCGGTTCATCAAAGCTACAGTATTGCTGATAGCAGCGTTCAACCTGCTCCTCAATAGTTTCAAAAACTGGAGGCAAAAGGCCAATCAAATTGAACGTACGACGTTCTTCCTGTGAAAAAGCTGACCCCTTGTTCAATAAAGGCATCTCCAACAGCGAAGGGCCTGCATAAGAGATATAAATAGGTCTATCGTCAGACATTAGAATTCCAGCAGCGAAAAGAAACTTATCAAGACAGGCGCTCAGGCAACCCGTCGCATGAGAAACACACCACCCAGTGCGCATAAAGCCACCGGTGCGAGTACGGCCATCAGCGGACTGACACCATAGATTTGGCTCACCGGCTCGATCATGCGCTGTACCAAAGTGAACGCAAGCCCAGTGCCGATAGCAACGAAGATCCTTAACCCCATAGTGGCTTCTCGCAACGGTCCGAACACGAAAGAAATAGCGAGAACGACCAACGACAAGGTTGACAGAGGCTGTAGCAATTTTTTCCAGAAAGCGAGAAAGTATACACTACTGTCCACACCATCAGATCGAAAGAATTGGGCGAAACGGTAAAGACCCGAAAGCGACTGTTTATCTGGCTCTACCAGCAACACACTGAGCAAGTCCGGAGACAGGTTAGCCTGCCAATCTTCTTGAGGGTGACGACTGGTGATAACCTGTCTGTCTGCAAACAGGCTTTGGCTAACATTCGTCATACGCCAATAGCCACCCCTGGCGGTGGAGATATATTGGGCAGACTCTGCGAAACTGGCAGACTCTAATTCACGCTTTCCATTTATGCGATACCTGCTCACGCCAAACAGCTGCTCACCTCCTGGTGCAATGGCATTAATGTGAATATAGTCATTGCCGATTTTACGCCAGGTTCCTGCATCGGAATTGATCGAACTCGCCCCGCTTAGCTGGATAGCCTTGTTAGAATTGGCAATCTCCTCCAGCGGGGGTGAGACAAATTCCCCGATAGTCAGACTCAACAGCATGATCATAAACGTTGGCTTAAGGACAGCTCCCACGATCTGCCATTTGTGGACGCCGGCTGACTGCATCACAACGAGCTCATTGTTAGACGCGAGGACACCCAGGCCGATAAGGGCTCCGCCAAGAGCAGCGTAAGGCAGCAATTCATAAACACTTGTAGGGGTCGTCATTAAAATGAACATAAAAGCATTACCCGCATGATAGTCCACGCCGCCCTCTCCTAGTTCATCAATTAGGGAAAAAATCACATCCAAGGCCAACAATATGCCAAGCACTGCAACCATTGCGAGCAACACTGCCTGACTGATATGTCGGTCCAAAATTTTCATGCAATCTGGCGCAGCCTAAACCTGAAACCTTCAGGGCCTGCTCGTAAGAGCAGAATTCCTGCCACAATAAACAGCAGATGCACCCACCACAGTCCGAACACTGGACTAAGGTCGCCGTCAGCCATACGGTCACGGCTGAATTCCAAGGCAATGAAATATCCAATATATACGAGCACAGCCGGGAACAGCTTTGCGAAGCGACCTTGGCGGGGATTGATACGGCTCATAGGCACGGCGATCAATGTAATCACCGGTATCAATAACAGCACGGAAAAGCGCCACTGCAGTTCCGCCTGATGCGCGATGTCATCAGAGTAGAGCAGCGACCAGGTACTCAGCGTGGACTCCTCCAGAACTTCATCAAACTCAGGAGCAGGAGGCAGCAGGATAGCCTGAGCGTCGAACTGACCAACTCGAAATTCACCGAGACCCGGGGTTCCGTCATACTGCAAAACATTTTCCAGTCGCATAAAGCGAGCGCCGATAGCTTCATTAACTTCTGGCCGAGCAATGTCGGCCAAGATGATTCTTGGAGGCTCTTCGTCATTCTGACCTGGTGGTGTCAAGGCAACAAAAACATTAAGCAACTCACGATTGCCTTCGCTAGAACTCAAAATTCCCTCTGCATAGGTCACTCGCTCTCCGCCACCAAAGGTTTGAAACTGGCCGGCAACGATCAAATCAACCTCCGTCAGCTCATCTTGGGACATAATAATCTGTTCGCTTTTTAGCAACCCCAAAGGGGAAAGATATAAAGCCAGGACAGCCATAAGCGAGGTGATAAACGCAGCAATTCCCATAACATTCATCAACAGGCGAGCCTGACTGTATCCCGCACTCATGAGCACTGCCATTTCGTTATCACCATGCATTCGCCCAAGGGCAAGAATAATGGCAAGAAAGAACGCCAGAGGCACAATTACGAGCAAAAACTCAGGTACACGATAAAGCATAAGGAAAAGCAGGATGTCGGGCGCTTTTTCTCCGGCAACAGCCTCGGCTAGATACTGAACAAAGCGCCCAGTCAAAACCACGAAGAGCAAGACAGATGTCACCACTGACGCAGTTTGCAGGATTTGGTTTGACATGTATCGAAAGACAATCACAGTCACGTCCGACAAAATAGGAATGGGATTCTTTCAATTTGGTCGGTAAAGCATAGACCAGAACCGAAGGAGAAAAAAACCAAGATCAAGCACCCAACTCCACGGTTAGCACCTCCGCCGCACCGTCGAATGTCAGGCTGTAAATTCGTCCATCCCTTTCGATATTGACCAGATTTGACTGATCAGGCCAGACATCCCGGAGCGTAAGGTTCACAATGGTCAATGCAGTGATGTCATCCTGCTCGGGGATTTCCTGGTAAACCCAAAGAAATTGCCCGTCAACCTCCTCGCCAACATATGATAGGCCAAGCATTTTTGAGTCAGCTCCACGAAGGGTTGCTTCAATCGAGAAACGGTTTATCACATAGCTACTAAACAATTCCCGCGATTCGCTGGATTCCGCGAGCATCTGTCGCTCACCAAAAATCAACCCAGCTGCATGCTCAGCGTCGTGTATGGAAAACCGATGCATGACTTCAATGTTGCCGGTGTTTTTGTTAAACACTATTCGAGTGACTGCATTTTTCTGTTGATGCGCTTCGCTGGGCGAAAGCAACAGCAGAAACAATAAAATGCCGCCGAGCCTAAGAGCTGCCCTACGCGCCGTCCCCAAAAGCGCAGCTGCGATTACGCTACTGCTCTGTTCCTTTGTCCTCGCTGTTTTCATCGTTTTCCCCTGAGGACAGATCTGTCTTGATGTCCTGCATAATATCTCGACCAACCAAGCTATCACTACCCTGCCGCTTAAAAGACTCTATTCTTGACGGAATAATACGGCGTGGATAGTAGTTATTCTCGATGTTGACGTCAGCAGTCTCCTGCAGTGGGTCAATGATTATGTTGGCAATCTCTGTTTCTGTCACGACGAGCTTTTTCACCGCCGCAGGTGAACGTCGCCAGATTTCAGCAGGAATTCTCATTTCTTCGCGGCTGCCGTCCACATAATCAAACTGCAGAAGAATCGGCATCACCAAACCACCCTGGTTGGAAAACTCAAGAATGTAATAGTTGAGGTCTTCAGCAATCGCGCGCTCTAGAACCTCATGCTCCCAGGACTCCAGACCTTCCAGAAAGCTGCTGTATCGGTTGCGTTCAACATTGGTGACGGTGAATTGATCGTTGTCGTCATAGAAATCCCTGACGTCTGGATTCCGCTCAACCCAGGTCAGTCGACCTTCTCGGCGGTTTCGTTCAACGTAAACACTTGGCGGCAATGACTTCTCGAATTCACGCTGACGGGCAAAGTCAATATCAGGATTCTCCGTGTCCATGCGCATCTGGTAAACACGATCCAAAGCAATGTCCACGTGGTCAGTCGTATAAAACCACCCGCGCCAGAACCAGTCCAGATCGATACCCGACGCCTCTTCCATAGTGCGGAAGAAGTCTGCGGGAGTCGGCCGTTTGAATGCCCAAAGCCGAGAGTATTCTTTGAACGCGAAATCAAAGAGTTCGCGACCCAAAATTGTTTCTCTCAGTATATTGATGGCAGTAGCAGGCTTAGAGTACGCGTTGGGGCCGAGACGAAGCACACTATCGGATTGCGTCATGACCGGAACCTGATTCTGCGATTCCATGTAGTCGACAATATATCTGGGCTCCACCCCCCAGGGGATTTCCGCATCCCACTCGCGTCCCGCGACGGAATCCAGATAACTATTGAGACCCTCGTCCATCCAGGTCCACTGCCTCTCGTCCGAGTTGACGATCATCGGAAAGTAGAAATGTCCAATCTCATGAATCACAACACCGATCAGAAAGCGCTTCTCTGCGAGTGAATAGGTGCGGCTGCCATCTTCCTGTAGCTCAGTCCGCGGCCCATTGAAAGTGATCATCGGGTACTCCATACCGCCCACAAACCCAACGTTGACCGATTGCGCTGTCGGATAGGGGTAATCAAAGGAAAATCGGCTGTATACGTCGAGAGTGTGGATTACCACTTCAGTGGAGTAGTCTGACCAGAGCGTTCCCCCTTCTTTTGGATAGAAAGACATCGCCATGACGGTCTCCTGATCAGCACCGGGCTGCTGATGCCCTTTTGCATCCCAGATGAACTTGCGAGAAGAAGCCCAGGCGAAATCCCTGACGTTTTCAGCGGCGAAACGCCAGGTTGCAGTCTGTGCGCTTCCTTCACGCTCATTTTCCAGCGCCTCATCCGGAGTGACAACGTAAACCGGCTGAGCAGCGCTCTCCGCCTGCTCCAGCCGATCACGCTGCGCTCGGGTCAGCACTTCATCTGGATTCTGTAACTCCCCCGTTGCCGATACAACATGATCGGCTGGCACTGTCATGGATACTTCGTAATCTCCAAATTCCAACGTAAATTCGCCAGAACCAAGAAACTCCTTATTTGTCCACCCCTCATAATCCGTGTAGGCAACCAAACGAGGAAACCACTGCGAGAGAGCAAAGATATAGTTTCCACCATCCCGTTCATCATCCGGAAAGTGCTCAAATCCACCTCGAGGTGATAACACGTCGCCATTCACTATGTTGTACTCAAAATCGATGCGCAATTCGACATCATCACCCGGCCCGAGCGGCACCAGAAGATCAACTCGCATCAGGGTACCTACGACGGTATGAACCAGCGAATTTTCCCGACTGTCTGAGACCGCATTGATTCGATGACCCAAGTTAGCATCTGATTGATACTGCAGAGCCCGCAACTGACTCAGGCTGATGCGCGCCGGGGAATCGCTGTCAGCATCAGGGCTTGAACCGTTGAAGGTGCCGCTCAATTCTGCCATTGAATCTGATCGGAAACGGTTTTGATCAAGCTGGAACCACAGGTAGGTCAGCGTATCCGGGGAGTTGTTCTGGTAAGTGATTAGTTCCGTTGCCGAAAGCCGCTGATTCTCTTCATCTAAAACAGCGTCAATGCTATACCCGACCTCCTGTTGCCAGTACTCATGGCCGGGTGCTCCGGCAGCGTTGCGATAAACATTTGCTGTGGGTAACACTTCGTCCAGCTGACGAAACTTGTCCTGAAACGATCCTTTTGTCTGCTGAATGCTTTGTGCCGGCAGCGCACCTACCCACAATAAAGAGAATAACAACAAGCTTAATCGTCGCGTAATCAACATGATTCGGTCACTCCTGAAATCGCGGAAAATAATTGGGATAATAAACGTTTTTTGGAAGACTTGCTGTGCCTGATGCCAAATCGGTTCAACCCAAGGTTGCGAGGTTAGGCCTCAGGCTGAAAGAGCAGCGAATCTCGCAAACAGAAAACTCAGATGTTGATTTTGGCAGACATCTTTTTAGAATTCATGGCGCACATCGGTGCCCGCTGCCACTTAAATCACGTGCTCACAGAAATTTTTAGCATGATCCCCCACCCTCTACAGAGCGTGCAGTGCGCGAAGCACGTTAAGAACTTTACTCATGGTCGAGCGATCCTCCATCATACAAGCAACCATCGAGCGCATGGCAATTGCGGAGTCGTTGTCGACGTTCTTGTCTTCTTGCGCAACCTCGATAGCTGCAGCTACTATCGAATACCGATGCAAGATACTTCTGATAGCGCAACTTAAAATAGGACAGAAGACGTGCCTATAAAACCTCGGTGGGATATCGCGGAAAAGCTCTGCATTAGCGAACTGAAGCCTGCAAAAATGGAACAAGCCACTAACAGCAACATACCTGCTTCTTTCATCACTACGATATTACAACACATCAAAAATGCCTTATCATTGGGCAACGCTCAAATAATATCTGGTTATATATGATCTAACCGTAATCGATATATTACGTCGGAATAGGATTAATGCCGGAACACTCAATTCCCGCTTGCAAATCGCGCGGTTAGCCACTTATGTCTCGAGCTATTAAGAAGGTCCTGATAGCCAATCGCGGCGAGATCGCGCTGCGTATCGTACGCGCCTGCGCTGAAGCATCTATACGGTCAGTCGCGGTCTACACCGAACCAGATCGCTACGGATTATTTGTCAAAAGAGCCGATGAGGCTTATTCACTGGGGAACGATCCCTTAGCCGGCTATCTCGACCCAACGCGAATCGTAAATCTCGCCATTGAAACCGGCTGCGACGCTATCCACCCAGGCTACGGATTTCTTTCCGAAAATCCCGAATTGGCAAGACTCTGTGCAGAAAAGAGGATTATATTCATCGGGCCCAGGGCTGAGGTAATAAGACGTATGGGAGACAAGACGCAGGCCCGACTCGCTATGACCGAGGCTGGTGTACCGGTTACGCCTGGATCGCCTGGTAATATTAAAAATATAGAAGAAGCTCTCGCAGAAGCTGACCGCCTTGGCTATCCAGTGATGGTTAAGGCTACCTCTGGTGGTGGTGGCAGAGGCATCCGACGGTGCGATGATGAAGAAGAGCTTAAAAAACAATTCCCTCGAGTGATATCGGAAGCGAGCAAGGCCTTTGGATCAGCAGAAGTTTTCATGGAGAAGTGCATTGTTAATCCTAAGCACATTGAGGTCCAGATTCTGGCCGACAGACATGGAAACGTCATTCATCTGTATGAACGAGATTGCTCGATACAGCGGCGAAACCAGAAGCTAATTGAGATCGCGCCCAGTCCTCAGATCGGAGATAAACTCCGGCATCGCTTGGGGCAGCTGGCGGTAAGAGCAGCTCGCGCCGTGGGATATGAGAGTGCGGGCACAGTTGAATTCCTGCTAGTGAATGAAGATATTTATTTCATGGAAATGAACACGCGCATTCAGGTCGAACATACGATCACTGAACAGGTCACTGGGATAGACATCGTTCAGGAACAATTACTTATAGCCACTGGTGCGACACTCGCATTCTCCCAAGAATCGGTCAGCATTCGTGGTTATGCTATGCAGCTGCGGATCAACGCTGAAGATCCCAAAAACGACTTTCTACCCAGTTTTGGACGCATCACTCATTATTATGCGCCAGGAGGACCTGGCGTGAGAGTTGACACTGCTATCTATACGGGCTACGAGATCCCACCTTTTTACGATTCCATGTGTTTAAAACTTATAGTTTGGGCACTAGACTGGGAAAGCTTGCTAGCACGTGCACAACGCGCCATTGATGACATGCGCCTGCATGGCATTAGGACCACGGCAAATTACTATCAGCAGATCCTGAAACAGCCTGACTTTCGCGACAGAGAATTCAACACCAGCTTCGTAGCGAACCATCCGGAATTATCACGATATTCAGATAAAAAGCACCCAAATGACGTAGCGTTAGCGCTTTTTGCCGCGATTGCGGCCTACGCAGGAATTTCTGGCTGAGGAAACAGAGCTTTATGAGTGGAGCAAGACCCATTGAGGTGACCGAAGTGATCCTAAGGGACGCGCATCAATCCCTAATAGCGACCAGAATGCGCACCGAGGACATGCTGCCCATCTGTAAACAACTCGATGCAGTGGGGTTCTGGTCACTCGAAGTTTGGGGCGGCGCCACGTTTGATGCCTGCATCAGGTTTCTCAAGGAAGATCCGTGGATCAGGTTGAGGCAATTACGAGCCGCTCTGCCCAACACTCGACTGCAAATGCTGCTGCGTGGCCAGAACCTGCTGGGTTATCGCCACTATGCCGACGACGTGGTTGACGCTTTTGTCGCGAAGTCTGCGGAAAACGGTATTGATGTTTTTCGCATTTTCGACGCACTCAACGACCTTCGCAACATAGAAACTGCTATGAAGGCGGTGAAGGCCTGCGAGAAGCACGCTCAAGGCACTATTTGCTATACCACCAGCCCCGCCCACACCAGCGACGTTTTCGTTGAACAAGCAAAGCATCTGGAATCGATGGGTGCAGATTCCATTGCTATCAAAGATATGGCTGGACTGTTAACGCCATATGCTACTTTCGATCTGGTCAGTGCTATCAAGCAAAGCGTAGCGTTGCCACTTGCAATTCATTCCCACTCAACTTCGGGATTAGCTTCTATGTGTCAACTCAAAGCAATCGAGGCTGGAGTCGATAGGATCGATACCGCCATTGCGTCATTTGCAGGGGGAACTTCGCACCCGGCCACCGAATTTCAGGTGGCAGCACTGCAGGGCAGCGAATTCGACACGGGGCTGTCGCTCGAAAAACTGACGGAAATCAGCGACTACTTTCGTGAGGTGCGCAACAAATACCACCAGTTTGAGAGCAAATTCACCCGCGAGGATATCTCTGTTCAGATTAGTCAAGTTCCCGGCGGTATGATGTCCAACCTCGCCAACCAATTAAAGGACCAGAATGCCCTCGAACGAGTCAAAGAGGTGTTTGAGGAAATCCCCAGGGTCAGGGAGGATCTTGGCTTTCCTCCTTTGGTGACCCCTACTTCCCAGATCGTCGGCACTCAGGCAGTCTACAACGTGCTCGCGGGCGAACGATACAAAACTATCACCAATGAAGTTAAGCGCTACCTGCAGGGTGGATACGGTCAGCCCCCCGCGCCAGTCAACGAGGAGATCAGAAAAAAAGCCATTGGTAATGAACGGGTTTCTGAGGAGCGACCCGCTGACAGTCTAGCGCCGGAGCTTGACAAACTAAGAGCCAGTATCGGCGATCTTGCGAAAAGTGAAGAGGATGTCTTGACCTTCGCCATGTTTCCGGATCTGGGCAAGGAATTCCTCGAGGAGCGAATAGCCGGGACGTTGCAACCCGAAGCGCTGCTGTCGGCCGGCCCGGCCAATAGCACACCAGGCACGACTGCGACCGAGTTCAAGATTGATGTTCATGGTGAAACTTATGAAGTAGCGATCACCGGAGTGGGGGATTCAGGGGCAGGCCGTCGCAAGCTTTATGTGTCATTGGATGGCATGCCTGAGGAGGTCATTCTCGAACCTCTCAATAAATATGTCGCCGATGGGACCGGGAAACGGATGCAAGCCACCGAACCAGGCCATGTCACAGCGGCTATGCCAGGCAATGTTGTTGACGTTCTGGTGAAAAAGGGCGATGAAGTCGCAGCTGGTCAGGCAGTCATAGTCACTGAGGCGATGAAAATGGAGTCAGAGATTAACACCAACGTTGCTGGCAGTGTGATATCAGTCAGCGTCACAAAGGGTGATCGAGTCACTCCGGGCGAAGTACTAATGGAAATCGGCTAGAAACTCAACCAGTCTGTTTAGTTTTTACGGGATGTCAAGGATCAGGTTGGTGTGAGTTTAACGGACTTTTACAAAAAAGCCCGCTCGTGAAGCGGGCTTTTGTTCAAACGGCAACGCTTAGCGGGTTTCGTACTTTGTGAAAGCCCCGCCCGCCCAACTCAAAGAGTTAGGTCCCTCAGCCGCATACACATTGCCGTCTGCATCTACCGCAACGCCTTCGCCAGCCGTACCCTGACCAACGCGGTCCGGCCGGTCAAACGGCTGGATAAAGCCAACTATCACGTCCTCATCAACGGGCCCAACACGCACGCCATTGCGCCACCCAACGTGATTGGTTGGGCTGGATTCAGAGTCAATGGCATACACCATCCCATCATCAGTAATAAACAAACCACTTATGCGACCATACGCATAGCGAGACTCAAGATAATTGCCTTCCTGATCGAAGATCTCCAAGCGATGGTTACCTCGGTCAGCGACCCAAAGCCTGCCGTAGGCGTCAAACTCCATCGCATGAGGCGTGCGGAATTCACCATGACGCACACCGATTTCGCCCCACTGTTTTATAAAAGTACCATCCGGCGCAAATTTCATTATGCGCGCAGTATTTCCCGCCGCGCGCCCTTCTTCCATCGCCTGGTTGCTGATCATGCCTTGGCCGTTGTGGCCGTCTGACACATAAATGCTTCCGTCGGGCCCAACGATAACATCATTCGGCTGATTGAATACATCCGGGCCAGTGCCTGTTTGCCCGGGCTTGCCGAGACTCATCAGCAACTCACCATCTGCACTAAATTGATGAACCTGATGACCTTTGGTGCCGTCAGCGTTGGCGGCAAAATCAGTCACCCAGACTGTGCCGTCGGCAGCGGCATGAATACCGTGAGGCGTTTGCATCAGGCCTCCACCGAAGTTCGCTATCACCTCACCCGTATCGCGGTTGAATTTGAATATTGGATCGACCGGATTGGTGTCACAGTTAACCGGCACGCCACCGCCAAAGCTGGAAGCACCGCAACGCTCATAAGCCCAAATATGCCCGTCGTTCGGATCAATATCGATTCCGGCTGTGGACCCCCAGTTCCGACCAGAAGGGAGTTCTCCCCAATTTGGGACAACTACCGGGTTTGGGTTTGGTAATCCTTCACCAGTTATAAAATCGGTGTCATCAGAGAAAGCGGCACCAAATGTAGCAAACGCGAGAAAAACTGAGATTGAAAACGAAAGAGTACGAGATGACGACATACCATAATCTCCTTATGATTTTTCTTTCATACGAAAACGGTTAGTGTACAACAGTAAAACAAGCCCCACACCTGTTTATTTCGCGGTTTGATGAGCAAAATGCAGGCTTGACGCTACTGCATCAACACGCATTCGCGAGACCTGCAATGGTTTCAGCGTTAACATGAGCAAAGGACTTTCTCTCATTAAAAGGAGCACCGCGCGATGATCTATAGTCTGGGTAGAGACTCAGTGCAAATCGAGGGTAAAGACTATTTCGTTGCCAAAAACGCGACGGTCGTGGGCAAGGTTCGACTTCAGCACAACGCCAGCGTCTGGTTCAATGCGGTTGTCCGTGGCGACAACGCACTCATTTCAGTGGGCGAAAACTCCAACGTTCAAGATGGTGCAGTTCTGCACACAGATCCTGGCATCCCTCTGGTCATAGGGAAAAACGTTACTGTAGGCCACAAAGTTGTGCTGCACGGCTGCAACATCGGCGACAACTCACTGATTGGTATAAACTCGGTAATTCTGAACGGCGCAAAAATAGGCAAGCACTGCCTGATAGGCGCGAATAGTCTGATCGGCGAGGGAAAAGAAATACCCGATGGCTCGCTGGTCATGGGCTCTCCGGCAAGGGTAATCAGGAAGCTCAATGCGGAGCAACAAGCAAGGCTAGTGATGAGCGCTGAGGTGTACGTAAAAAATTTCAAGCGCTTTAAGGCAGAGATGCGAGTAGGCCTGGTGGAGTGAAATCAGACAGCGCATTTTTTCGGAGAGCCTTTCAAGAATGATATTGCTGCGCATATGATTTACGACGCCATGCGAAGCTGACTGGCTGATGGAATTTTCTTACCAACCTATTGGGTTCATACGCAGTCCATATCGTCAAAAGTTTGCGATACCCAGGCAACCGAATCTGGTATCGGAAGCGGAAGCGGACATTGTGTTCTCCGATGGCCATGACGACACGGACTGTCTGCGAGGTCTCGAGCAGTTCTCTCATCTCTGGCTGCTCTGGCATTTTCATCACACCAGTGAAAAGGGCTGGTCCCCGCTAGTGCAGCCACCCAGGCTCGGCGGAAAACAAAAACTTGGCGTATTCGCGAGCCGTTCCCCATTCCGCCCCAATCCGATCGGGCTCTCTGTCGTCAAAAACCTTGGAAGCCAGAAAATCAATTCTCAGCTTACCCTGAGAGTTGGCGGCATTGACCTGGTAGACACAACACCGATTCTGGATATCAAGCCTTACATCGGCTATGCGGACTCTATCCCTCATGCGCACTCGGGCTTCGCGGCTGAAAAGCCCGGATCATGCTGGGATGTGCATTTCACTGTTTCAGCACTTGAGGCGCTAACAAAATACCAGTCGATTTATCCGAACCTGAAAGCTTTCATCGTTGCTGTTTTAGAGCAGGATCCCAGACCAGCGTGGCGTGCGCGCAACGATGACAACAAACAATATGGTATGTCGCTATACGATCTTAACATCAAGTGGCACGTTACGGACGGGCATGTCGAGATCAAAGAAATTCGTCAGGCTAAGATAACTGGCTAGTCCTCTCTATGGGCTTCAAGCGTACGAGCACCAGCAAGAATCCCGACCATGCCATAATTTCCCTCATGGCAGGCATATTCATACAGCGGCTCGTCCATACGAGAAAGTGGGAACTCGCCGCTAAACTCGGAGGTGAATGTACTCTGATCATTCACCGTAAAGCCATAAATCAACTTGTTATCGCTGCTGCGGCGAAACCGCTCTGTTACAGTAAGGTCTTCTACTCCATAACCGCGTAAGCGATGCCAAGTATTGAAATACTTCGTTTCTACAACCAAAGTATCTTTTTCCCAACGCCCGATGGCATCTCCCATCCACTTCCTGTGAATCTTGGCTGCCGGGTTGCGCTCTTCAGTAATAGGAATTATCCGGGCATCATGCACCATTTCAGCAACAATCACGACATAGCCGGGCGACTGCAGTATTTCTAAATGACTGTTGTATATGATTGGACTCATGACGGGACCGGAAAGATTGCCGAAAGCAACCAGACAGCGCTCGCCCAGACTTCGTCCCTCTGGTCCGTCACTGCTGCGCCCTCTGGTGCTCTGATCATCCCGCCTTGAATCAAAACTCGGGCGTTCCACGCCCGGATGGACAGGCGGCAGTCTTCCGTTGGAAGGATCAATGATTGCCGACGTCCTGAATTCTCCAGAGATAGTCGGTATGAACTGCGCATCATCGCGCCAGAACAGATCATAGTTGCCAATCGGCGGGAGTGAATCTGCGACCTCGGGTGCCGGACGGTCTGGATCGAGCGGTTCATTGTCTGCATCAAACCGCTGCTGCTCCGAGTGCTCGAGCGCCATAGCTTCTTCTTCGCTATAGGCACGCTTTTCCCCCAGGGACTCCGGCCTCTCAAACGGAATGATGGACGAATGCTTCCAAACCGCCTGCAAATTCGGTGCGCCCCACTCTGTTCGCGGCAGCCTGAAGTCTTGCGCACTGCTCTGATTAAAACAAAGCAATAAAAAAATCGAGGGTAACAACTTTGGCATGGCGGCCTCCTGTCAAACTGTATTATATTTTCTGCACTCACACTCAGATTGCGAGGACGCTTCTAAACTCCGCAATTTCTGCCCCGCTATAACCGAGACCTTCGAGAACGACGTCGGTATGCTGACCCAGGGCAGGTACCGCTGAAAGTTTGGAATCGTAAGCGCTGCTATGACCAGGTGGTTGAAGCGCAGTTACCGGCCCGGCTGGCGTCTCGACCTCGACGAAGCGACGCAGCGCCTGCAGTTGAGGATGGTTCCAAACTGCCGCCATGTCATTAGCGCTTGCGTTTGCTATCGAGGCTGCGTTCAGACTGTCGACGATTTCTACAATAGTCTTTGAGTCAAAGCACCGCTGAATTAGTCTTTCTAGCACTGCACGATTTTCCGAGCGCAGCGTGTTTGATAAAAAGCGGGGATCCGCGGCAAGCGCTTTGTCACCAAGCACTACTTCACAAAAAGCAAACCACTCTCTATCGTTCTGTACACCCAGTATCAGCAGTTTGTCATCGCCTGACCTGAACACACCGTAAGGATAAATACTAGCGTGGTCAGCACCACTGCGAGCAGGCGCCTGCTGTCCTTCGTAGGCATAGTAAAGCGGAAAACCCATCCATTCCACCATGGCTTCGAGCATGGAGATGTCTATACGACAACCCGAACCAGTTCGCTGACGCTGCAACAGTGCTGCCAGAATCGCAGCGTGCGCCTGCGTACCCGCAGCAATGTCGGCAATGGAAATGCCACTCTTGACAGGCGCCTCTGCTATTCCGGTTACCGAAAGAAAACCGGCTTCCGCCTGCACCAGCAAATCATAAGCTTTCTTACTGGCGTAGGGCCCCTTGTCCCCGTAACCGGTGATGTTACAGACAATAAGCTCCGGGTAATTATATGCAAGCGTTTCGAAGCCCAGACCCATGCGCGCCGCAGCTGTGGGCGCCAGGTTTTGTACGAGAACATCTGCCTGACTTAAAAGACGGGTAAGAATTCCGGCCGCCGCAGGATGCTTTAAATCAAGCGTCAAACTTTCTTTTGAACGATTAGTCCAAACAAAATGAGAACAGAGGCCGCGAACTCGGGCATCATATTTCCTAGCAAAGTCTCCATGCTCTCTTCGTTCAATTTTAATTACGCGAGCACCGAGCTCTGCCAATTGCCGCGTGCACAGTGGCGCTGCAATCGCATGTTCAAGAGCAATCACAAGCAGCCCATCGAGTGGAGGCGGAGATTTAAGCATGAGTCACTGCGCTTTTCATTAGCAGGGCGAACAGCAAATTCCCTATTTACACGGTACCTGATCACTGCATGAATTGATTAGCGTCGCCCCGGCATCAAGGAAAAGTCACTCCACAGTGTTCGGATTTTTATCAGGTTAGGAACTCTATTGCTGTTCAGGCGTCCAAAAATAGACTTCCCAATCACGGAGTGCTTCTGAGCCTTCATATAGCGGCTCATCAAGGGTTCT
>TARA_B100001057_G_scaffold315622_1_pt1 | contig 15913 bp, 19 predicted proteins | sample TARA_B100001057 | Tara Oceans TARA_B100001057 (sample SAMEA2621839) | marine metagenome | biome: marine biome (ENVO:00000447); feature: surface water layer (ENVO:00002042); material: "saline water (ENVO:00002010), including plankton (ENVO:xxxxxxxx)" | depth 5 m
TAACTATCCTGCGACTTTGCTAATACTGGCATTCTTTTATTTACATATGTTGTAAAGTATGGAGTTGCAGCTGTTTTTGATGGACTTATCTTTACACCAATAACTTCACCATCCTGCACAACTTCAAAGACTTCTAAAAACACTCCAGCATCAACAACTGGTTGACCAACTTGGCTCGGAGTTTTAGCTGTTAGTCTTTCGACAATTCTATTAAACTGAGCATCTTCCCTAGACAAACCAAGAGATTCAATATATGACTCTGCATTTTCTTTTGTCATATATTTCGCTAAATCACCAGCACCAGTTACTTTTCTTGCAGATGTTTTTTCTTTAGGCAATGCCTCTTTAGGAGAGTGTTTAGATGAGTCGAAATCACTCCTTAATATATTTACAATTGATTCGTTAATCGGTGTATCTGGGTTGTCTGGTATTGTTCTATCGACAACTGACATTCTTGTTTTGTCTGCAGTTTTCGTTGAACTTGGAGGTGAAGAGTATACATAACCATGTGAAGCAGTTCCATCTCTTGCTCCCATAAAATCTGCACTTCCTGGCATAAATGTCCTTCCTGCACCAGACTCGTTAAAAAACTCAAAACCTTTTATAGCACCAGCTGAAGTTAAATCTGGCAATATAACTTTTCTTAAAAGATTACCAGCATTGTCTTCAACATTATAATTATAAAGTGGTGCTCCCTCTGCGCTGTATTGTAAATTGCCATCCTTATCCAAAGCAGGATCTAGCTTTTTAAAATTTTCTCCTTTTCCTGTGCCTGTTGGTGGCTTCAACATGTTCGCTATGCTTAATGCTGTTGAAGGAAGTTTTGCCTCAGCTTCTCTTTGTGCTTCTCTTTGTTGCAATAAATATTGTGCTGGTGATTGTATAGCTGTGCCAGCAGCACCTAATGCAGTGGCTCCAGGTTTTGATGACTCGGCAGCAAGATTAGAAAAAAATAATAATGACAACAAGGCTGGGTCAACAGGTTCTCTCTGAGGGACTAAGCTTCGAGCTATTTGAGTTGCAGCATCGATATTAGCTCTGCCACCCAACGCTGTAAGAGCAGCACTCGGCAGGTTTGATAAAGATGTGCCAGAAGCACCAAAAGTTTTATTGTCATGTCCAGGCATTTTTATCCCTTACTTAAATAATATGCACTTGCTAATGATCCGAGGCCACCTAATGTTTGACCATAAACGGAAGGTGACTGTGCAAACTGTTGACCTCTTTGGAGTTGTGTTGTTGTTGTCTCAAATGGTATGCCACTCAATGCACCTATAGCAAAATTTAATCTTTGAAAAGGCATCTCTCTTTGATCAATAAAATCTGAATAAGCTAAATCTAGTGCTGCTTGATCAAGCATTCTTCTCGCTTGACCTGCAGTCAGCAAACCACTTGCAGCTTGTTCTTGTAAACCTTGAACTAAAGGTGCAAAAGCTTGAAGTTGATCTGCTTGCCTGACCCTTGCAGCTTCTTCTGTTTCATATGCTGATCGAGCAGCAGACTCTGCACCAAATCTTGCAGCTCTGTCTCGCTCTGCTCTTGCTTGTATTGCATCTCTGTCAGATTCAAATTGACCTCGCATTACTCCTTCAGCTGAGAATCTTGCAGCACGATCTCTTTCGGCTTGTGCTCTGTCAGCATCAAACCTAGTTGCTGCAAATCCTAAACCCTCTCTTGCAGCTTGCGATCTTAAATCACCTGAAGCTCTTGCTCCTTCAGCTCCGAGAGTTCCCTCTAGTATACCTAATCTAGATCCAAATCCAGCACCACCTCTTGCAGCTTTTGCTCTTGCATCTATACCTTGTTGTGCAACTTGTCTTTCTATTTCCCTTATGGCTGGATCTGTGGCACCTTGAAATATATCTAAAAAGGGTTGTGCTCTTTCTAAAGTAAAATCGCTTAAATCAGGTCTCTGACCTATAAGCTCCTCCCTAGTTGCACCTGTATAAGTTCCTAGTTCTGGAGAAGTTCCGACAAGTTCATCTCTTGTCGCACTATCAAATCCTTGCCCTAATCCTAAAGTTGCCTCAAAAGCCTGATCTATGTATGGTTGATAAATATCTGCATTCTTTGATAAAAGATCAAAGGCTTGTTGTTCTTCTGGTGTTAGTTTGCTCCCATCATAGGTTGCTATTCTTGGACCAGTAAACTGTGGGATTTCTCCACTTGCAAGTTCTGATGCTTGTTCGAAAAGTCTTTTCCCTCCTTCAGCGACATATGAGGGAATTCCTGTGCCTGTTACTGTTAAATCAGATGTTGGTAATTCTTCTGTTGTTGTTGTACATAAACCACCCATTAAGCTACCTCCAAAAATACTGAACCTGCTTTTTGTAAACCAAGTCTTTCAAAAAACTTATCTTTTCTCTCAAGATCTTTAGAAAATACATGACCAAGTCTTACAGGAATTTTTGCCTCTTTTCCTACTCTTTTAAAATTTCTTACAAGCTCAAATGCTGCATTACTTTTCCTTGCTTCCGGAGTTACATAAAACCAAAGATCTCCTAGATATTTTTCATCAGACCACCAATCACTAGCAACCAAACCACCAATCGAACCCTCAATAACATTATTATCATTTAAAGATACAAAGCCTATCCCTCTATGAATTGTTTCTGTTATTTTATTAACCATTTTCTCAGAATAAATTTTTGATGCTGGGACATCTGTGCCATTATGCATCTCAATTAAAAGTGCAATAATAGCAGAAATGTCTAAAACTCCAGCTCTTCTTATTTTCATTACATATTCCCGAGTGCACCCATTTGAGGTCTTTCCATCTCTTCAGAACCCATATTCATTTTTTCTATTTCTTGTATCATTGCTCCGAGTTCTGGCAATAATTTTATTAGTATTCTTGCAACTTCAGGACTTATAACTTTGTCAAGCATTTGTAACTCCTGTGGACTCATGTTTGCTAATCTAGCCATAAGAACTGCACCAATCTCATCAGAAGGCATCATAAGATTTTCTTTTGCTTTCTCAGGCATCGTGTCGAGTGGTCCCTCTCTCTTCATATTTGCACCTTTCATGTCTGGCATAGGAGGTCTTTCCCCCATAGCACTCATCTTCATCATATCATCTGCCATTTATATCTCCTTTTGTTTATATAGCACAGACCAATCTGTTGACTTTTTAAAATTACCTATAAACCAACAAGCTGGTTCAAGAATATGCCTGTAGAGCTTTCCTAAATAATCAGGCTTTTCTCTTTTGCCATATATATAAGCTATCTCATTTGCTCTGTGTCCAGCAACATGCTTCCAGAACTTTGTAAATTTTCCTTTGCGCATTTGTTTAACCATCCAGACTGCCCAACAATGATAACCATTAACATGCTTAGTAGTAAGATAGTCCCTAGTAAACCTATAATCAAGAAGAACTTGTTCTCTGGTCATTAAACCTTGTTTCATCAACTCATTGCATATTACTCTTCCACCGACTACGCCACCCAGAACACCACCTACAACTCCTCCTATTCCAGGAAGCAATGCATTTCCTATGGCAGTTCCTACTGCTGATGCACCTGCAGATCTTGCAGCTTTCGCTGGATCCTCACCCATTAATAACTGAACACCGAAGTTTACAACTCCACCACCTGCAGCTGATGCCCAGTTCTGTGCAGCTTGTTCAGTGCCATACAATCTCCTGCCAACCTCTTGAAAATATGTTGGAGCTTTTGTTGCCTGCGTTATCGTGCTTGCTGATATATTACCACCAACCCCAGACAATACACCATCTTGTAATGATACTCCAGCAGGGAGTTTGCTTGCGTCATAAGATATAAGTCCTTCTGCATTAACTTTTGCAGCATCAGAAAGTTTATTAAAAGTATCTAAGTTGCCAGTCGCTTTCGCAACAGCAGCATTAGCAAGCTCTGGCTGAAAGAACTCATTCTTAGCAAGTGTCAATTTAAGACCTTGCGATATAGATGATTGAACTTCTTGCGAGGGTAAAGAGCTAAAAGCTGATGTTGCACCCTCTAATATCTTAGATCCTGCAGATCCCTCAAGATAAGGATCAACTAATGCTCTTCCTGCTTGTCTACCAACTGCTTGACCAACCTCACTAGCAACTCCAGCAACTATTTGATCTGCCTCAGGCATTCCTGGAGGAGTTCCTTTTTCATCAGTTATTTTTTCATATTCTTCTAAAAGATCTTTTTGCACCGAATCATTTGGATCGTAAGTTCTTTCGCCTGTTTGTATCATTTTAACAAATCGGAATGATGGCATTGCTGCTGTGCCATAAACATTTTGTAAATTTTCTACGTTCTGAGGAGTTTGAGCTTGTTGTTGGAAAACACCATAAGTTACAAGAGGCTTTGGCTCTGTATCAGTTAAGCCTGTCAATGCTCCTGTTGGTGTTATTGTATGTGATGGCATGTAAACTCCTTTATTTGACCTTACTCTTTATCCGATAAATAATCAACTAATCTCTAAAAAACTGGCAACAACATGCAACCTATCTGCTGTTGCTGCTTGAACTTTTAATATTTCGCTTTCTTGAACAACTATGGGTGCTGTTAATAATTCAACAGTTGCATTTGCACTTATAGCTTTTGTTTTAAATAAGCTAAATGTCGCTGGACTTGACTCTGCATCAGTCAATGTTATTGTTATTGTATCTGCATTTCCTGAGTCTTCTGATACAAGTATTGATTTAAATATAGCAGTTGTTGCAACAGGAGCAGTGTAAAGAGTTGTGACATCTGTTGATGTTAAATCTTTTTTAGCATTTTTATAATTATTAGCCATTAGGCAAGAAACCACGCTGTTTGTTCTGCTGTCTCAACAGATTTTTCTTGACCTGTTGTTTGAGCAAAAACATTATTTTGTTGGACTATTTCTAATGTGTTAATAAGCCTTGTCATTTGTCCTTGATTGTATTGGGGTGGTGGTGATGGCAATCTTACATTTACTGTTGGTGAACTCATCTTAATCCATCCTTTCTTACATTAACTCTAAAATCACCGAGAGTCCAGTCATCTGTTGTCCCAGAGCTTGCAAACTTCATACTTATCTGTCTGCCTTTTGCCCTAACACTTATTTTATCAGTTGATGATGTTATGTTAAAAGCACCTTTTGTTGTTTCTGTCCCTTGAGGGTGCTTTCTTGTATTCAAAGAAACAGCTAGTGTTGTATCAGAAGTCATTGTGGTATCAGGGATTATTCTGTCAATCATATACATATCATTCCCATCTTGACTTATTTCCCTTGGAGCAGTTTCAATGTGACAATTCATAGCAGACCCATCATTAGATGTTCCAGTCTCATGATCATAAAGAAAGCCATTAGCATCAAAAGCAAAAGGGACTTGCCTGAATCCAAATGCATCATTCCAACTTGATCTGTCAAGAGTTCCTATTGACCAGTTGTTTTCCCCATAGTTATAAATTACATAAGAATCATTCTCAGGGTTTGTGCTACCTGCAGAGTTTTGGTCTGATACATAAAACCATATGACCTCTTTAAATTTTTTATTATGCCCAGCAGTAACTTTGTCAATAAAGTTCCTTTGCATCCTATCAAAAACAAAATGTTGAACTGGGCAAGGAAGCTCTTTAACAACACCATCATAAAAATAGAACTGCCTTTTGCCCATCCAGTAAACATCACCATCAACTTGAACCATAGTGTTCAAACCACCAGCACCTGCATCAGTTGCTAGTAATCTAAATTGAAAAGTAAAAGGTGGACCAACAAAAGTCATACCATAGATCGCTTCGTCAGTTGATATGATCATTTCTTCTCTAGCACTTATCATGGATATTATTTTTGTGCCAAGCTGTAATCTTTGATCGCCTGCAGTATTTGTAGCAGTTGGTCTGAAGTTTGCGAAGTCTTCTTGATCAGAAAAACGAATTAACATCTCATCAACATTACCAGAGCCACCGAACTCTTGACAGCCAGCAGCAATAAAATGTCTGTCAGGGAAAGATATAGCTGTTACTCTTGCAATGCTAGGGACACTGTCAGCACCACTTATACCTGATAAAAGAACAGCCCTGTTTGATTCACCTGCAGACGTATCATAATAATATATTGCACCATTCCTTATGCCAGCAATAAGATCCTCACCCCAGAGATTAAGAGTCCAAGAAGAGTTGTCAAACCTTACATCAGATCCAGCAATACCTCTTGGAGTGTTCCAGGTTCCTTCACTCCAGCCACCTACACCCCAACCCAGTGCTGGGTCAGAGCTTTGCTTTCCTAGGCCTGCATCTATGCCAATCAAATATTTTATATCAAGTGCAGTGCCACCACCAGAGGAAACTGTTGAACTAGCATTTGATGGAGCAGTTATTGTAAATGTATTTGTTGTGACTGTCTCAACCTCATACCCAGCTTTCCTGTTAAGTGTGTCAGCAGTTATGCCACCTGTCGCTGTTGCCTCCTCTATAACAACATAATCACCGACCTGAGCACCATGACTATTATCTGTTATTGTTATTGTTGCACTACCATTAGTTGTTGCAAGAGGATTTGAAAGATTTGTTGAAGTCTTTCTCAAAGGTGTTATATCATAAACGCTGTTGTTTTTAACTATATAAAGATGTGTATGTGTCCCGACTGCAAGCCTGTCTTCACCATCAGCCACAGCTCTCCAGTTTACAACTTTCCTTGGAACTCCCTGAAGAGATGTTGGTGTTGTTGTGGTTGCACCAGCAGCATCAAGCTCTGTCAAAACATCTTTTTGCCAGCCACCAAACTTCTGCGGATAGCCATTTTTAAATCTTACAAGATCACCATCAACATAAAATGGACCATTTTTGCCAGCAGCATACTCTGTTATGTCTTTTACAATTCCAGGATTATATTTTAACAGCTGTAAAGGCATCAAATCATCTCTAAGGCTTTTTCTTTTGTTTCTTTATTTCTTCTTGTCCAACCTTTGCCAAATGTTCTAAAGGTTGATAAACCCTCGTAAAAACTTTGCCTCTGGTCGTGTAACTGTTCTATAACATATTTTCTATTTTGACCATCTAAAAGGTGTAATGTTTTTGGACCAATAACACCATCAGGACCAGCACCACATATTTTTTGTATTGCCTTTGCTGCTCTAGCAGTTCCTGAGTTTACTGCCCAATCAAATACTGCCCAGTCAATACCACTTTTTAAATGATCACATTTACATCTGTCCCAGTATTTTTTCTTATATATAGGTGCAACATCCTTTTGTGTTAATGCTCTCATTTCTTGTTCATCAACTTGCCTGTCAACATAGTCTTCATAAACCTGCTTTGTTACTCCTAAGTTTGTCATTCCTCCAGGATCCTCTGGGTGATTAACAAAACCACCTTCGTGAACTAAAAGCATCTGTAAACATTTTTCAAAGTTTTCTATCATTTTGCTAAACCTTTCGTTTTTTCATATGTTCTTAAACCACCTAAACCTAACATCCCTAACAACACAGTCATTAAGGAGTCCATATCAAAGGCTGGGAGTTCTGGCAACTCTGCACCTGCCCATCCAGCAATGAATAATATGATTGGGGATACCACGAAATGATAAGCCAGAGCAATGCCACAGATCCAACCGATAAAAGGACGCCACCCTGCGACAAATATTGACCTATGTTGCGCTTCCGACTTGTTGACATCCACTTGCGCCATCGCAGACTCATGAGCATGCTTTTCTGCCATAGTCGCAATCTCATGTGCCAACTTAGCCTTTTGATCTTTGTCTTCAATAAATTTATCGAGTATACCTGCAACTGGTCCTACCAAAGTTTGTAATATGCTCATTTCTCTCCATTTCCATTCTTCTTAATAAAAGCATTGCTTGCTATAAATGCACCGATTATTCCCATATTAGATATGACCCATGTGCTACCGATACTTGATAAATGATCAAGTCTCTCAAGAGGAACAATCGGTGTCATGAGAACTATTATGTACGCTGTAACTGCAAGAGCTGAAAACCAAACCATGTATCTTTGTTGATCTTCTTTTTTATCTTGATTCTCTAAACGAACCATTCTTTCTTTCATCATAAGCTCTTTATCTGTTATTATGCCATCACCATTAGTATCAAGCTTTTCTGCTAGGGGAGATCCTTTCTCCAATACTTTTTGACTCATGACAATAGTTTCCTTGGTCTTCTGTTTATAACATTTGTGTAATACTTTTCTATTTTACTGCGATAGTTTACAATACCAGCAGTTTCAGCAATGTATGATTTAATTTTCTCAGTTTCCTCTGTGAGTTTTAAGTCAACTGGCTTATTAAAATAAAATAAACACATCGGTTTATCAATGCGCAACTTAACTTTACCCATTTTTGTCATATCAGTTAGCAGAAAAGCAGCATTGAGGTTTCTTATCCAGTAGTAAGGCTTTAACCCTCCAGGAACATAAACACAGTTTTCTGTTTCTATGTTAGTTGGCAGAGACACAAGCTCTATGTCTTTTGTATCTGTGACAAAAGAATATGGGGAATTAATTTGTAAATGCAAAGAATTAGAATTAGGCAGTGATTCAACACGCATCACACTCTTAATTAGATCATGCATAAAATCGCTTGTGGGATGTTCCTCAGTAAAAGTATAATTATAGTGTGGCTCACCATCTTTCATACCGAAATTAATATCAATGTCTAAAAAAGAGTTTGCATAATACAATCTGCTATGAACCATTGCTACTGCTGGGCACTTAGTCTGATGTATAATATTAGGATATTTTTCTATATTAGGAACAATGCCTTTAGGACAATCAAACTTATTAATTATATATTTGACACTAGATGTTTTGAAGTTGCTGAATATCATTATTCCTCACGAGGTGGTGGTTGTTTGCGTTCCCAACCTTTTGTATTATCACTTTGATAAAGGTCTTCATTCCACACATATACATAACCACCATCCCTGTCCTCTTCTGTCATGTCAGGCTCAGGCAATGGTGGGTCATGTCTCATTGTTGTTTTATTAAGAGTCCAACTTGGAGCTGGTTGTGGTTCTCTGAATACATCATTCTCTGCATCATACATCATACCTATACCAGCAAATCTGAAACGCAATGCTTTGCTTTGATCAGGACTTTCCTCTGACCAATCTTGATATTCTTTTGGAACATAATGCTTTCCTTCAGAGGTGTTATAGCTGGTCTTAATCCATTTAGATTTATCACCCCAAGCACCAGTATCAAGTTCAGCTTCTTTTATCACAATAACTCTTTTAACAATATTATTTTCATCGATCTCAGCCCAATGTCCCATAATATTTATCCTTGATATTGATATCTAATCATTACAATTCCAGATCCACCAGCACCAGAGGCATTTTGGTATATACCTCCACCACCACCTCCTCCAGTGTTTGCAGTTCCACTTTGTGAACTAGTGTAGTTGCCACCACCTGTCCCATTACGACTTTTTGCACCACGACCACCACCTCCAGCACCACCTTCAGAATAAGAGCTAGTGCTTTGGTTAGCATACCATGCCCAGATAGAACCACCTCCACCTCCACCTCTTTGAGCACCATTGTAGTTTGCATCCCCAGTATTGGATCCTGGACCACCATCTTGTTTATAACCTACTTGAGAATAATTGCTAGGAGCATACATGTTACCTGTTGCTGATGGAGGCACACCACCTTTACCACCACCTGATCCACCACGACCAGCATTATAACCATCTGTCCTTACTCCTCGAGAACCAGCATTCCCTTCACCAGAAACCCCAGAACCTCCTACATCCATATCTGCATTGGTATCTAAAACACCATCTACAGTTATACCACTACCAAAAGCCATAAGCATATTTCCACCACCAGAGCCACCACTTCTACCTTTTACCTGACCACCAAGTTGGTTGTAAGATTGGTTTGAATAATAATAGTGAAGATAGCCACCACCACCTCCCCCAGATGATGTATGAACGCTAGAGATAGAAGAGTTCGAGCCATCATTTGTCAGATTTGTATAAGCACCAGCACCAACGCTGGAACCACCTCCACCGACTGTAATAGTATAACTTTGGGCAGCAGCATTAAATGTACCAGTTTTATAGCCACCAGCACCTCCACCTCCACCAGAAAAATTTATGTATTGTGTGCTGTAGTTCCAATAGCCTTTGCCACCACTACCACCACCAGCAATAATAATGTAATCAACCACATTACTTGGTCCACCAGAGCCAATACTAGAAAAAGTGAGAGTTCCAGATGAATTAAAATAGTGATATTTATAATTACCAGATGTTGTTGTAGTGCCACCAGATGCTGCAACATAAGTTGAGCTTGATGCACCATAATACTCATTAAATGAGACATTAGCACCATCACCCTTATCAATCATGCTTCTAATGTCAGAGTCATTTATAGAACAATTTGTTCCAGTATCACCTCCTGCCTCAACATGCATTTGATCAAGACTTAACGATCCAGAGCTAGGTAATGCCATTATTTATTCTCCAGTTCCTCTATCCTTTTTGTAAGTTCTTTGACTGCTTCTATAAGCACTGCTGTTATCCTACCATAATCAACAGACTTTGTTCCCATCTCATCATCAGCAGTCAAAACAATGTTAGGCAATACTTCCTCAATCTCTTGAGCTATAACACCAATATCCTCTCTGCCATCTCGAGTATATGTTACACCTCTAAGATTATTAATTTTTTCTAGTCCATGCTCGAGCGTATTTATATTAGACTTTAATCTTACGTCAGAGAACGCTGTAACGTTATTATTAAATGTTGCTGCTCCTGCTTCTGACATATCAAGTGTAAGAGCAGTAATACCTGAACCACCATCATCACCTTTAAAAATTATATCTTTGTCTTGTACATCTGCTTGTACAACAAAGTCACTTGAGCTATTAGTAATCCTGCCAATAGCTGTGCCAGCAGATAAAAATATCCAATCATTTCCAGCTGCATCTAATTTAATGTCTCCTGCGACATCAACTGTTAAGTCACCAGAGCTTAAATCAATCTCTGTGCCATCTATCGTAATGTTGTCAACTACAACTCCAGCATTAGCTGTAACTGCTCCTGTCACCCCTAAAGTTCCTGCCATAGTGACTCCTGTGGCACCAGTTGGAATCTGTATGACAGCAGTATCTGCGTCATTCTTTATAGTTACGTCGTTTGTGCTTCCTTGTCCTGTAAGGATTAAACCCTCTGTTGCTGTGTAGCCTATTGCAGCAGCATCTCCTGCAGATGTATCACCATCAGGTTCAAAAGTTTCTGCGGTCGTAACACCAACAATATTAACATTGGTTGTTCCAGTCGGTATCCCTAAAACTTCTGCATCTGCATCATTCTTTATAGTAACATCATTCGTCGAACCTTGTCCTGTTATTATAATTCCTTCGGCAGCAGTGTAACCTATTGCAGAGTTGTCACTAGCAGATGTGTCCCCTGTTGCCTCAAGAGTTGATCCTGTTATAACGCCAGAAGAAGTTACTGTCCCTGCAGTTAGAGCAGCAACTGTTGTTGTTCCTGTTAAATCTAAATCAACCAAGGCATCATTAACTGCAGCTCCAGAGCCAGCACCATCTAAATAAACTGCCTTAACAGCACCATTGCCTATCGTCACACTCGCACCACTGCCCTGACTTATTATTATATTTTGAGCACCAGAAGTTGCATTCTCTATTATATGCAAACGACTTATTGTATTTGGTGCTATTGTTATTGTGCAGGCAGAGTCAAGAGTTCCTGTATATTTTATGTAGATAGCTCTTCCTGGATCTGTCGCACCATCAGCAATTGTGGTTGTATGAGTATCAGCGTTTGTTGTTATTGCCTCAGTCCCGAAACCTAAAGCCTCAGCAATCAATTCAAGGTTTGTATTTGTTACATTACCCCATGTTCCTGACTGATCACCAGTGCCCATCTCATTGAGTCTGAGATCATTTACAAATGTGCTTGTCATTAATCTATCCTCACTATTGCATTACTTGCAGTTGCTGCTGGAAAAACTATTTTAAATGTTCCTCCTGAGACTGTAAAATCACCACCGAAGTTTAATACTGCTATCGCACCTCTGTTGTTATCGCTGTCATATAAAGTTTTATTATATATCAAAGCTCCTCTTGCAGTAAAAGATGCTGAAGTCCACTCTGGATCTGCTGCATCGAATACGCCACTTGTACTGTTTTCTGTTACTGCTTTGCTTGCGAGAGCTTGCCCTCCTGCGACATAAGCAGATCCAGATGAATTAGTTATCTCGTTTGATGTTGTGTATGCATCGGTGCTCGCATCAAGACTTGCTGAACTTGTATACAGTGCTATTCTTATGTCATCTGTGTCAAGGTGATGGTCACCTAGCAACAAATCTTTTTTAAACAATGTACACATCGCTTGTGTTATAGCCATTTAAATACCTCCATTATATTCTGCTGAGTAATTGCGACCCATCTCTTGTTGAAATAATTGTATTGCCTCATCAAATTGTCCTTTGTACAAGCTTACTGTTTCTGAGGCTTTAAGGAAAGTAGAAGTTTCATATAGTGCTGCTTTCAGTAAAACATTCTCTGCGTTGTTGCCTATCCAACTATTTGCATTGGAACCAGATAAACCTGTTTCTGGAGCAGCAAAGTCAACCTGATATGACAAAGTTGAACTCGGTGTTGGTGCCAAAGTTATAACTGTTCCTGATGTTCCTGCGTTTTTTGTCGAGTACATTCTTGGAGTTCCTGTTGTAGTAGAATTGGGATGATAGTCTCTTAAATAAGAGTCAATTCTATGGTCTAAGAAGCTGACGACATTACTTGATGTAACAAATACTTGTCTAATCATTCTTGCATTAGCGACAGTATAATCTGCTGTGCCGACTGATAATGTACCTGTTGTTGATTGTCTGAAACAAGGCAGACTTGGCAGTCTTTGAAATATCATTTCTTCTGCTTGTGATATTATTACATCGATTGAAGCAGTAAGTTCTGTGCTGTCATCTTCAACAAAATTCTGAATATTTGTTTTTAGTTCTGTATAATTCATTTATTGTCCCCATGCTCCTTCATTCCAGCCACCTGAACCCCAAGTCGGATTATCAGCTTGTGCTGTTTCATCACCTACTGCGCCTGTACCACCTACACCTGTGACATTTGGATTACCATTAACTGCGGAAGTTCCTACTCCCCCTGTACCTGCAACACCTGCTAATGTCTCTGTTATCTCTATAACTGCTTCAGAGGTGACAGATGGTGTATTAAGCTGACCACCCATGCCACTGTGACTTGTGCAGTAATAATATAAAGTTGGAGCGTGTTCGGCAACTACTATTTGTGTGTATGCTCCTGAACTTCCTGGAGTGCCATTTGTTGTAACACCTGTTGTGTATTCAGACCCACCACCATGCGAGCCACCAGAAGTTGTGCTAAACCTTAGTGGGTGACTTGCATTGCTGCTGTCAGATTGATCGAATTTATATGTTTTGCCCTCTGTTAAACTTATTGTTGGTGCTGGACCACCACTGTCGATATAGTATTTATTGCCACTTCCAGGATTAGAAACTGTAATAGCAAGAGAAATAGTTCCTGTTGCTGGGGTGTAAGCTGTGCCACCCATTCCTGAATGACTAGAACAATAATAATAAAGAGTTGCTGCTCCTGATGCAACAACAATTTGAGTATATGCTCCTGAACTTCCTGGAGTTCCAACAGTTGTTACGCCAGTTGTATACTCCGAGCCACTTCCATGAGTTCCATTGCTGGTTGTTGAAAACCTTAATGGGTGTCCAGAATTGCTTGAGTCAGATTGATCAAACCTGTAAACACTTCCTTCTTGTAAGTAAAGCTGTTGCTGAAGAACACTGTCAACATAATATTTATTTCCAGAGCCAGGATTAGCAACTGTTATTGTATAGTTTGTATAAGCTGATATTCCTCCAAAGGTTGCCAGACCACCTGTGCCACCTAAACCTGTTTCGATTGCAGCTCCCAGACCAATCTCAGTTCCTGTTGCACCTGTGCCACCTAAACCTGTTACCTCAGCATCTTTGCTTAAATCAAAAGAGACAACTCCTGCTTGACCCAAGCCAGATATTCCAACTCCAGGTCTATTTAATTTATCAAGAAAAGGATCATAATTAAACCCAACGAAAAAACTTATGTCTTCTGGTGAATTATCAGATCTTGAATTTCTAAGGGCAACAGCATCTACAATTTGCCTTGGAGGATCAAGCTGTGGATGTTTAGGGCTGTATTCCTCTGAATCAACTCTTAAACCATCCCATTGTGTTTTTAATCTAGTATAAGGAACTCTGTGACCACCAATGTCACTTATTGCATAAGACTTTTTCCCTTTTGCAAATTTTCCACTTCTCATCAGCTCAAATTAAGACCTGTTGGTCTTATCCTCATTGAAACACCATCATTGTCTGTTGAGGCTGCAAACTCAAAAGCTCTTTCATACATCTGGTTTAAAAGAGTGAATTTGTCTGGTTGATATTTTAGTGATAGCTTGCTTGCTAAACCTGCACATATGCAATCTGTCCATCTATAAGGTATGTCGGTGTCTTGGTTGCTGGCAGTTATATCCTCAATCTGGTTCATTGACCAATAACTAAGAGTATAATCATTAGAGTCAGGAACTTGGTATACTGTTATTTGAGGAGTATATTGTTTGTCTAAAAGATATTGACTAGGCTTACCAGTTGATGTCTTATTTGGCAATTGATTATATTCGGCAAAACTTAATCTTGTCATTGCTGTATCAACATTATTTTCTCTTATAACAACATCAATAAAATCTATCGTGCCTGCTGGTAAAGTATAGGTTGTTGTGCCTGAGGTTAGGCTTAATGTATTATTTTGAACAGTCCAGTAATTTATGCCTCTGTTTGCAAACTCACTGAATAAGAGGTTGAGGCTTCTGCGTGCAGCTTTTGCATGATAACCTGTTCTTGTTTGATCATCAATTCCCACACGCTCAAAAGCCTCAGCAATAACCTCTTCAACGTCTGGTCTAAATGCTACTGTTCCCGAAGTTGCCATTAATACTCTTTAACTGCTCTTATTATTATCTGATATGCATCGCCTGCAGCTCCAGCACCAGTTGTAGTGAATTTTATGTCCCCAGTTCCATTTGTACCAAAGCTTTGACTCTTAGGCAATCCACCAAACTTTGAGAAATCTTGATAACCAGACTGACCCTCAGTTAGATGCATTATTATAACATCTGTGTCAGCATCAGCTAAAACCTCAACAGTCATAGCAGATATTATCCACCAACACTCCATTATCCTTACACCTGTGCAAGTTTCTCCTGCCGAGTTTTTAACAAGACTTGACACATCTATTTTAGATACTGCACTCTCATTCCCTGTATCAACATACTGATACTGAAAAGCAATGACAATTTCTCTAGGATTATCAGAGATCGTTGTAGTAGTTGTAATATCTGCCATTATGATCTCCTAATTAAGATGCGTCTGATGAGCTTGATAGTCCGAAAAATTTTAAGACAACAGTTGTATCAGCACCTGGATCTCCGGAAAGAACAATTTCAACTTCATCTGCTGTTTCAGTTGCAGCTGTTGTTGTTCCTCCAGACATACCTAAAACTCCATTGCAAGGGAAGAAACCTTTAAACCCTGTTGAGTTTACTGCAGCTGAGATGCCATCAACAAAGCCATCAGTGTCTGCGTCTGTTCCGATGTCATTTAAGTTTACAGCATTGCTTGCAGCTCCTGTAACAGCAACTGTTACACCCATAGGGATGAAGTTTGATGGTATTCCGATTGCAGACTCTTTGCCTGTTGTAGCACCATCAGCAACTGTTATAGTTGCCACATATGTTTCCATGGCCATTGTGCTTGTTACTGCGCCACTGGAATTTTTAATGATCGAATCAAATCCATCTTGGGATCTGACTGGACCTGAAAAAGTAGAATTAGACATTTATTTCTCCTTGTCGTGTCTATTGTCAGCTTTCGCTGTCAAGGTGAAAGAGGAGGGTTTTCACCCTCCC
>TARA_B100001057_G_scaffold197203_1_pt1 | contig 15901 bp, 2 predicted proteins | sample TARA_B100001057 | Tara Oceans TARA_B100001057 (sample SAMEA2621839) | marine metagenome | biome: marine biome (ENVO:00000447); feature: surface water layer (ENVO:00002042); material: "saline water (ENVO:00002010), including plankton (ENVO:xxxxxxxx)" | depth 5 m
AAACATGCCAGCAACAAAAGATGTTTCTTTTTCATTAATCGGAACGGCTATTAGATTTTCTTGATCATATAATTCAATTGGAGCATCATATTTTCCATAGGTGCCCAGTCTAACTCTAAAAATATAAGGAACACCCATTCCTAATTTTAATTGTTTGTCTTTAGAAAATGAATTTAATAGTTTGTCTCTACTTTTTATATATGCTTTGTATGTGCTCATTGCTTTTCCATCTTCTCCCATAGCTTTATAAACATATATAAGATTTTGATATGCTGTTAAATAAAGTTTATCCATTTGAATTGTGCTTCTAAATAGTTTTACAGATTTTTCTAGAAAATCTTTTTGTGTTGCACCTTTTGAACGAGAACCAAAATCATAGTGTGCAACTGCCATATTGTATGCCCAGTCTCTATCTTTGTAAATTCTTGGCGTTAGATTCATAAGATACCTTTTTGCTTGTCCTACACCTCTCTTCTCCCCTGAGGCAAGCATTGTGATTGCAAGATTTGCTCTGGAATAGTTGAGACCATCTTGTGCAATCTTTCCTCTTTTTAATTTTTTCTCTGCATCTTTTAATTTCTTTTGTGCTGCTTTGTAATTTTTATCTTTTAAGGCTTTAAGTCCACTATTATAATCAGCTACACCAGCTTGAACTTGTAGCATACTTTTATCATCTATTTTTTCAATCTTGTCAAATTGAAGTGGATCATCATTTAAATTTACTTTTAGTTTTGTTACATCAGGTTTCTTTCCTTTTGGGTTGATAATAATTTTTTTCTTTTTAACTTTTTTAGCTTTATTTGTTCTGTTATTATTTGCTTGTAAATTTTTCTTTTTTTGTTGATTTAATTTGTTTTCAGCATTACGCATTTTTTCTTCCGTCTTTTCAGCATCTTCATCATTACCTGAATCTCTGTAAATGGAGGCAAGAGTAACATAAGCTTGAAAGTTTTTATTATTTTTTTTAATAATATTAGAAAGAATCTTAGTAGCCTCTAATTTTTCATCTACTTTATTTTTAGCAATAGCAATGTTATAGTTCCAATTTTCTTCAGAACTAATTTTCGAGGTAACTAGATCCAAGTATCTTTTTGCTACAACAATATCTTGTTTATTTCCAGTGTGAGCATAGCTTAGTGCCATGTTAATTCTGATGTAATTTAGTGCATTATCACTTAACTTTGCTCTTTTGTATCTTTTCATTGCTGCTTTAAATTCTTTGATCGCTGCATTGTATTCTTGGGATTTCATTTTACTTATCGCATCTACATAATGCTTATCACCCAATTTAGACTGATCTAGAGTTCTTTTTGTTAACTCTTTTGCTTTTTCATGTTGAAGAACTTTTTCAACATCAGAAATTGGTTGCCAATTATATGCTTTCAAATGAGAAAAATAAGACGAGTCAATATTAATTGCGTTTGTATTTAAGAATGTAAATAGACAGAATGCTGTAGAGAAAAGAATTCTTTTAATCATTTTTTTATTTATTATTTTCAGATTGCAAATTAGTAAAAAATTTATTGAAGTACTATTTTATAATTCATAAGCTTTTTACCAGCTTTTATTTTGATAAAATAAACTCCCCTTGTTTTGTCAGAAATATCAAATTGTAAAACATTAGCGCTGTACAGATTATCATAATGAACAACTTTTACACCTAAAGAATTATATATTTCAATTTCAGAAATCTTTGCAGCATTAGAAATAAAAATATCTCCATTTGTTGGATTTGGGTAAATTTCGAATTTGAAATAATTTTCATTTACACCAGTATAGCTATAATTAACAACATAAGATATTGTAAAACAATTATTTGAGTCTGAAACTTCTACACTATAACTTCCTGAGGATGGCGGGTAAAAAATATTACTTGTATCCCCAACAATAGGATTTCCTAGACTATCTAACCATTGGTAAGACGCAAAACCATAAGTTGCTTCTAAATAGTTTTCATATTGCAATACATTTATAATTATTGGATTAGGATTAATTATATTAACTAGACTAGTTGCTACACATCCATTATCATCTGTCACGGTAACATTATATGAGCCAGAACATAAATTGATTGCTGTTTGATTTTGTTGCTGATTTGGATCAGTCCATAAATATGAATATGGTTGAGTTCCATTGTCAACTATTGCCGTTGCTGTTGCATTACAATCATTATAGCATTCTAAATTAGTAAATATTATATCCACACCTAGTTCTAACGGTTGAGAAATATTAGTGCTTATAGTGTTTGTGCATCCATTTATATCAACTACATTAAATGTGTTAATTCCTGAGGGTAAATTGTAGAAAGTATTTGAGTTTTGGTAAGTTAAGCCACTGTCATTAGAAAATAAAAATGGAGCTGTACCACCATTTGTAACTAAAACTTCTACAATTCCATCATATAATCCATAACAACTTACTGGTGTAACATTTAAAAACAAACTTAATGAATCTCCCGGCTCAATTGTTACTGAATCAGTTGAACTGCATCCATACAAATCAATTACTGTAACTGCATGGGTACCTACAGATAAAAATGTTGATATGCCGGTATCTCCATTACTCCAATATGTATTCAAAGGGGGTATGCCTCCAAATCCATTTGCTGTTGCAAGAGCAGAGCCATCATCACATAAAGCTGTTCCGCCAGAAGAAAAAACAATTACTTCATCATTTTCAAGTACTGTATAGCTTTGATATATAGTATCCGAAGAGTCAGAAAGTTCAAGAACATAAATTCCAGAAAATAAACTGTCAATATCTTCATCTGATGATGAAAATCCATTTGGTCCAGTCCATGAGTATGAATACGTTGAGTCTCCCCCAATTGCTGTGATGGCAATAGCACCTTGATTTTTTCCCCAACAAATATTATTAATTACATAATCCAATGAAACAGAGAGTGATGGTGGTTCACTTACAACAAAAGTGTCTAATGAGCATGATGATGAATCACTTAAATTAAGAATGTAAACACCTGCAGATAAATTACTTATATCTTCGTTTGTTGATGTGTATCCATTTGGTCCAACCCAATTATATTGAACTGTAATATTTGTGTCTATCAAAGTGATAAAAATGGACCCACTTGTACCACCATTAATCGTATTGTTTGTAATTGAGTCTAAGGAAATTTGTATTTCATGTGGTTGATTTATTGTATCTTGTGAATTAGAGAGACATCCGTTCGCATCAATTACTAAAACTGAATTGGCACCAGCACACAAGTTTGTGACAGTGTCAGAAGTAATTATTGAATCATTATTCCAAATGAAACTATATGGTGAGGTACCACCGTTTGCATTAACAAACATTGATCCATCACAAACATCAAAGCAACTAGCATCATTTATTTTCTGAACAGATGATGATAACAATGTTGGTTCATTTAAGATTAAGCTATCAGTAAACATGCAACCATTTGAATCGGTTATTGAAAATAAATATGTGCCTGAAGAAGACAGAGGTATGTTTGATGTATCTAATTCATTATTTACAAATGCATTGTAAGAACTAAAAGAAGTGTCAAATGAAATATTATATGGACTTGTTCCACCTAAAATAATCAAATCAACATTTGCATCTTGACCTCCTTGGCATGAAATATTATATCCATTGTAATCTGAAATTAAAAAGTTAAGGATCAGACTATCAGGCTCACTAATAGTAATTGTATCTGAGATTGAACAGCCATTGGCATCTGCAGCTATTACTGTATAACTTCCTGCTTTTAAATTATCTATTGAGTCTAGTATGTTCGTGGAGTCACTATCCCATATACAACTGTATGGGGCAATACCTCCATTATATATGACTGAGGCATGAGCATTACTGTCATTATGGCAAGAAACATTTGCTGATAAAAAAGATATGCTAAATTCTTCTGGTCCAATAAGGTTTATACTATCAGTTAGCGAACAGCCTGTACTGTCATCTGTTACTGTTACATAATATGAATCGATATTTAAGTTTTGTGTAACTGATCCGGTGTCACCATTTGACCAATTAAATAACATTGGTCCATAACCTCCAAATGTAGATGCAACTATTGTACCATTTGAGTCACCAAAACATGAAATATTAAAACCATTGAACTCTAGAGCATTTAAGTTTAATCTGAGACTATCGGATGGCTGATCAACAAATATTGAACTTGTAGCTATACATCCGTTGCTGTCAATTGTTGTAACTTGATAATTTCCTGCTGTCAAATTACTTATGTCCTCAGTTGTATCACCATTATTCCATAAAAATGTATATGGCGGAATACCACCAATTATGTTTTGATCAATACTTCCATCTGAAGCTTGACAGCTAGTTAGATTTGTAGCATTTAAAAAAGAATTAAGTGAGTCTTGAGATTGTATTATAGTTACAGAATCTGAAACAGAACAATTGTTGGAGTCTGTAATAGAAAATTGATATGTACCCGCTGAAAGTGTTTGAGGACTAAATCCAAACCAATTTTCAGAAAAAGGTCCATCTCCAGATGAAATAAATATTGTAGCCGACCCATTATTTCCACCATAGCAGGTTACATTTGAGCTGGTGATTGAATAAATAATTTGATTTGGTTCTAAAACTATAACGGAATCTGTAATGCTACATCCGTTTGTATCATGAGCCGAGTAGTAGTGAACTCCAGGTGAAAGAGCTTGTGGATTACTTGTTCCCCAGTTTTCATTATATGGTGGGGTTCCACCAACAAAAGTTAAAGTTACATTTCCATCGTTAAAGCCAAAACAACTTATGTTATCTGTTTGTGATTGAACATAAAATGAATCAGGTTCAACTATTTCAATACTATCAGAAAAAATACAATTATTTGAGTCAGTTACACTATAGTAATATATTCCTTTATCTAATGAATTAGGGTTAAAAGCCCCCCAGTTTTCAATATACGGCGGTGTTCCACCAGATATATTAAGATAAGCTGATCCATCTGCAAAGCTATGACAACTTATTCCATTAACATTTGACATAACTACTAGAGGGTCTGGTTGAGAAATAATAATAGTATCGTTTATGAAACAACCACTAGAATCACTAACTGAAAATGGATAAATACCAGCAAAAATTCCCTGAGGAAAAAATTGAGTTGAACTTATTGTATTTGCTCCTAAAAGTGGAAGAGTTTGTCCAAAAGCATCTAAAGTGTAATTACTATCTCCTCCAGCAATACTTATAGTAGTTGATCCTGTGGTATCTCCATAACATAAAACATTAGTATTGTTTTGTGTTACAGTTATTCCAGTTGGACCAATAAGGCTAAAAGATGCTGTACTTATACAATTATTTGAGTCCGTAACTGTACAAAAATATCTAGCTGAAGCAAGATTATTGATTGTATCAGTGTATAGAGAGTCATTATTAATATTATTTGTCCATACTAAATTGAATGGAGGTACCCCATTAACAATGTTTATTGCCAGTGATCCATTATTAGCTCCAGAGCAGCTTATACTGTCAATTATTTGTATTGAAACTTGAGTTTGAATTGGTTGTGGAATGTTGTGTGAATTTGTTGTTTGACAACCACTTGAGTCAGTTATAGTATAAGAAATTTGACCGGCAGTAATTCTACTTGAGTCAGATGACCAATTTTGAATATAAGGTGGGTTCCCACCACTTATAATTAACGATGCTGATGTTGTCCCACCATAGCATAAAATTGGACTGTAAAAAATACTATCAATTATTTGAGATGGTTCAGTGATTATTATACTGTCCGTAGCTGTACAATTACTTTCATCAGTGATTATACAGCTGTAAGTTCCTGGTGATAGAGAGTCAATCAACTGAGTAGTATCTCCATTTGACCAAATGTATGAATATTGTTGCTGAGGTGCATTAACAACTATTGAATAATCTTCTGTCGAACCTCTAAATGGGCCGATAAAAGTTCCACTGATAGGATCAAAAAATGTACTGTCACATGCTCCAATAATTGTATCATTATTTTCTTGCATAACAACTCTTAGTCGTGTTACATATCCACTTAATGTGTTAGGTACCGTAAATGATATACTTTCAACAAAAGGAACTGTATCAACATTTATAATGCCAATTTCTTCATCATAATCCAGGAAGTCACCATCTGTATTCCAATCAACATAAACTTTAGCTCCGGCATACTCTCTTATTAGTGGATTTGGATTAATTGTTCCAATATCAAGTGAAATTGTATATGTGTTATTTGTGTTTAAACTTGCAAATAGATTTGTAAAATCACTATAGCTATCACCAATGAGTGAAGTATTGTTTAGGATATCATTACCATTTTCACCGATTAAATTTACTTGAGAGATATTTACCCCTGATGACAAATGAGGGCTGGAACCACAATAATTTAGTGTAGAGACGTTTCCGAAATTTGGCCCTTGGGATGTTATAGCTTCAGCAGTCCCATCATTTAGATCATAACAACTAACGTTGTTAGAAATGATGTTAAAGTAAACAGTTCCTATTGTGTCACCAATTATAATAGTGTCATAAAAAGTTTGGCATGAGTTTGCATCAGTTGCAATAATACTATATGTTCCTGAGCAGAGATTTGTGATTGTTTGTTGGTTACTTCCAGTCCCCCAATAATATTGATATGGTTCAGTTCCACCATATAACGCTGCAGAAATTTGTCCAGAACATTGATTGCTGTCACATGAGGCATTGGGAAGTGATGAAGTTGAAAATGTTATTATACCAGGATCATTAATAATTAGCGAATCCATAATTGATGTATTACAAACTGAGTCATAAACAGTCATTGTATATTGTCCAGCAGTTAATGAATCTATGTTTTGAGTTATTTCTCCATTAGACCAACCATAGCTGTATGTTCCTATTCCTGAGATGGATGAGTTAATAAATCCATCATTATATCCGCTACAGCTTATGTCACCTCCAAACAGACTAATTAAAGTTGGTGTAGATTCTAAAATGTTAAATGTAGCTGAATCTTGGCAACTTGTAATGTTGTCAGTAATTATAATTTCATAACTTCCTGCAAATAAATTTCCAGCAATGGATGAGGTATCTCCATTACTCCACAAATATGAATAATTTCCTAAACCTCCAACTAAAGAATAGATATAAGCAGAGCCATCGTTTGTTGCATAGCACAAAATGTTACTAATGCTTAGACTATCAATGTAAAAGTTATTACAGTTTGAAAATCTAAGATTTAGAGTATCTGCAGGAGCAAGTGTTTGAATTATGTTTCCAATACTGTCGACTTCTTGTGTATTCCATACACAAGAGTATAAACCATGATTTGCGGTATTGGTTGGGTTATTGTTAAATCTTACTCTAACATCTAAAGTTTGAATTGCTCCTTGATTTACTATGATTCCTGTTGAGTCTGGGTTAGATCCATTACTTGTATAATGCCAAAAACCAAAAGCTTGACCACTGGTATTTATGTTGTAGGGAAGGTTAGCGTATTGACCAGTAAGGGGATTAAGCCACTGTAGATCAAAATCTCCTTGAATAATATTTAAATTTTCATGTGAAATGACAAATTCTGGTCTAAGATTTACATCACAACCCAAATTTGTAAGTTGTAGTGTCGTATATGTCCACTGTCCATATCCAGTTAATGGATTTATACTGAAATTTGTAAGATTTTGGCTAATGTAATGACTATCTATTACAGAGATATAAACAGAATCTCTATCACTAAAACCAGAAGCGTCTGTTACATCAACGTAATACAGTCCGGAAAGTAAATTATTTATATCCTCTGTAGTATCATTAAATGAAGGATGAGTAGATGATCCCCAATTATAATTGTATGGTGGCGTCCCACCTAAGACATTAAGATCAATAGCACCGTCATTATTTCCAACACAAGAAGCATCGGAAGTTGTAAAAGAAAAATTAAATAGTGATGATGTAGTAAAATTTGGTCCTGTTACCCACAAACTATCACATTTTATTCTCCAATTGTAAGTAGTATTTGGAGATAGTCCAGTTAAATTTGAAAATTGAATTATGTTTCCGTTGTTTGTAACTAAGTTACTTGTCCAATTAGATTGGGATGCATCACGATGTTCTAGAGTGTAATCCATCATGTTACAACTACCTTGATTCCATTGCAAGAGAGCAGATGTACTAGAAGTTGACAATATTGAAGGATTTGTGGGAGTCTGAGCTAACGAAGAAAACGTAATGCTCAAAAAAAATGACAGCAGGAGTAAATAATTTTTCATATCATACAGATTGGTAGGTATTAATGCAAATATAATAATTATGTCGACGAATTTTTAATTAGCAATTTGTATCAAGAATAAAAAATATTATTAAAAAATATGTGTTAATAACCTCAAAAAAGCTAGTCTATTTTGTGTTTATCTTAAAAATTTAATTATTTTTATCAAAGTTTTTACGACAAAAAACTCACATTTTAATGGTTAAATTACTTAATTATCAGATTAAACTGGTTATCCTATTGTATTCATTTGAATGCGATTTGTTGTCGTATTGTAGTTTAAACAAACTACCAATTGTGTCGCAGCACAATGGTTTTTTGTTAACTAATAACAAATTTTTTAACTAAAACAATTATTATGAAAACGAAGTTTTACAAAATGATGTTTGCTTTCGTTGCATCCTTTGGTTTATTAATATCCACTGTGTCTGCAACTGTAGTAAACGTTCAATTAAATACTGCCACTTGGGCAAATGAGATTGACTTTTCGTTGACTGATGATGCAACAGGTGCAGCTGTACTTGTTGGTACTGGTACTGGTTCGTATGCGAATTTCACTACCTATGATCATTTTGTTGACTTAGCCGATCCAGGTTGTTTTACGTTGTTAATGACAGATTCCTGGGGTGACGGATGGAATGGGGGTAATATTACCCTTATCGACTCTGCATCTGGAAACACTATAGCAGTTTATACTGGTGTTGGATTCTGGTTAACAAATACAGAGAATTTCTGTCTTCCTTTTGTTTTTGGATGTACAGACCCTCTAGCAAACAACTACGACTCATTGGCAACTGTTGACGATGGTTCATGTACTTACAATGTAGGTTGTACTGACCCGTTAGCATCAAATTATGATTCATTAGCTGTTCAAGATGATGGTTCTTGCTTATACGCATGTATTGCTGCAGACACTCTTGAAAGTTTTGAAGGAACAACACTTGGAAGATGGTTTAATTCATCTACAAATAATGTTGGCTCATCTTTTGGTGATCAAGGATGGAGAATCAACTCAGGAGGAACACCTTCCTCTAATACTGGTCCTTTGGGTGCTTATGATGGTTTCCAATATATTTATGTAGAAACATCTGGTTCACAGCCTGGACAAACTGCAGAAATATCATTGTGTGTTGATTTATCTAACTGGACAATTCCTGGAATGTCATGGCAATATCACATGTTCGGAGCTGGGATGGGAACATTAGACGTAGACGTTTCAACTGACGGTGGTTTAACCTGGACAAATGCCTGGACTCTTTCTGGAGACCAAGGTAATCTATGGCAGCCAGCTTTTGTTGACCTTTCTTCTTACTCAGGTGTAGTTGACGTTAGATTTAATTTAACTATTAACGCAGCACCTCCTGGAGCGTTTACTTTCCAATCTGATGCAGCTCTTGATTACATCGCATTCTCTGAGCTAACTCTTGGATGTACTGACCCTTTTGCTGATAACTATGACCCATTAGCATCAATTGATGATGGATCATGTTTATACACAGGTTGTTTAGATCAATATGCATCAAACTATTGCGCTGGATGTAATGTAAATGACCCTTCGTTGTGTACATACTACCCTTGTGGTACTTTAAATTATCTAGAAGATCTTGAATCTGAAGACCTTACTGCAGTTGGTTATACTACAACAAATGGACTTCTTACAAGTGGTCTTGGTTTTTCAAATGCTGATGATGCGCTAATTGATACTGTTTCACTTCAGTTTACAGGAGGAGATACTTTCTATCCAACGCAATCGGAAACCACTGCATTTACAAATGATCCTGAGCACCAAGCTTTCGCTAACTTCTGTTTAGATCTTTCTGGTTCTGGATCAGAAGTTGATTTAAAATTCTCAGCAGGTTTAGACGCATTCTTTATAAATACTGCATGGTTTAGAGTATTAGTTAATGGTGTTGTACAAACAGAATCTATTTCTGCAATTGACCATTTCTCTGATCAAAATCAGTTAACTGGATTTACATCTTCAAATGCAAGCGCTAACAGCTACGGTGAGTACATTTATGAACTTGACGCTTATGCTGGACAGTCTAACGTATATGTTACATTCCAAGCAATGGTAAATTATAATTCTGCGTACAATAACCAAGCTGGTTATGTTTGGATTGATAATATAGAGGCATATGAAGTAACTCCTTGTACATACTATGAACTTACTGAACTGTTCTCATTTGATAACTTGTGTAATGGAGGAGCTACTGGAAATGCAATGGTTCTTGCAAACAATTCACAATCTGTTTCAGGTGATCTTTACACTTGGTTAACAAGTACAGGTTCCGTATATGCTACTACACAACAAGTAACTAATTTAGTTGCTGGTACATATACTATAACTGCAACTGATCCTGATAATGGGTGTAGTGATGCAATTCAAATTACAATAACAGAGCCTTCTCCTGTTGGAGTTGATACATCTGCTACTTTTATTGTAAATACACCAACTATCAATGACTCGGTTGGATCAATAGATATTACTCCAACTGGTGGAGCTTGTGATCCACTTCTTTCAGTTGTTTGTCCTACAACAGGTGGTAATGGGCAGTTAGGTAACATGTTCAATATTATTAATACATCAGGTGGAGATATAACAATTGCTGGAATGTCTCAGGGTTCTGCTTTCCCTCAAGCTGCTGCAACAGGAGCTAATGTTGAGTGGTGGTTCTCTGACGCAGGTGATTATACTGTTTCTACAAACTGGGTTTCTGCGGGAGCTGGAACTGTTGACTTGGCTGCTGGTGGTGTTGCTTCAGGAACTTTCATGTTCCCAACTCCAGTTGTTGTACCTGCTGGTGCAACCTATGGATTCCACTGTGTATATGACGTAAACATTGATTATACTAACGGTTCAGGAACACCGGGAACATCTGTTTGGGCATCTGATCAAAATATTACTGTAACAGAAGGCCACGGATCTACAGGATTTGGAGGAGCAAACTTTTCTCCAAGAAACTGGAACGGGACTGTTTTATACAACAACCCAGTTTCTAACTACACTTTCTCATGGTCCAACGGTGCTACGACAGAGGATATTTCAGGTTTAGGTGTAGGATCATATACTGTTACTATCACTGATTGTAATGGATGTACTGGTTCGGAAACTTTCTTTGTTACTGCTTCATTAGATCCTGGATGTACTGACCCACTAGCAAACAATTATGACCCATCTGCTAACTTTGACGATGGTTCTTGTTTGTATTACGGATGTACTGATTCAAATGCATTGAATCAAACTCCTGGAGCTAACTTTGATGATGGATCTTGTTTATACTCATGTGCTTACCAAGGATATGCTGGTCAATTACTTATTGACATGCATGACTCATTTGGTGACGGATGGAATGGTTCTGTTTTATATATTACAAATATTAATGGTGATACTATAAATACTGGTGGATCTACTGTAACATCTGGATTTGAGGAAGATGATTCCTTATGTATCTATAATGGATGTTATGAAGTAAACGTTACTTCGAACTTCTGGAACGGCGAAGTTTCTTGGGAAATTTTATTAGATGACGATACTCTTTTACAAGTATCTTCTCCTGGATCTCCAGGAACATGGACTCTTGAAGTTGGAGCAGGAAGCTGTAACTTAGGATGTACTGATTCTACTGCTCAAAACTTTGATCCAAATGCGGTAAGCGACAACGGATCTTGTATGTATACATGTCCTGATAATGTAATTGTACTAAATATGTCTGACGCCGGAGGTGGTTGGGGAGGTTCTGTATTCAATCTTTATGATGGTACAGGTAACTTGGTAACATCAACTACGTACTCTGGAATTTACACATCTTGGGATACTTTATGTTTAGCTGATGGATGTTACAACTTAGTTGTTTCTGCAGGCTCAAATAATTCAGGTGTCTCATGGAGTTTATCAGACGGTACAGGTGCACTTTTACTTGCTGGTGGCGCTCCTTACAGCGATACTGTATGTTTCCCTGCAATTGGTGGATGTACTGATGCTAATGCATGTAACTATGATCCTTCAGCTACTACTGACAACGGATCATGTGACTACTCTTGCGTTGGATGTACAGACTCAACTGCGCTTAACTGGTCAGGTCCTACTTTTACAATTGACGATGGATCATGCTACTATTGTGCACTTTCTGCTACAGCAGTAGTTACTGATGCATCTGCTAACGGTGCAGCTAATGGAAATATTGACTTAACTGTTACTGGAACTTATTGTGTTGAAGGACCATTAAGTACTCCTATGTTAGGTGGTAACGGTCAGTTAGGAAATATGTTCAATTTAATTAATACAAGTGGTGGAGATTTACTAGTTCAAGGAATGTCACAGGGACCTGCGTTCCCTAATGCATCTTCAGCTGGTGTTAACTCTGAATGGTGGTATTCTGTTGGAGACTATACTGTTTCTGCAAACTGGATATCAGCTGGTTCTGCAACTGTTGATTTAACTTCAGGAGCTGCTACTGGAACTGTAATGTTTGCTAACCCAGTGGTAATACCTGCAGGTGCAACATATGCATTCCACGTTATTAATTCTACAACTATTGACTATACAAATGGAACTGGAACTCCAGGAACTTCTGTATGGGCTTCTGATGCAAATCTAACAATTACTGAAGGTCATGGTTGTGCTGGTTTCGGTCAATTAAATTTCTCTCCAAGAAATTGGAATGGAGAAGTAATTTACACAACTGGTGCTTCATATACATATGCATGGAGTAATGGTGCTACAACAGAAGATATTGCAAATCTGAATCCAGGAGTTTATTCTGTTACAGTAACAGATTGTCAAGGATGTACGGTAAGTGCAAGTTATACTGTTCTTGCTAATCCTGTTCCAGGATGTACAGATCCTTTGGCAATAAATTACAACCCATTAGCAAATGTTGATGATGGCTCTTGTGTTCTTCCAGTTGATGGATGTACTGACCCATTAGCGGTAAATTACAACCCATTAGCAAATATTGATGATGGTACTTGTGTTGTCTGCGTTGGAAGTATTAGTGCACCATGGACAGAAGATTTCGATTCTTACGCTGTAGGAAGTCAAAACTTCTCAGGAAATGGTTGGTACAATGACTCATTGTTAGACGATTGGCAATGGACAGTTGATAATTTTGGTACACCTTCATTTAATACTGGTCCTTCTGATGACGTTTCTGGTGGTGGTAACTACATATTTACAGAAACTTCTGGAGCTGGATCCAACAAAACTGCTACATTAAATTCTGTTTGTGTTAACACTACAGCATTAGCTACTCCAAATATTAGATTTTCATATCACATGTTTGGTGCGACAATGGGAACATTAGAAGTAGTTGTTGACGGTGTTGTTGCATGGTCTCAGTCTGGTGATTTAGGAAATCAGTGGAACGAAGCTCAGATTTCTTTACCTTCTGATACTAATGTATTAATACAATTCAGAGCATTAACTGGAACATCATTTACTTCAGATATGGCAGTTGATGAATTAATAGTTGACAATGGTTTACCTTCTGGATGTACTGATTCAGCTGCAAGTAACTATAATATCTTTGCACAAATTGATGATGGTTCTTGTATCTACTATGGATGTACTGATCCATTGGCAGGAAACTACTCTGCAATTGCAAATACAGATGATGGATCTTGTGAGTACTATGGATGTTTAGATCCAGCAGCAGACAACTATGATTCAACAGCAACAGTTGATCCAAACAATGTATGTTGTTACGACAACTACTTATATGTTGAAATGTTTGATTCATTTGGTGATGGATGGGATATATCATCCATGACTATTACTGATGTATTAGGTAATGTTGTATTTACAGGAACAATACCTTCTGGTAATTTCAATGATGGATACTTCTGTGCTCCTGATGGATGTTATAATGTTAACATTTCTCAAGGTTTCTGGAATAGTGAAATTTCTTGGCAAATTACAAGACCTTCTACTGGTGAAGTGCTGAATGCTCAGCAACCTCAAGGTGTTCAAGGCCTAGGTGATTTCCAATTAGAAGTTGGAGCAAATGCCTGTGCAGTAGGTTGTACAGACCAAACAGCTCTAAACTATGATCCAATAGCTGTTACCGACGATGGTTCATGTATTTATGCATGTGCTTTAACTCAGGTGTATACATCAATGTTAACAGACCTAGACCAAGCTGAATGTTCATTTGAAATTTCAAATGATTCTGGACAGGTGGTTTATACTTCTCCTGCACTTTCAGGAAATGGATCAACAGTTTTAACAGATTCTGTTTGTTTACCTGACGGATGTTACACATTAACACTACTTGATGGTGGAAATGATGGATGGGTAGCTGGTAACTTAGGAAGTGTAACTATAACTGATGGTTCTGGTAATTCATTAGCTTATGGTCAAATATTCTTCGGAAACTCAGTTAGCTTTGCATTCACAGTAAATGTATGTCAAGTTGCTGTATTTGGATGTACTGACTCAACTGTATCTAACTACGATCCATTGGCAAATGTTGACGACGGTTCATGTTGTATAGACGGATGTACTAATCCTAGTGCATTTAACTACGACTCAACTGCAACTTGTAATGACGGTAGTTGCATTGCTGTTCTATTCGGATGTACTGATCCTGCGGCACTTAACTACTTCCCAGGTGCAAATACAGATGACGGTTCATGTATATACTCAGGCTGTACAGATTCTACAGCGGCTAACTACAACCCATTAGCATCTTTCGATGATGGAAGTTGTACTTACTTCTCATGTTCAACTCCAATCCCAACTGGATTGACAGTGAATTGGACAACTGATACTAAAGCTGAAATAGCTTGGGACAATATGAACGTTGGTACTTGTTTAGTTGATAAATACTTTGTACGATATAGAGTTGATAACCTTGATGGAACATACGGTCCTTGGGTTACTAAGTCTGGAGGTGCAGGTAATGGACTATGTGTCTTTGGTCTTAATACGACAGTTAAGAGACTACAGTTCCTAACATCAAGTACAACTTATCAGGTTAAGATTAAAGGATTCTACTGTGGTGGAACATCCTCTAGTTACTCTTCTCCTGTTTCATTTACTACTGGTGACGATTGTCCTCCAATGGTTAATCTAACTGTTTCAACATTTAATGCAAACCAGTCTAAAGCAAGATTTAACTGGGATTCAACAGGAGCTTATACTTTTGCGAGAATTGCTTTAAGAGTTGATACTGCTGGTGCAGCTTGGCAAACAGCTGGTGGATTTGGTGTAGCTTACCCATCTCTACAAGTTAATAAGTTTGGTTTACAAACCGGAGAATCGTATAGAGCTCAAGGAAGAACATTCTGTGATCCAACTGTTACATCTTACAGATCTACTTGGTCAAATCTAGTATTCTGGACTCAGCCTGGTATTTTACCAATAAGAGGTAATGGTGGAACAACAATTAACAATTTAGATGTTTATCCTAACCCATCTAGAGATGTATTTAATGTGACATTTGTTGCAGAAGATATTCAAGATCTAGAAGTTAGAGTAATCAACGTAATTGGTGAAGTTGTATACACAGAAGCTCTAGAGCAGTTTGTAGGTGAATACACTAAACAAATTGATCTTACTGATAATTCAAAAGGAGTTTATTTCTTAGAAATCACAACAAATTCTGGTGTGGTTAACAAGAAATTAATTATCCAATAAATTAATTAGTAAAGCTTAGTATTAAAAGCCCGAACAATTGTTCGGGCTTTTTTTTT
>TARA_B100001057_G_scaffold71967_1_pt1 | contig 15889 bp, 20 predicted proteins | sample TARA_B100001057 | Tara Oceans TARA_B100001057 (sample SAMEA2621839) | marine metagenome | biome: marine biome (ENVO:00000447); feature: surface water layer (ENVO:00002042); material: "saline water (ENVO:00002010), including plankton (ENVO:xxxxxxxx)" | depth 5 m
GTGTTATCCATGTACCATGATCAGGCTCTGCCTGTTATTAAAACATTAGATTTCAATAAAACTGTAAACATAACACTAGGCCTACCTTTTTTAAGAGTATCAGTTGATCATGGAACTGCAGAAAATATTGCTGCCGACTATTCAGCTAACAATGAAAGCATGTTGGAAGCAATGCGTATCTCTTTAAATAGGCATGAAACTTAAAAAATCTTTAGGTCAAAATTTTTTAAAGGATATTTTTTATCTAGATAAAATAATTACTAGCTCACAAATTAATAAAACTAAGAATGTGGTCGAGATAGGGCCAGGAGATGGGGCTTTAACAGAATTAATTCTTCAAAACTCAAAACATCTAAAAGCTTTTGAACTTGACAATAGATTTTGTGAATTTCTTAAGAAGAAATACATTAGTTCAGACTTTGAAGTTTTTAATAAGAATTTCTTAGACGTAGATTTGGCAGATATTTTTATAAATGAAAATATTATTATGGGCAATTTACCGTACAATGTTTCATCGCAAATCATCATTAAAATTATTGAGTCTAATCTTAACTATCAACACTGCATTTTTTTAATACAAAAAGAGCTTGCGAATAGGTTTATAAAAAGTTCAAAATCTTCGAAGCTATCTATTCAGAGTCAATTTTTTTGTGATGTTGAGCCTCTTTTTGATATCCCTCCTGAAGCATTTGATCCAGCGCCTAAGGTAAACTCAACAGTGATAAAAATTACTCCTCACAAGCAATACAAGAAATACATACCAAGCTATAGCAACTTTAAAAAAGTTTTAACTATTTGTTTTGCAAACCCAAGAAAAAAGATATCTACGGCCCTTAAGAATCTTAATGTTGACTCTTCTAAATTTAACTTTGATTTAAATAGCAGAGCAGAAGAACTTGAGATTAATGATTATTTTGAAATACTAATGCAGTATGAAAGCCAAATCTAAATTTATAATTGGCGATATTCAAGGCTGTTATAAAGAATTCAGAAGTTTAATAAAGCTTATTGATCCCATTAGAGAAAATAAATTTTACTGTGTAGGAGATTTGGTCAATAGGGGGCCAGAATCTGAAAAAGTTCTAGATTATGTCTTAGAAAATAATATTAAAAGTGTACTGGGCAATCACGACTTACACCTTCTGGCTATTCTGATTGGTGCTAAAGAGCACAACAATAAAAAAGATACTATGACAAAAATAATTAATAAGAATAAGGCTGTAGAAATAATAGATTATTTCTCTCAATTCCCTTTTTCTAAGGTTCTATCAAATAATAATGAAAAGTCTTTAGTAGTTCATGCTGGATTACTCCCTTCCTGGTCTCTTTCAGATACTTTGAGTGCGAATGAAGAGTTAACAGAAAGCCTAAAAAGTGATCCTGAGGAATTTTTTATGACAATGTATAGTGATCGCAGCAAAGCAATATCAAAATCAACAAATAAAAAGAATAGAAGAAGATATCTAATTAATGTTTTTACAAGGATGCGGTTTCTTTCTAATAGTAATAGGCTTGACCTCCAAACTAAGCTTAAAAAATCGGGCTCAAAAAAATTCCAGCCTTGGTTTTCATATGAGCATAAAGTATTAAAAGATGTTGAGAATGTCATATTTGGTCATTGGGCAGCCCTCAATGGGGTCACAAATCACAACAATATTAAGGGCATCGATTTAGGTTGTGTCTGGGGTGGCTCCTTAGCAGCAATAAATATTGAAGATAAATCAATAATTACTGTGGATTCAAGATGAAGATCTATAAGGTTGGTGGTGCAATAAGAGATGAGCTATTAGGCTTAAAATCAAAAGATACTGATTGGTTAGTGGTAGGCTCTTCAATAAGAGAAATGCTAGATCTTGGTTATAAACAAGTGGGAAAAGATTTTCCTGTTTTTTTACACCCTACTACTAATGAAGAATATGCACTTGCTAGAAAAGAGATCAAATCAGGTCATGGCCATAAAGAATTCAAGTTTATTTTCACACCTGATGTAACTGTAGAAGAAGATCTAAGCAGAAGAGATTTAACGATAAATGCTATGGCTAAAGACGATAATGGCCAGATTATAGACCCTTATGACGGTCAAACTGATCTGCAAAATAAAGTATTTAAGCATGTGTCAGATGCTTTTTATGAAGACCCTCTAAGAGCTCTAAGAATTGCTAGATTTAAATCACAGCTACCTGAATTTGAGATACATCACTCAACAAAAGATGTACTGCACGCAATCTCAAAAACAGGCGAATTGCACCACCTATCAAGCGAAAGAGTGTTTGGTGAAGTAGCTAAAAGTCTAAATGGTAAATTCGAAGAATTTTTAACTGTTATAAAAGATTATGGTTTATCGGAGCCTTGGTTTTCAGAAATAGAGAAAATTCCTAAATTTAATTCAGATGTTCCTGAAATAAAATGGAGTGAAATGGCAGAAGCTAATAATTTTAAATTTGCACGGTATTTGAAAATGCCAAAAAGTTTTTCAAAACAACTAAAAATGTGGCAACATTTCTCAGGCTATCAAATAAACGAAGATATAGACTATAAAATTAATTTCTTTAGTGGCTTTTCCAATAACAACCTAGAGAGCGCAAAGTTTACTTTAGAGTTTTTTCCCTTAATTCAAAAAGAATGCGTCGCTATTATTGAAGAATATGTTAATTTCAATTTTGGAGAAATATGTTCAACACAAAATAATGATATCGAAGCTGTTAAAATAGCAGAACTTAAACAAATTATAAAAAACCATGAAGAATAAAGTTTTTATAACAGGTGGAGCGCAACGCATAGGTAAAGCTTTAGTAAAGCATTTTCATTCAATTGGATGGGATGTAGTTTTTCAGTATAGATCTTCTAAAACTGAAGCAGAAAAAATAAAAGAATCACTCAATAGTATGCGACCTGACTCTTGTCAGATAATTGCATGTGATTTTGATGATAAAGAATCATGTGAAAATTTTTATGTGCAATTAGAAAAGAATATTCATGGTCTTACAGGGCTGATAAATAATGCATCAACATTTTATCCAAAAAAACTTAGCGAGACTTCACATGATGATTGGGTTAAATTAACTTCCTCTAATCTATATCAGCCTATTTTTATATCAAAAATTTGCTCTGATGAACTCATAAAAAATAATGGCAGTATTATTAATATCGCCGATATTCATGCTGAACAAGGACTTAAAGATTACTCTGTTTATACTGCAGCAAAAGCGGGTTTAATTAATTTTTCCAAATCTTTAGCTAAAGAGCTTGCTCCAAATGTTCTTGTTAATTCAGTAAGCCCTGGTGCCATTTTATGGGATGTTAACGAACCTTCCGAGGAAAAAAAGAACCATATTCTGGCAAGCATTCCAATGAAGCGAATAGGTAACGAACGAGATATAGTTTCTATTATTGATTATCTTTTAACTAAAAATTCATATATGACCGGAAGAAATATAAATATCGATGGTGGTAAGTCTCTAGGATGAATGAGCAAAGAGTAGAACTATTTATAAAAGAGAGAAAATTTTCTTTTATGATCCCATTTAATGACTATGTGCCTTTTAAAAAGGCAGAAAAAAAGATAATTAACTTAATTGAGAATATAGAACATACAGATGAACAGCTTGATGAAGCAATTGTCTATTCAGCATTACAATTAGCCATACAAAACGAAAAATTAATCACAGAAAAATCAGAAGATAATACAGAATCAAATGATCAAATGTCTGAGTTGATAAAAAAAATAGAAATATTTCTTAATCAATAATTACAAAATCTATTTAAATAGTTATATTTAAATTGTCTGGATCATCGGTTTTCAGAATTTACTTTAGAACCGATATTATAAATTTAGGGAAACAGATTTTATTTAGCTGTGCGTTACTATAATAAGGAGGCCTTACTAGGTAAAAGAGTTGCCCACCTGACCTTTGGGTTCAGGGTGACTGAAAACAATGGTTCAGATGTCTAAGATTAGTCTAAGAAAAGCATATAAAAAAATAAGAGACAACTTAACAGAAAATGAAGTTAAAACCTTGTCTACTTCAATAAATAACACCTTACTGACTGAAAATGAATATTCACAGGCTTCTAATATCGGAAGTTATTATCCAATAAATAATGAGGTAATTATTAAAAATATTGAAGGTAAAAAGTATTTTTATCCAAAAATTAATAAGCAGAAACTCAATTTTTTTGAAGATTCAGATAATTTCTTAATCAATAATTTTGGAATCAAAGAACCTGTCCATTCAAAAGAAGCACAATTAGATGAGCTTGATCTTTTCTTAGTACCTCTTATTGCTTTTAATGAAAAGTTATTTCGAATTGGCTATGGAGGTGGCTTTTATGACAACACTTTTTCGACATTTACCCAAGCAAAGAAAAAACCAATTCTTATTGGTCTAGGTTATGATTGCCTGAAGAGTGAAATAAATTTTCAAACTAAGCAAGATATAAGATTGGATAAAATAATTACTGATAAAGGTGTCTATGTCTAAAAAGTTTAATGCTGCACTTGGAGCATACAAAATGCTCAAAGAGAAAAAAGGACCACTTGTGCTGGGAATTGGGACTGGAAGCACAACAGATTATTTTACAAAAGAATTTTTACCAAAATTAAAAGAAAATATTTCAGATTTATATTCAAGCTCAAAGAGAACCACAAAACTCTTAACTGATTTAGGTTTTACTATATGTGAATATAAACCTGGTAGTTCAATTGATATTTATATAGATGGAGCAGACGAAGTTGATTCAAATCTAAATTTAATTAAGGGTGGTGGTGGAGCGCATACAAATGAAAAGAAGCTTGCTAAGCAGTCTAAAGAATTCATCTGTATTGTTGATGATAAAAAACTAGTGAACTGTTTAGGTGATTTTCCTCTTCCTGTTGAAATCAGCATTGAAAAATCCGATTCTGCTTCTTTATCTCTTTATAATTTCTCGAAAAATGTAACAAAAAGAGAAAGTTTAAGTGATGACGGTAATTATTTATACGACATACATGATTTTAAAATAGAAGATCCTAATATGACTGAAAAACAGATTCTTTCTATAGATGGGGTTGTAGATGTAGGGATTTTTTCAATAAATAAACCATCAGTTGTAGTAGTAGGGCTCGAGCTGGGTTATAGATTAATAGAGTCCTGAATAGCGCTCACTATTTGCTCATCTTCAGGATCAATTCTATGAGAAAAACTTTTAATTTCTCCAGCAGATGTGATTAAGTACTTATGAAAGTTCCAAGAAGGCCTTTCTCTAGTTAATTTATATAATTTTTTGTAAAACGGATGATTAGTTGAGTTTTTCAGATTAGCTATTGAAAAAAGTGGGAAAGTTACGTCAAAAGTTGCTTTGCAAAATTCACTTACTTTTTCTTCATCATTGAATTCTTGTCCCATAAAGTTTCTAGATGGGAAGCCTAGGACAGTGAATTTTTTATCCTTAAATCTTCTTTGTAGTGTCTCAAGTTGCTCATACTGATATGTAAAGCCACATTTGCTTGCAGTGTTTACTACTAAAATGGTGTGATCGCTATATTCACATAAATTTTTAAACTCTTTTTCATTGAGTATTTTTACATCTGTATCTAACAGATCATTACATCCAGATGCCTGTAGCCCAAAAAATAAGAAAACCAGAAATAATATTTTGTTCATATTTATTACCTTTAATTATTATATATGAGTTTAGACTGAGGAAATACCAAGCAGCAAGACTGCAAAGATGGTGAAAAGTATTACAAGTTCTATGTTATCAGCAAATTTATCCATAATTTTCTCAAAATGCTTGGGGCCGAGGCCCCTAGCTTGTCAGTCAGGGGGGAGAGGAGAGACTGACTAATATCTAATATAATAGATAGTTATTTTATAATATCAATAGTTTTTATAAATAAACGTTAATTATTTATATTAATAGGTGTCATTTATAGATATAGACAGTTTCATTGCCTTTCAGAAGATCAAATAATTCAATAACATCTGAATTTGACATTCTAATACATCCTTTTGATGCCTTTTGCCCTAATAGCCATTCCTCTGGTGTTCCGTGTATATAGATGTATCTTGTATATGAATCTATGCCTGGCCCTTTATTGATGCCTTCCTCTAATCCAGCAAGCCATATAATTCTAGACTGAACGACATCATCACTCACAAATACTTTCTCTTTAGAATAGATAGGGTAAACCTCATTTGGAACCCTAGCTATGAACCTCATCCCATTGGGTTGCCCTTCTCCAATCATACTTTTAACTTTGTGCTTGCCTAAGGGAGTTTTATAAGAGCCATTTTCAGATCCCTCCCCATACTTTGATGACGAAATTTTGTATTCTTTTATTAGATTTCCAGATTCGCTTAAATAAAGCTTTTGCTCTTCAATTGATATTTCTATTTGCTTAGCTTCTAGTTGAGACATTAATAAAATTATAAATAAAAATCTAATTTTCATATCTTCTATTAATTACGCCCAAAGCCAAAAATATAAATGAAACAATTAGTAACGGAATATCTCCATGTTTTACATAAAAGGTATCTTTGTTATTCAGTGTGATGGTATGAGTTAGTGAGCCCTTGCTCTTTTCGTTGAGCTTTTCAGAAGATTCTTCCGGTCTAGGGCTAATTATCTGAGAGATACCATCTACTGTTGATCTTACAACCCACTTATTAGATTCTACTGCTCTCATTCTTGCATGTTTTAGATGTTGCTCAGCCATACCATCCCCGTACCATGAGTCATTACTCATATGAATAATATAGTTTGTACCCTTAACTCTATTTGTAAAAGTGTCATTGAAAACTAATTCCCAACAGACTAGTGCTGACCAGTCTGCTTTTTTTTGATAACGTGGGGCTCTGTCTAATTGAGAATTAGGAATATTAAAGAAATCATTAAATGATGAAAGCAACTCACCAAAGGGCTGAAACTCGCCAAATGGCACTAAATTTCTTTTATCATAAAAGTGCTGGGTCTCAAGATTTATCGCTGATGTATAAATTTTTTGATCCTGCTCTCTAAAAAAACCACCAATAACATTTTTATTTTCTAGTAAGTCCAAGATTTTTTTGTCATAGAAAGCTACTGCCTCCGGCCAAATAACCAAATCTGCTTCTGCATCATTAGTCATAGTAATAATTTCATATATATCTGAATAAAGTGGCTGAATAACTGAAATACTTAACTGCTCTTTTCCGCTCTTTTGATTATATCCAGGTCCAAATACCATAAGAATGCATAACAGCAGCCCAAAAGAACGTGTGACAACTATATTATTTTTTTCCGTGAATAGAGTTATTACTAAAATAATAATAAAAGAGGTTCCAGCAGCACCTACAATTGGTAATGCGCCCCAAAGATATTCATTAAGAGCACCTAGATTAAGCCAAGGAAATCCTGATATCACCCAAGACTTTAGCCATTCTAATAAAAAAAATATTGACGGCAAAACCAGAATTCTATATTTACTGTTTTGAAAATATTTCACTGCCATAGTGAAAATTCCAAAGTATATGGAGATATAGCAAACTAGAAGAATAGTAATGAAACCGCTTAGAAAATTTCCTGCTCCATAATAATTTACTGCATCAAAAAGCCATGCAATAGAAAAACTCCAAAATAAAATAGCTGAAAACCAGCCTACAAAAAAATATTTAATCAACTTTACGTACTGTAATTTTTTTTATTTTTCTTTGGTCAGCTGAGGTTACTGTCATCTCTAGATTATCAACGAGGATTTTTTCCCCTACTTTTGGAAGGTGGCCAAACTCTTTAAGAACATACCCTCCTAAACTTTCTGCTTCAGGACAGTTTAATTTTTTAGAAAAGAATTCTTCAAATTTTTCTTTTTCGATCGTTGACGAAACTATGAATTCTTGGTCATTAATTTTAATAATTTCATTGTTTTTCTCCTCATAGAATTCATCTTCAATTTCACCAACAATCTCTTCGAGAATATCTTCAATAGTTATTAATCCAGAAATCATCCCATACTCATCCAACACAATAGCTAAGTGAACTCTGTCTTTTTTAAAATCTTCAAGCAATGAGGTTACCGATTGAGACTCTGGAATATGTTTAACTTCTCTTAGGATTTTGGCTAGTTCAAAAGAACCATCCTCAGCTGCCCCTAGAAGGTCTTTCACATGCAATATCCCAATAGCGCTATTATTTTCACTATCAAAAACTGGATATCTTGAGTGCTTAGTTTCATTTACTACAGAATAGATTTCACTAAGTTCGTCTGATTCTTTAATGTAAGAGATATTTACCTTTGGGATCATTATTTCTTTAACTATTGAATCTCTTATATTGAGAACATTTTCAATCAGTTCTTCTATCCTCTCGTCTTCAGGCTCAATACTCTTATTTGTTTGTATATCATTATCACTTCGTTTGAATAAATTTTTTATTAAAGAAAAGATAGATTGCGAAGGTTCGTCAGGCATTATTTATAGGGGTCAGATATTCCAATTTTAGATAAAAATTTAACTTCTTTATTTTCCATTAATATAGCATTATTTGCTACATCATGCCCGTATCCGACCATATGAAGCATGGAGTGTACAGTTAGGTGCACGAAATGATCAAACATATTCTTATTTTGTTCTTTTGATTCTTTTTCTAGGACATCATTACAAATCAATATCTCTCCAATACAAGTATTTGAAACTTTAGTCAGCTCTTTATCTGGGAAAGATAAAACATTGGTAGCTTTGTCCTTGCCTCTAAACTGTTTATTAATTTTTTGTATTTCTTTAGATGTACAAAAACTTGCTTCAATATTTACTTTCTCTAAGGAAAAGAAACTTGTAAATTCCTGTAAGATATTTTCTAGTTCTGTCCTTCTTTCTTTGACATATTCAGGTTCTTTAAAAAACTCTACCTTTAATTTCTTATTCGAAATTATCATAAGCCTCTACTATTTCTTGTACTAACGAATGTCTTACCACATCTCTCGCTGTAAATTTTGTAAATTTAATGGACTCAACATCTTTTAATACTTCAATGGCATGTTTTAAGCCAGATTTTGTAGTTTTAGGTAAATCTATTTGGCTAAGATCGCCATTTACAACTGCTTTTGACCCAAAACCTAACCTGGTTAAGAACATTTTCATTTGTTCTATAGTCGTGTTTTGCCCTTCATCCATAATTATAAATGCTTCACGTAATGTTCTGCCTCTCATATAAGCAAGAGGTGCTATTTCTATAATATCTCGTTCAACAAGCCTATTTACCCTTTCTGCTCCAAGCATATCGTGTAAAGCATCATATAAGGGCCTCAAATATGGGTCTATTTTTGAACTTAGGTCGCCTGGCAAAAAGCCAAGCTTTTCACCAGCCTCTACGGCTGGTCTGACAAGAACTATTTTTCTAATTCTTTCATTTATTAAGTCATCGACTGCTCTTGCTACTGCCAAAAAAGTTTTGCCTGTACCTGAAGGTCCAACCCCAAAAGTTAAGTCAGAGCTTGCTATGTTTTCAAGATATTCTTTTTGATTTTTACCTCTGGCTGTCACTGAAGCTCTAGGTGTTTTTATATGCACTTCATTTGTATCAGTTTTATCACCGTCAGAAAATTTAGCTGTGTGAAGACTCAAGTGGATAATGTCTGGAGTAATTGTTGAATTAGATTCTAGTTTTTGTTTTAAATCTGTTAGCGCTGAGATGCCCATTTTAACGTCACCTTGTTTGCCAGATAGGCTAAATTCAGTTCCATTTTGAGAAACTTTTATTTTTAATGCCTTTTCTATTTGCTTGAGGTTTTTATTCAACTCACCACATAAAAGCATTAACTGCTCTGGCGGAAGATTGGAAAAATTTAATTGGTGGCTATACAAAATTTTTTAATTTTCGATTGATCCTCTAAGGCAATTTGGAAGTGCATCATTAATTCGAATATTAATCAATTGGCCAACCAAATCAATACTGTCTGATCTGAAGTTTACAACTCTATCGCAAATTGTGCGTGCTTGAAGCTGCCCTGGATCTTTTTTTGAAAGACCGGTTACCAAACATCTTTGCATAGTACCGACCATCTTTCTGCTATAACCATAGGCCAATTGGCTTAAACGTCTTTGCAAGATATTAAGTCTTTCTTTTTTCTCTTCTTCGGAAACATCATCATCCATGATAGCTGCAGGTGTATCTGGTCTTGCACTATAAATAAAACTATATGACTCATCAAACCTAACCTGATTAATAATATTCATAGTATCTTCAAAATCTCTCTTTGTTTCACCTGGAAAACCAACTATAAAATCGGACGAAAATCTCATATCAGGCCTTACTTTCTTCAATTTATTTATAAGAATTAAATATTTTTCTGCTGTATACCTTCGTCTCATTAGTTTTAGTATCCTGTCTGAACCACTTTGTACCGGAAGATGAACGTGGCTTACTAACTCGGGAACTTTGGCATAAGCTTCAACAAGATCATCCTTAAATTCATGTGGATGACTAGTTGTAAATCTAATTCTTTCAATATTGTCTATTTTTGCTGCTAATTCGATTAGTTCTGCTAGTGATGATTTTTTACCATTGTATAACCCCTTGAAATTATTAACATTTTGTCCAAGAAAATGAATTTCTTTAGTTCCTTTCTCAGCTAGAACAGTAACTTCTTTTAAAATATCTTCGATATTCCTGGACACTTCATGCCCTCTTGTTTTTGGCACAACGCAAAACGAGCAATACTTGTTACACCCTTCGACAATTGATACAAAAGAAGATGCTTCGCCCTTATCTGGCATAGGTATATGATCAAATTTTTCTAATTTAGGGAAAGAGATATCTATTTGTGCTTTCTTAGAAGAATTTTTTTCTTTATAGAGTTTAGGGAGGTTATGAAGAGATTGTGGTCCAAATACAATATCTACAGCAGGAGCCCTTTTTATAATTTTCTCACCTTCTTGAGATGCAACGCACCCGCCAATAGCAATTTTTAAATCAGGTTTCTTATCTTTAATTTTTCTCCACCTTCCTATCTGATGGAATACTCTTTCTTGCGCTTTTTCTCTTATTGAACACGTATTCAATACCAGTAAATCTGCTTGTTCCTCAGAATCTACTAATTCAAAATCTTCTTCTGCTTTTAAAAGATCGATCATCTTTGCTGAATCATATTCATTCATCTGACAACCGTGTGTTTTAACAAATAATTTTTTTGGCATAGTGCTTATTATAGTGGGTTATTTAAAGAATTTTTCTCTGTAGAACTTAAGTTCGTTTACAGAATCTTTTATATCATCCATTGCTCTATGAGATGACTCTTTTTTAAATTCATCGGCGTCTGGGCTCCATCTTTTTATAACTTCTTTGAATGAACTGACATCTATATGTCTGTAATGAAAGTGGCTTGCTAGCTTAGGCATGTGCTTAATTAAAAATCTTCTATCATGCGAAACGCTGCTTCCACATAAAGGAGATTGGTGTTGTTTTATATGGGTTTGAAAAAAATTTAAACTTTGTTGCTCTGCTTCCTTTAAACAAATGTCACTAGATTTAATTTTTTCTACGAGGCCTGAAGAGTTGTGCTGTTTAATATTCCATTCATTCATCAAATCTAAAACGTCATCATCTTGGTAAATTGCAATCTCTGGCCCCTCTGCAACGATATCAAGATTAGCATTCGTTACTAAACAGGCAATTTCAATAATATGATGCTTTTCTGGGTCTAACCCAGTCATCTCAAGATCTATCCAAGCTAGTAAATTTGTATTTGTCATTTATACTTTTTGTTCACAACACAATAATACTATATGAGTGCTAAAGATAATCAAAAAGTATACTTTGGAGATAAAAAAGTATCGAAGGAAAATAAAAAAGATGGTGTAGAGAGCATCTTTACTAAAGTATCCGATAATTACGATTTGATGAATGATGTTATGTCATTAGGGATGCATAGATTATGGAAAAGATCATTTATACATGCATCGAAAATTAAAAAAGAGGATATTTGTTTAGATCTTGCTGCTGGCACAGGAGATATAGCAAAACTTATTTCAAAAAAAGTAAAAGGTAAGACTATATATTTGTGTGATCAGAACAATGAAATGATTGAAAAGGCAAAAGAAAGATCATTAAATGAAGGGTTTTATCAAAAATGCAATTTTTCCGTATCAAGTGCAGAGGGTCTGCCTTATGAAAACGAAACTTTTGACAAGGTATTCATTTCTTTTGGGTTTAGAAATTTTTCTGATAAAAACGGTAGCTTGAACGAAATTTATAGAGTGTTGAAGAAAGGGGGCAAACTTCAAATACTCGAATTTTCATCTGCTCAAGGTAAAAATTTTTCCAAACTTTATGATTTCTATAGCTACAATTTCATACCAAAAATAGGTAACTTAATATCAGGTGATCATGATAGTTATGATTATTTAGTTAAATCTATTCGCACTCATGAAAATCAAGAAGAAATGCTAGAACTATTTCATCAAACAGGCTATTTGGAATGTGAATTTGAGAACATCTTTAAGGGTATTGTTGCTATACATAGAGGAACAAAGTGAGATTTATAAGACTGTTTCAGATATTCTTTTCAATTCGAAATACTGGAATTTTTAATTTATTTATAAAAGGTTATAACCCTTTTTTAAAAACTTTTAATCAACAAAATAATATTGAAAATAAATTTAAAAAAGCCATGGAAAATTTGGGTCCAGTTTTTATTAAATTAGGCCAGCTCTTATCGACTAGAACAGATATTTTGTCGCATGGTTTAGCTAAAGAACTAGGTGAACTAACTGATAATTGTGAGCCAGTAGAGTATTCATATATCAAAGACCAACTAATTAAAAATTTAGGCGCTAAATCACAAAAGATTTTAGATACCATCGATCCAAGTCCATTAGCAGCTGCTTCACTTGCACAGGTTCATAGGTTTTCTTATAAAAATAAGGAACTGGTAGTTAAAGTGCAAAAACCAGATCTTGAGAAATTAATTACACGTGATATTGAGGCTATTAGGCTTGGGAGTAGAATAATAAGATTGTTTTATAAGGGTTATCCCAGGATAGATCTAAATTCAGTTGTAGATGACTATGAAAGAATAATTCTTAATGAGCTTGATTTCAGAATAGAAGCAGCAAATGCAAAAAAAACTTACAACAATTTTTTACATACTGAACATTTATATGTGCCTGAAGTTCATGATAGTTTCACAACTAAAAGGACACTAGTTATGGAATACATTGATGGTGTTCCCATTACCTCCACATCTGATTTAAAGAAATTGGGTCTGAATCTTAAAACTTTGTCTGAAAATGGCGTAAAAATTTTTTTGAAACAAGTTTTTGACGATAACTTTTTTCATGCAGACATGCATCCGGGAAATATCTTTGCCGCAAAAGATAACCCAACTAATCCTTACTATTATGCAGTTGATTATGCAATTTGTGGTTCACTTACTGAATCCAATCAGATACTGCTAGCCCAGATGATTTCATGCCTTTTAGAAAGAGACTTCTTTTCATTAGCTCAACTTTTTATATTTGCGGAGTGGGTAAAAGAGGATACAAAAACTGAAGAGCTTGAAGCTATTTTAAGGGCTAATTGTGAAAAATTGCTTGATAAACCTCTCTCTCAAATTTTATTTGGGGAGTTATTATTAAATCTTTTTGATGGAATGAAGCAATTTGATCTTTATCTTGATAATGATTTAGTCCTTTTAGTTAAAACTCTAGTTCATATAGAAGGCATGGGTAGGCAAATATATCCAGAACTAGACTTCTGGTCTATAGCACAGCCCTTCATAAACAGATGGATAAATGAAAAATATAGCGTAAAAGGCTTAATTAAGTATCTTGTATCAAAAAAACATATACTTACATATATGATTCTGAAAAAAATAGAAGAGTCTAGATATAAGTTTGAAGAAGGCAGCGTAGAAGAGATATGAGTATTGGATTTTGGCAGATACTGGTAGTTTTACTACTGATTTTAGTAATTTTTGGATCATCAAGAATTAAATCTGTTGGCTCAGATTTAGGCAAAGCATTTAAAGGGTTCAAAAAAGAAATTAAAGAAGAAGATGATCCAGATAGGGATTCCTGAACTTTTAATAGTAATTCTAATAATTTTATTTTCTGTTAAACCAGAGAATATTCAAAGCTATATAAAAACTTTTTATAGCTATGTTCTTCATATTCAAAACTTTTTCACAACTGCAAAGGATGATTTAGAGAAAGAATTAAATATTGATGGTCTAAAACAAGACATACATAATGAAAATCGATTAAAGGAATTAGATAAAGATGTCTGACGACCTCTCTAAACATTTTCTCGAACTACGCAATAGGGTTCTCTACTCTTTAGGTTTCTTCATTATTTGTTTTTTGTGTATTTATCGTTTTAATAATTTTCTTTTTAATGATTTGGTTAGCTACTTAGATCCTTACTTAAACATTGAATTAATAGCTATAGAGGTTGCCTCACCATTCATTGTGCCTTTTAAGCTATCTGCATATTTAGCTGCACTAGTCGCAATGCCATTTTTTTTATTTCAGACTTTAGCTTTTATGTCGCCAGGACTTTACCCTCAAGAACGCTCAGTAATATTCTCTAGAACCATCTTAGGTGCTTTATTATTTTATACAGGAGTAGCATTTTGTCTTTTTGTTGTGCTCCCAAATGTGCTTAATTTTTTCCAAACTATTGGCCCAAGTCTAATTAAGGTAAGCACTGACATTACATATTTTATGAATTTTGTTCTCTCTTTGTCATTTGGTTTTGGGCTGGCATTTCAGATACCAATCATTGTAAATGCGCTTATAGGCTTGAACATTGCATCAAAAGGAACAATCAAAAAATACAGAGGCCTTGTTTTGGTGCTGTGCTTTATATTTGGAATGATTTTTACACCGCCTGATATTGTTTCTCAATTCATGATGGCAGTGCCTATGTATGTTCTATTTGAAATGGGCTTATTATTTAGTTATGAAAAAGAAAAAGAATCCAATAGCTAAGGATCTTAGAACCCCAAAATATAAACTAAAAGTGGCTCCTGATAAGAAGAAATATTCCCGAAAAAATCAGCCTAACCCAGACTCTCTTACACCTGACAAGAATTGACTTACTTTTCTGCAACACTTATATTACATTTGTGTTACAGAATTGTGACAGATTCTATGAGCAAAAGGGGAGATAAAATATGGTAAGGCTATTAAAAAAATTAGATAAGCTTATGAAGGCTGGCTCTTTAGAGCGAGTTATCCGAAAAAGCTTTTGAGCGAATTAGTTCTTCTACAATACTGGGATCTGCAAGAGTAGTAACGTCTCCCAAGTTATTGGTATCATTATTTGCAATCTTTCTTAGTATTCTTCTCATAATTTTTCCTGACCTCGTCTTTGGCAAATCACGGGAAAAATGAATAACTTCAGGCTTTGCAATCTTACCTATAGAAGTAGTAACAGCATCTAAAATTTCACTATTTAGTTCTGTTTTGTCTCTTTCAGAATTTTTTAAAATAACGAAGGCATATATAGCTTGGCCTTTAATTTCATGTTCAACACCAACAACTGCAGCTTCAGCAACATCTTCATGAGTAACTATTGCACTTTCAACTTCAGCTGTACCAATTCTATGGCCTGAAACATTTAAAACATCGTCTACTCTACCAGTTACCCAAAAATAACCATCTACATCTTTCTTCGCACCATCACCAGTAAAATATTTTCCTTCGTATTGGGTAAAATAAGTCTGAATCATTCTTTCATGATCACCGTAAACTGTTCTAATTTGACTTGGCCAAGAATGATTTATACATAAATTACCCTTTCCTTCTCCAAGTATCTCTTCTCCATCCTTGTCAACTAATGAAGGCTTAACACCAAAGAATGGCAGAGTAGCTGAACCAGGTTTTTTTGAAGTAATTCCAGCTATTGGAGAAATAAGCACAGAGCCTGTTTCTGT
>TARA_B100001057_G_scaffold10999_1_pt1 | contig 15888 bp, 14 predicted proteins | sample TARA_B100001057 | Tara Oceans TARA_B100001057 (sample SAMEA2621839) | marine metagenome | biome: marine biome (ENVO:00000447); feature: surface water layer (ENVO:00002042); material: "saline water (ENVO:00002010), including plankton (ENVO:xxxxxxxx)" | depth 5 m
CCGTCCACACTTCTCTTCTTAAATATTAACTTTTTAAATAGCTAATTAGGCAAAAAGCCTAATAAACCTCACAATTTAATTACTAAAACTCTAATTTTATTGAGAAAGTTTGATGCTTATAGGCTAAAATAGTAGGAAATCAAGCGTTTATGGGCAAAAAAATCAATAAAAAGACCCTATTTTTCAAGGGTTTTTTTGATTTTTCCTAATTGGTGAATTAATAATCATATTTCAAAAAACTTTTATGTTAAATAAAATTAAATCTTTAATAAAAAAAAATACTGAAATTTTTGCACTAAGCTTTCTCCTAATAATTACAATTATTTCTACAAATTATTATAATCATAACAAGTCGAAAATATTAAACGAGTACAAAAATTTAATAAATAACGTTTACTTCAAAAAAACAACAATTAGCCTTTTAGATAACTTAGAGCCAAAATTTAAAAAGGTAACACATAAAATATCACCAGGAGAAACTTTTGATAATATTCTTAAACAATATTCGCTTCAGGAATTTGAAATTACTGAAATCAAAAAAAAATTATCAAAAAAGGTAAATCTTAATAAGCTTAATACGTCTCAAACAATCCAATTTTTAATTGATCAAAAAAATAATGTGGTTAAAGAATTTATCTTTAAAATTTCTAATACTGAAAAGATATACTTAAAAAAAGATTTGAAAACGGATAAATTTGATCAAAAAATTTTAGTTACAAAACTTAAAAAAGAAATTTTTTATAAAGAAAATTTAATTTTAGATAGTCTTTATAAATCAGCAACCAAGAGAAAAGTACCACCAAATATTATTATTGAATTTGCAAGAGTTTATGGCTTTCAAGTTGATTTTCAAAGAGATATAAGAAAAAAAGATAGTTTTCAAATTATGTATGAAGTTTTTGTAGACGATAACAAAAAAATTATAGAGTCAGGAAATATTCTTTTTGCTAACTTAAAATTAAGTGGAGAAAATTTACCGCTTTATTATTTTGATAAAAAAGGAAGTGAAGGACATTATGATAAAAATGGTAAAAGTATTAAAAAAGCTTTAATGAAAACACCAATCAATGGAGCAAGACTATCATCACCTTTTGGAATGAGAAAACATCCAATAGATGGTTTTAATAAAATGCATAAAGGAACAGACTTTGCTGCACCAATGGGAACACCTATTATGGCTTCAGGCGATGGTGTTATCAAAAAAGCTGGATGGTGCGGAGGCGGAGGAAATTGTATTGTAATTAAACATAACTCAACATACCAAACTATTTATGCACATATGTCTAAATTTGCAGTTGGTATAAGAGGTGGAGTTAGAGTTAAACAAGGTCAAACAATAGGTTATGTTGGATCCACGGGTAAGTCAACTGGACCCCATTTACATTATGAAGTTGTTGTTAATGGGAAAAAAGTTAATTCACAAAAATTAAACCTTCCTTCAGGAAAAATACTAAAAGGAGAAGAAAGAAAACTTTTCGAGACAAAAAAAATTAAATTAGATGTTTTGAAATCAGAAAAAATAATAGGATTGAATTAATATGTATAGAGCTAACTAGTTTTTTCAGTTTCCTCTAGTGTGTTTTTTTCAACTTTTTTTACATTATCTTTTTCAATTTCTACATTCGAAATTGCAGTGTCATTAAATTTATTATTTTTTTTTATTTCTTGTTCACTCAGAATTCTCGTGAAATGATCTGCATGTTGAAAATAATTTTCCGATAAGATTTTATCCCCTACGGATAAAGCTTCTCTAGCTAAATTATTATATTTCTCTATCAGCTTCGAGGCATTATGGTTATTTCTACCTGGAGCTTTTCTTTGAAAACTGTCATTGTTTGAAAAGTTAGCTCCATATTTTCTATCATTATTTGATTTGTAACTTCTGTCACCTCTTCTAAAATTATTTCTTCTACTATTATTATTATTTCTAAAAGTAACCATGTTGAGTATTTTTTATTTTTTTGTACTAATTATGCATCTATCATGTCCTGCATAATCTTTTAAAATTTTATTTATGTAATAACCTTCTTTTTTTAAAATTAATTTAACTTTTTCTTTTTGATCAAATCCAATCTCTAATACTAATTTACCATTATTTTTAATCAGCTCAGATGATTTTTTCACAACTTTTCTGATGACTGACAGTCCGTCTAATCCACCATCCAAAGCTATTTTAGGCTCAAAACCTATCACATCTTTCTCCAAACATCTTAATTTAGCTTGTTTTATGTAAGGAGGATTAGATAAAATCAAATCATATTTGCCATAATTAAAATTGTCAACATCTGATTTAAAAAATTTTACTCTGTTTTTAATACCGATATTATATGCATTTGTCCGACTAATATTTATACATTTTTGGCTAATATCTATTCCAATTCCAGTAAATTCTTTTTTTTCGTCCAAAATTGATAAAATAATACATCCTGACCCAGTGCCAATATCAAGAACATTTAATTTCTTTTTGTTTTTTAATAGCCTTAAAACTTCCTCAATTATTAATTCAGTATCTGGTCTTGGAACTAAAACATTTTCGTTTACTACAAATGAATTTTTCCAGAAATTTTTTTTTCTTATCAAATAAGCAATGGGTTTTCCTTTTGATCTTTGGATTACCAATGAATTAAATTCAATTAAAATTTTTTCTTCAATTTCCTTGTTTGAATCCAAAATTATCTCTTCTCTACTCTTATTCAAAACCTTTGACATCAAAAGTTCTGTATCTAACTCTGGAGATTTAATATTGTTACTAATCAAAATTTTTTTAGCTTTATTAATTGCTTCAGCTATATTCATAAAATCAAATATTACTCAAACTTTCTTCTTGAGCTTGAAGAGTTAAAGACTCAATCATTTCATCAAAAACTTCTCCCTCCAAGAACTCTTCTAACTTATGTAAAGTTAAATTAATTCTGTGGTCAGTTACTCTTCCTTGTGGAAAATTATAAGTTCTTATTCTTTCTGACCTATCTCCAGTCCCAATTTTACTTTTTCTCTCTTTAGATCTTTCTGAATCAATTCTTGATCTTTCTAATTCATATAATCTGGCCCTTAAAATTTTCATTCCTTTAGCTTTGTTTTTATGTTGAGATTTTTCGTCTTGTTGAGAAACTGAAAGACCTGAAGGTATATGTGTAATTCTTACTGCGCTATCAGTTGTATTAACAGATTGACCACCTGGTCCACCAGCTCGGAAAACATCAATTCTCAAATCTGACTCATTTATTTTTAAATCTACCTCTTCGGCTTCAGGCAGCACTGCCACCGTAGCAGCAGATGTATGAACTCTTCCTTGGGTTTCTGTATCAGGAACTCTCTGAACTCTATGAACTCCACTTTCGTATTTTAAAGAGGAATAAATATTTTGTCCTTTTATTGAAGCTATTACTTCCTTTAATCCTCCTGCTTCACTCTTTGAAATTGATATAAGTTCTAATGACCATTTTTTTTTATGGCTCACCTTTTCATACATCTTAAAAAGATCAGCTGCAAATAAACTTGCCTCTAAACCTCCTGTTCCAGCTCTAATTTCAATAATTGCATTTTTTTTATCAGCCTCATCTTTTGGAAGTAAAAATAATTTTAATTTTTTTTCATTTTTTCCATACTCGACCTTTAAATCATTCAGCTCAGTTTCAGCCATCTTTATCAGTTCTTTGTCTGAATTTTGATCCCCTAATATTTTTTCTAACTCAAGCTTATTTGCTTCAAAGGAAATATGTTTTTTTGCATCATTAATTACCTCATTTAAATCAGAATATTCTTTTGATTTTTCTGCAAATAACTTTTTGTCAATATTTCCTGAAGATAATTCTTTTTCTAAATTTGCATGTTTATCAATTAATTCTTCAATTTTTTTTTTGGGAATCATTATTAATTTTTTTCTATCTCAAAAGCTTTTTTTTCTACTTCATGAATTACTCTATTGATCATGTCTTCAGTCAAAACTTTTTCTTTCTGTACTCCTGAAAGATAAAGCATATTGCTTCCTTTTTTTCCGCCTGTAATACCAACATCAGTTGTAGCAGCCTCACCTGGGCCATTAACAACACATCCAATAATTGATAAAGTAATAGGTGCTTTTATATGTGATAATTTTTCTTCCAAAGTTTTTACTATCTCAATCACTTGAAAACCTTGTCTGGCACAAGATGGGCAAGATATTATCTTAACACCTCTATTTCTTAAATTTAGAGATTTTAGTATCTCGTTTCCAATCTGTACTTCTTTCACAGGATCGTCAGATAATGAAACTCTAATTGTATCACCTATCCCACTAAGTAAAAGTGATCCCATGCCTATTGAGGATTTTATGCTGCCTGACACAAAGCTCCCTGCTTCAGTGATACCTAAATGAAGTGGATAATCGCAAACTTTTGATAGTTGTCGATATGCTTCAATAGATAGAAAAACATCTGATGATTTTACACTTACTTTTAAATTATAAAAGTCCTCATCTTCTAATATTTTTATATTTCTTTGAGCGCTCTCTACTAAAGCCTCTGGACAAGGTTCTTTAAATTTTTCTAATATATCTTTTTCAAGTGAACCTGCATTAACACCTACTCTAATAGAGCAATTATTATCTTTTGCTGCTTTTATTACTTCTTTAATCTTATTTTTATCTCCAATATTTCCAGGGTTTATTCGTAAACAACTTGCTCCATTTTTTGCGGCTTCGATTGCTCTTTGAAAATGAAAATGAATATCTGCAACTACAGGAATGCTAACGTGCTTAGTAATTTCTTTTAACGCGCTTGTTGAAGACTCATCTGGGCAAGATACTCTTACAATGTCGGCTCCTTCATTTTGAATTTCATTAATTTGCTTAATCGTATCTTTAACATTTGTTGTTAAAGTATTTGTCATAGATTGAACTGATATTGGATTTTCTCCTCCAATTTTTATATTCCCAACTTTGATCTCCTTGGTCTTTCTTCTTTTAATATCTCTAAAAGGTCTTATGCTCATATATTATTTTTCTAATTTAAATTCTTTATGTAACGCTATCAAAGCTTTTCTTGCATTTTTATTATCTATTAATACAGAAATCTTTATTTCTGATGTAGATATAACTTGTATATTAATTTTTTCTTTAGCAAGAGTCTGGAACATTCTGAATGTTACACCTGGTGTTGTTATCATTCCAACACCAATTATAGATATTTTTGAAACACCTTTTTTGATTAATAATTTTTTAAAATTTATATTTTTATTACTTTTAATTATTTTTTGTGTTTTATTTAAGTCTTCAGTTTTAATAGTAAAAGTTAAATCTGTTTCTTTTCCATTTGCTGAAATATTTTGAACCACCATGTCAACATTTATTGAATTTTTTGATAATGGTTTAAAAATAGCTGCTGCAACACCAGGTTTGTCTTTTACACTGAGAAGAGTTATTTTTGAGTCGTTATGAGTGGATGAAATTCCAGTTATTGTCTTATTGTTTATGATATTGGATCTTTTAGTAATGAGAGTTCCTGACTTTTTAGTATATGAGGATTTTACCTCAATATCTATTCTATTTAATCTAGCGTCTTGTATTGAAACAGGTTGCATCACCTTCGCACCCAATGATGCCATTTCCAACATTTCTTCATAAGAAATAACTTTTATTTTTTTTGCTTTTTTTAATTTGTTAGGATCTGTTGTATAAACACCCTCCACATCTGTATAAATTATACATTTTTGAGCTTTAAAAAATTTAGCTAGCATGATAGCGCTAGCATCAGAACCTCCTCTGCCAATAGTAGTTACTCTATTTTTTTCGTTGATCCCTTGAAAACCAGTTATTATAGGTATTCCATTTTCTTTAAGATAAGTGATGATCTTACCTTTGCCTATTTGATTAATTCTAGAATTTTTATGATTTCCAGTTGTGAGTATAGGTATTTGCCAAGCCATCCATGACCTTGATTTAAAACCCAATTGTATCAATCTTCCAGCAATTAAAGAGCATGCAATTTGTTCTCCTGAAGATACCAAAACATCAAATTCCTCATCTGAAAAATTTTCTGAGATATCTTGAGATTTTTTTATTAACTCATTTGTCACACCACTCATTGCTGATGAAACTACAATAACACTAAAATTTTTTTTTTTATAATCTCCAATTATTTGGGCAATTTTTTTGATCTTTTCAATTGTACCAACTGATGTTCCTCCGAATTTTAATACTACAATTTTCATGATAACATGTTTTTTTTATTTAAAATATATTGATAAAATACATGTTGAATATAAAGTCAACTTAGTAATGAAAAATAACACAATAAATAAAAAAGAAATAGAAAAATTTTCTAAAATTGCTGAAGAATGGTGGAATCCAGAGGGAAAATTTAAACCATTGCATAAATTTAACCCAATAAGAATTTCGTATATAAAACAAAATATTATAAAAACATTAAAAATAGAAGATGAAAAAAAACCTTTAAAAAAAGTAAGTATATTAGATATCGGTTGTGGCGGAGGTTTATTATCAGAACCTATGAGCAAATTAGGGGCTGACGTAACAGGTATAGATGCCTCTAGTAAAAATATAAATGTTGCAAAAATCCATGCAAAGAAAAATGATTTGAACATCAAATACTATTGTGCTTCACCTGAAAATTTAAAAACTGAAAAAAAATTTGATGTAATACTTAATATGGAAATAGTAGAACATGTTGAAAATATTGATTTTTTTTTAAAATCATGTTCTTCACTTTTAAAAAAAAATGGAATTATGTTTGTAGCAACAATCAATAAAACTTTAAAGTCATACTTATTAGCTATCATAGGAGCTGAATACATTTTACGTTGGTTACCAATTGGGACACACGAGTGGGAAAAATTTGTGAAACCTACAGATTTAATTAATGCACTTGGTAAATATAATCTTAAATTAGACTGTATAGATGGAGTGAAATTTAATTTAATAAAAGATGAATGGACAGTAAGCTCTGACAAATCAGTCAATTATATAAGTAAATTTATAAAAGGTTAGTTACTTTTATCTTCAATCCAAGGAATTATTTCTGCATCAATTCCCTCATCTTTAAGTTCTTTGATTTCTTCATTTGAAGCAGTACCGTAAATTCCCTTTTCTTTTTTTTTTTTATTATAATGAATAGACCTTGCTTCGTAAGCAAAATTTTCTCCTACGTATTCGAAATTTTTTTTTATAAAACTTTGATACTCTTTCATCTTTTTATTTATTTCTTGAAGCTTTGCTGTCTTAGAGTCATTATTTTTTATTTTGAGATTATTAATCAATTTTGGAGCCATTAAAGATTTATCAACATCTTTTGAAAAACACTTATGACAATTAATATAATTTTTTCTTTTAAGCTTCTCAAATTCTTTTGAAGAAGCAAACCAGCTATCAAATGATAGATTACAATTTTTGCAATTAAGTTTATATTTGATCATAATTGATATTTAATAGCTAATTATTTTTTTTCAATATAAGAAAATCAACTTCTATAGTCTGAATTAATTTCAATATATTTTTTTGTAAGATCCATTGTATAACAAGTAAAACTTTTCGTACCACCTGAAATATCCACATTTATATTAATATTTTCATTTTTTAAATAATCTGCAATTTCATCCTCATTGTAATTAATATTTACTTTTCCATTTTGAATTACAACTAAACTACCAAATTTTATTGTTAATTTTTCAATATTTATAGAAATTCCGGCTTTGCCAATGGCCATAACAATTCTTCCCCAATTAGGATCACCGCCAGCAATTGCAGTTTTTACTAAAGGAGAATTAGCAATTGAAAATGCGATTTTTTTAGCGTCGTTCTCTGTTTTGCAGCCTTGTAAATTTATTGTTATAAATTTTGACGATCCTTCTCCATCAGCAACAACTCTTTTCGCAAGATTTAACAATACTTTATTAAGCGCTAAGTCAAATTCTTTTATTTTATTATCGTTAATGTTATTTATTTTCGAATGTTTTATTTTTCCAGTAGAAAAAATTGTAACCATATCGTTTGTGCTTGTATCACTGTCACAACTAATTGCGTTAAATGTTGATGAAATATTTTTTTTAAGAAGTTTTTTAAGTAAGTTATTTGGAATATCGGCATCAGTAAAAATATACCCCAGGGTGGTTGCCATATTAGGCTGTATCATTCCTGATCCTTTAGCTATTCCAAAAATTTTAATCTCTGTATTACCAATTAGACATTTTTCCATTGCCATTTTTGGCTGAGTGTCAGTCGTCATAATTCCCAATGCTGCCTTCATCCATATATACTTATTTTGGGTATATTTAATTTTTTCTATAAGATCAGGTATTTTTATTAAAATTTTTTCTTCTGGAAAAGTTTCACCTATAGTTCCTGTACATCCAAAAATTATTTCTTTTGGTTTAACTCTTTTTGGATGATCCTCGTCTAATTTCTGTTTCTTTGACAATCTGTCAGCAACAAGTTCCGCAATTTTTTCTAAACTTTTATATCCTTGTTTGCCTGTAAAACAATTTGCATTCCTAGCATTGATTACTAAGGAGAAAACTTTATTTGTTTTTTGATTTAAATTCCATTTAATATTTTCAGAAATAACTTTTGACTGAGTATAAACTGATGCATGATTAGCTCCATCCCTGAAATAAAACATCACAAGGTCATCTCTTGGATCTTTATACAAATCGGCACTAGTAGAGGAAATTGATAATCCATCAATATGATCTAAATCTTGAAATTCCATCATTCTCTTGTTTTTCGATTTAGATGATAAAAAGTTAGTTAAATTGATACCCATAGTATTTAAAATAATTGATTAATGATTATATTAAAAGTTATAATTTAATAGTATATCAAAAAACAAATGTTTAATCCTTTAAGCTTTATCACTAAATTCATTAAATCTAGCAATCAGAGAGAGTTAGACAGAATAAGCAAAATTATAACTAAAATTAATGATTTAGAAGAAAACATCAAGAATTTAAAAGATGAGGAATTTACCAAAAAAACTTTAGAATTTAAAAAAGATATCAAAAAAGGAAAATCTTTAAATGAAATTCTACCTGAAGCCTTTGCCTTAGTGAGGGAAGCTTCCAGAAGAATAAGAAACGAAAGGCATTTTGATGTGCAGTTAATAGGAGGAATAGTTCTTCATGAATCTAAAATTGCTGAAATGAAAACAGGTGAAGGAAAAACTTTAACAATTACTTTAGCAGCTTATTTGAATGCTCTTGAGGAAAAAGGTGTTCACATAGTTACAGTAAATGATTATTTAGCAAAAAGAGACTCGCAAGAGATGGGGGAAATTTATAATTTTTTAGGACTAACTTCTGGTTTTATAAATAATAATCAGAATGATAATGAAAGAAAGAAAAATTATAATTGTGACATTACGTATGCAACGAATAGTGAACTTGGATTTGACTACCTAAGAGATAATATGAAATATACTAGAGAGGAGATGGTTCAAAGAGGTCATTTTTTCTCTATAGTTGATGAAATAGATTCATGTCTAATTGATGAAGCTAGAACTCCCTTAGTAATTTCAGGAGCAGCTGAAGACAAAACAGATCAATATCTAGCTATAGATAAGTTGATTAAAAATTTAAATGAAAAAGATTATGAAGTTGATGAAAAAGATAAGAATATTCTACTTACAAACGAAGGTATAAACAAAGTTGAAAAACTTTTTTCTAATGCGGGAATTTTAAAAAATGATAATTTTTATGATCCAGAAAATTTAAGCTTAGTTCACCATGTTAATCAAGCACTACGTGCAAATCATTTATTCCAGAAAGGTAAAGATTATATCATTCAAGAAAATAACTTAAAAATAATAGATGAACTTACTGGTAGAATACTTGAGGGTAGAAGATTTGGAGATGGTTTACATCAAGCATTAGAAGCTAAAGAAAAAATTGATATTCAGGCAGAAAATCAAACTTTAGCATCAATAACTTATCAAAATTATTTTAAATTATATAAAAAGATTTGTGGTTGTACTGGTACTGCTATTACTGAGTCTGAAGAATTTTTTGAAATTTATAATCTTCAAGTAATTGTAATTCCTACTAATAAAGAAATGATTAGGAAAGATTTTAATGACCAAATTTTTAGGACTGAAGAGGAAAAAAATCATTCAATTATTAAAAAAATTTCTGATTGTCACAAAATAGGTCAGCCTATTTTGGTTTTTACATCAAGTATTAATAAGTCAGAAATTTATTCTAAACTTTTAAAAAAAGAAAATATAGATCATGTTGTTTTAAATGCCAAAAATCATGAAAATGAAGCAGAAATCATTGCTAATGCTGGAAAAGAAAAATCAGTAATTATAACTACTAGCATTTCAGGAAGAGGTGTTGATATTCAGCTTGGTGGAAAAAGAGGGCAAGTACCTGAGGATAAACTTATTAAAGATAAAGAAAAAATAAAATCTTTTGGCGGTTTGTTTGTAATAGGTACAGAGAGAATGGAGTCACGAAGGGTAGATAATCAGGCTAGAGGTAGAGCTGGTCGTCAAGGTGACGAAGGTAGTTCTATTTTTTACGTAAGCCTTGAGGATGATTTAATGAGAATCTTTGGCTCAGAGTCAATGAATAATATTTTACAAAAATTAGGTCTGAAAGATGGAGAAAGTATCGATCATCCATGGATAAATAAAGCTCTAGAAAGAGCGCAACAAAAAGTTGAGGCCAGAAATTTTGATATTAGAAAAACTTTAATCAAGTTTGACAACGTTTTAAACGATCAAAGATATGTTATTTTTTCACAAAGAAATAAGGCTATGGATAGTGACCAAATATTTGAATACTCAGATGATTTTTTAAACGAAATTATTGAGGATCTAATAAAAGCAAAAAAAATGAGTGTATCAAATTTAAGAAATAATGATTTTGAGATAAAAATTAAATCAATCCTTGGTAAAAGCTCAAGTGATGAAAATTTAAATGATATTGTCTCTTTAAATGACACTCTTTTCAAAGAAAAAATAATTAAAATATTTACAGATTCAAGAGCTGAAAGAATAAGATTATTAGGTGAAATACAATCAAAGGAGTTGGAAAAAAGAATTTTTTTACAAACAATTGATATGAATTGGAAATCACATATTCAGTATTTAGAACAATTAAGACAAGTAATTGGTTTAAGGTCTTATGGACAAAGAGACCCTTTAATAGAATATAAGAAAGAAGCTTTTGATTTATTTGAAAACCTATTAGAAAAATTGAAATTAGATTTTATCAAAATATTGATCAATCTTAAAGTTGTAGTAGCTCCTCAAGAGAAAAAGGAGGAAATCAAAACTCAAAAAATTGATCCAAAATATGTAGGGAAAAAAATGAGTAGAAATGAACCATGCTTTTGTGGCTCAGGAAAGAAGTATAAGCGTTGTTGTGGTGCCTTATAAAAAAGTTATTAACGAAATAACAAGGATAATAGTTAAAATTATTACTGTAAAAATAATTTTTTTTGATTTAAAAATTTCTTCTATATTGTTAGGTTTTACACTTAGGGAACTTAAATCCTCTTGATTATTCATGAAACCTTTGGTTCTCCCAATTCTTAAAAACTTGTTTTTTCTATTATTAAAAATTTCATCTGGAGACAAAGTTTTAAAATCTTTAAGATTTTTATCAATAGAATCTCTCATGTTTTGCAAAATCATATTTCTATCTCTATGAGCTCCTCCTAAAGGTTCTTCAATAATTTCATCTATAACTTCAAGCTCCAACAAATCTTTTGCGGACAATTTCATTGCCTTAGCTGCGTCCAACATCTTTTTTGGATCTCTCCACAATATCGTTGCACATCCTTCTGGAGATATTACTGAATAAATCGCGTTTTCTAACATTATAACCTTACTAGCCGAGGCTATAGCGATGGCACCACCAGATCCTCCTTCGCCAATGATAATTGATATGGTAGGAACTTTTAATTTCATACAACATTCAATTGATTTTGCAATTGCCTCCGCTTGACCTCTTTCTTCTGCACCAACTCCAGGATAAGCACCAGGAGTATCAATAAAAGAAATTATTGGAATTCCAAATTTATTAGCTAGTTCCATAAGACGAATTGTTTTTCTATATCCTTCAGGCCTCATCATTCCAAAATTTCTTTTTATCCTTGCATCAAGATCATCCCCTTTTTCTTGACCAATTACTAAAACCGACTGACCATTAAATTTAGCTAAACCACTTAAGACAGATTTATCTTCTCCATAATGTCTATCTCCAGATAAAGAAATAAAATCTTCGAAAAGATTATCAATAAAATATTTTGATTTTGGTCTATCCTCGTGTCTTGCTACCATTGTAGTTTGCCAAGGATCTAAATTGGAATAAATTTTTTTTAATTTTTCATTCAATTCTTCTTGAGTTTTGGAAATTTTTTGAGTGTCCACTTCTGATATTCCACTTTTATCAAATGGATCTTTCAGATTTTCTATTTCTGTCTCTAGTTCTTTAATTTCAGTTTCAAAACTTAAATAATTTTTCATTAATAAATACATAATACATAAGCATGAAAAATGACAACAAAATGTCAGTGCTTCCAATAATCATTTGACTTAAATTTACTTGAGTTTTAGAATTAATAAATGTTATCAAAGTATATTTCTATCAATAATTTAAAAATTTCAGAAAACTTATTTCATTTTGTTAATAATGAGCTATTAAAAGATTTACATATTAAATCAGAAAGTTTTTGGCAGGGTTTTGATAAAGCAGTACATGAGCTTGCTCCAAAGAATAAAGAATTAATTAACATAAGAGATAATTTACAAAAGCAAATAGATGATTGGCATATTAAAAATCAAGGAAATGAAATAAATATTGAAGACTACAAAAAGTTTTTAAAAAAAATTGGTTATCTAAAAGATGAAGGACCTGATTTTAAGATTGAAACCAAAAATGTAGACGATGAAATATCACTTATAGCAGGGCCCCAACTAGTTGTCCCAATTATGAATGCACGTTACACGTTGAATGCAGCTAACGCTAGATGGGTAAGTTTATATGATAGTTTGTATGGCACTGATATAATTGAGTCAGAAGAGGGTGGGAGTGAAAGATATGATCCTAATCGAGGTCAAGAAGTAATAAAATATGTTAGAGAATTTTTTGATAAATACATTCCGATAGAAGGGACAAGTTGGAAAAATATCGCTGCCTTAAAAGTTGTAAATAAAGATTTAATTATTTGCAAAGATGATTACGAATATAAATTAAAAGAAAAGGAAAAATTTGTAGGTCATAGAGGTAATGCTGAAAAACCTTCAGCAATAATAATTAAAAATAACAAACTTCATTTTGAAATTATCATTAATCCTCGAGCTTTTAGTGCAGCTCACGATATAGCAGGAATAAGTGACGTAATCATAGAATCAGCTCTTACAACTATATGTGATAATGAAGACAGTGTAGCTGCAGTAGATGCAGATGATAAAGTTTCTTGCTATAGAAATTGGCTAGGCCTGATGAAGGGTGACTTAAAAATTCAATTTGAAAAGAGTGGTAAAAATTTAGAGAGAAAATTAAATCCTGATAGAAGCTACATATCTAAAGATGGTATAGGATTAAAGTTACACGGTAGGAGCTTGCTTTTAATAAGAAATGTTGGTCATCTTATGACAAATCCATCAATTATTTTAAATGATGGAAGTGAAATACCTGAGGGAATTATGGACGCCTTCATAACTACTGCTGCAGCGCTTCACGATCTCAAGAGAAAGAGAAATTCAAGAAAAGGTTCTATATATATTGTAAAACCAAAAATGCATGGTCCAGATGAAACTTCTTTTACAGATTTAATTTTTACAAAAGTTGAGGAAGTTTTAGGTCTAGAAAAATATACTTGCAAAACAGGTATAATGGATGAAGAGAGACGAACTTCCGCAAATCTAAAAGAATGTATAAGAACACTTAAACATAGAGTTTTTTTTATAAATACCGGGTTTCTTGACCGCACTGGTGATGAAATGCATACTTCAATGGAAGCTGGTCCAATGATTAAAAAAGGTGAAATGAAATCATCTAAATGGATCAATGCATATGAAAATAATAATGTAGATATTGGTTTAAAATGCGGGTTTTCAGGTATTGCTCAAATAGGTAAGGGCATGTGGGCTGCTCCTGACAAAATGAAACAAATGATGGAAGAAAAGATTAATCATTTAAAGGCTGGAGCAAATTGTGCATGGGTTCCTTCTCCAACAGCTGCAGCCTTACATGCTCTGCATTATCATGAGATAAATATTTTTGATGAGCAGAAAAAAATTATTTCTAGAAAACAAGCGAGTCTTGATGATTTGTTAACAATTCCTGTTGCAAATAGACCGAATTGGTCAGTGGATGAAATTAATAGAGAAATCTCAAATTCTGCTCAAACTTTATTGGGATATGTTGTAAGATGGATAGACCAAGGAATTGGTTGCTCAAAAGTTCCTGATATAAATAATGTTGGTCTTATGGAAGATAGGGCAACTTTAAGAATTTCATCTCAACACATTGCTAACTGGATACATCACGGAATAACGACAAAAATTCAAGTACTTGAAATTATGAAAGAAATGGCAAAAATTGTCGATGAACAGAATAAAAATGATAAAAATTATGTAAAAATGAGTGATAACTACGAAAAATCAGTGGCATTTAATACTGCATGTGATTTAATCTTTAAAGGCAAAGAACAACCATCTGGTTATACTGAACCACTTTTGCATTTAAATAGGCTTAAAAAAAAATTAGTCTGAATTTGAACTAAGCTTAGTTCTATTTTTAAAAGCAGAAAATAAGGTCCCATCATCCAAACTTTCTATCTCGCCCCCTATTGGCAGACCTTGGGCTAATTTTGTAACTTTTACATTAAAATTTTTAAGACTACTTTCGATATAATAAGCAGTTGTTTGTCCTTCAACTGTCGCACTTGTTGCCAAAATTACTTCCTCAATTTTCTCTTTTTTCACTCTCTCAACTAAAGAGTCAATCAATAAATCTTCTTTTCTTTGTCCGACAGAGGATAACGTGCCACCCAAAATATGAAAATAACCCTTATAAATATTTGAATTTTCTATTGACCATTGATCAGCAATATCCTCTACAACACAAATCTTATTAAACTTTTCTTTAATATTTTCACAATTTGTACATCCGGTAGAATTAGATTTAAGTGTACCGCAAGATTTACATCTCGTAACATTTTTATAAACTTGAGCTAATGAATTTGCCATCGGTTTCACAAGCTCATCTCTACTATTAATAAGTTTAAGAACTATTCTTTTAGCTGATTTAGGACCCAAACCTGGAAGTTTTGATATTAACTTAATTAAATCATCAATCTCGTTGATATTTTGCATGATTTAAAGAGGCCATTTAAATCCTGGAATTCCAAATCCACCAGTTGCTTTTGAAATTTCCTCAGACGTCTTAGTTTTAAGTTGAGCTTTTGCATTATTATGAGCTGCTACGATAAGGTCTTCTATTATCGATCTGTCCTCTTTAAGAACTTCTTTTGAAATCTCAATTTTTTGCATCTCTCCTTCTCCATCTAAAATTACTTTAACTAAATTTGATCCTGATACACCTTCAGCTCTTATCTTTTTAATTTTTTCTTGGCTTTCTTTCATTTTAGCCTCGAGTTCTTTTGCTTTATCTAATATTTTACTAAAGTCAGTCATTAGTATCTTTTTGTTTTGAAACCACATCCACAAGATTTGCATCTGAAAATTTTTCTAGAACACTTTTATACGAATTGGTCTTTTTGGCTTGATCGATCAATTCAATTTTTTTACTTTTTTCCCTATCTTTGACCGATATCTCACCTTTTTCTTTACTAAATGAGATAATCCATCTTTGACCGGTCCACTCATAAAGTTTTAATGATAAATCTTTTACAAAATTTTTATCAAGATTATCATTAAAAGAAAT
>TARA_B100001057_G_scaffold138372_1_pt1 | contig 15873 bp, 16 predicted proteins | sample TARA_B100001057 | Tara Oceans TARA_B100001057 (sample SAMEA2621839) | marine metagenome | biome: marine biome (ENVO:00000447); feature: surface water layer (ENVO:00002042); material: "saline water (ENVO:00002010), including plankton (ENVO:xxxxxxxx)" | depth 5 m
TAATACTCGAGCTTGGGCTTGGTAATGGTCGAACGTACGATCATTTACGGAGCATATTACCTAATAGAGATATTTATGTGTTTGAACGAGAAATAGCAGCTCACCCGGATTGTATTCCAGAAAAAAACTTCCAGTTTTTGGGCGATTTTCGAGACAGTTTACCCGAGGCAAACAAACGATTAGGAGCCAACTCGGTCCTAGCTCATTTAGATATTGGGACCGGAGAAAAGAAAGCCAGTCAACAACTTGCGGACCAGATAGGTCCACTTGTGTTGGGTTTAATGAAGCGAGAGTCAATTATAGTGAGTGACCAAGAATTAACCGCTTGGTCACACATGCGTATTGAGCCACCTTCCAATATCCCGAAGGGTCGCATTTTTATTTACAATTTGGTTTAGAGTAAAAAATTAGACGTTGCCTTCTGGGCGAGGGGTGAAATCCTTTTTTCCTTCGACCTCTTTAAAATGAGCCAGTGCCCAATGCACACTTGGGAATGCAAGGTTTTCCCAAGGAATGTCATCCCATTCAAATAAATCAACTGCCTGGGACTCTGTCCCGGCAGAGTACTGTGGTGAGACGAGCTGTGCTCTATAAATGAGGTGGACCTGGCTTAATCTAGCAATGTTATAAATTCCCAATAGGGCATCAATAGTGATATCCGTACATGCCTCTTCTTTTGCTTCTCGGATAGCGCCCTCAATGGTGGTTTCACCTTCTTCCATAAACCCTGCGGGCATAGTCCAATAGCCTAAACGAGGAGGTATAGATCTCCTACAAAGCAGAAATTTATCCTCCCAAGTGCAGACTGCTCCTACTATGACTTTTGGATTTATATAATTTATGAACCCACACTCGTCACAAACAAGTCGCTCCAGCGTGTCATCAGCAGGTATACGTCTATTTATTGGGCCGCCGATGCGATTATTATATGCGTTAGAAGACATGCTTTTATTGTGCAGCGTTGATACCTATACCGCAAGGCATATCCATTAAAAAGCTTACACCTATTATTTTTTCTAAATGTAAATCTCCGATTTAAACCAAAATATCTAAATTAGTCCCACGCTCCGAAGAGTTTACCTGGATTTGCCGTTGGATTGCGTTATCTTCTGCCTGTCGATTTTCATTATCTGGAGTAGTCGTATTTCCTTCCTCTGTTGAGGTAACGCTGCTCGCCTGGGTTGTCTTAATACCGGAGGTCTTGATTTGCTCGGTGGGAGGGGGTACCGCAACATTTGTCACTGATGCATTGGTTGCAGTGGCCTGCGGTGCTACTGGTTGTACCATTTGTCAACACTCCCTTTCCGTAAAAGATTAAATATTCGGCCTTTTTGAGTCAACCCTTGACTTCTAGTCTTGTAACGCAGCTACTCCGGGTAGTGTTTTCCCTTCAAGCCACTCTAAGAATGCTCCACCGGCTGTTGACAGGTAGCTGAACTGTTCACTGACGCCCGCATGTGTGAGTGCAGCTACAGTGTCTCCTCCACCGGCGACCGATATAATATCTTTATTTTTCGTATATAATGCAACGTCCTTAGCTAACGAAATAGTTGATTGATCAAAGGGTGGAACTTCAAAGGCGCCAAGGGGGCCATTCCAGATAATAGTCTTGCAGTTAGCTAAATTTTCAGAAAAATTAGCCGTGGATTGGGGGCCAGCATCTAATATCATGGCGTCCTCAGGTATCTGCGATATACCAATAATTTCTGGTTTTTGTCCTGCAATCAATTCCTTAGCGATTACGGCGTCAGTTTGTAGTAATATTTTGCATTTCGACTTTAGCGCAATATTTTCAATTTTCCTTGCGGTTTCTGCCAGCTCTTTTTCCGCTAATGATTTGCCTATATTTAGGCCTCTTGCAAAAAGGAAAGTGTTGGCCATTCCTCCACCGATTATCAAAAAATCGACTTTTTTAACCAAATTGTTTAGCAGTTCCAACTTAGTAGATACTTTTGCTCCACCAACTATAGCGCCTACGGGGCGTTGGGGGTCGTTGAGTGCCCCGGTCAATGACTCCAGTTCTAGTTGAAGTAGGAGTCCCGCATAAGATGGCAGTAATTGTGCTAACGAGGTTACAGAGGCATGTGCTCTATGAGAAGCAGAAAAGGCGTCATTTACAAAAGCATCTCCTAGCTTTGCAAGTTCTGATGCGAATAAAGGGTCATTCAACTCCTCGCCGGCATGAAAACGAACGTTTTCGAGGAGTAAAATATCACCCTCATTCATAGCTTCTATATTCGCGCGGGCGATTTTCCCGATACAGCTCGATGCAAAAGAGACATTATAGCCGTCCAAGGCATCTCTTAAAGCCGGTAGCACTTTGTTGAGGGACATATTTGATTGATATACACCCTCTGGTCTTCCAAAGTGCGATAATATGATTACTTTTGCGCCAGCTGCTGATAGCCTTTTAAGAGTGGGTAGAGTTTTTGTAACCCTATTTGTATCAGTTACTATGTCCCCTTGCATCGGCACATTTAGATCAACGCGCACCAAAACACGCTTCCCTGATGCAGAAAAGTGATCTAACGTATGATAGGTGCTCATATACTAACCTTTTTAAGTTCTGACGAGGCTTCTTATATCTGTACTTTTATTCATGCTGAACTGTTATTCTCAGCCCAATCAATAAGCTTATTCAAAAAGTTTATACACTCTGAAATTTGGCTTACTTCTATAAATTCATCTGGTTGATGTGCTTGCTGAATTGATCCGGGCCCAAAAATAACTCCGGGTATTCCAGCTTGCTGAAATAAACCTGCCTCTGTTCCAAAAGCTACTGTTCCTGACTCGTTCAGCCCCGTTAAATGTCGGATTAAATGTTCAGCAGCTGATTGATGATCAGGTATTAGGGGTGGTGTATCGTTTCTTAATTCTGTGGTGACGCCAGCTTGTCTTGATATTGCCTGCAATCTAGGTTCAATGTTTTTGGAAATAAACAATTTTATTTTTTGTTCTAAAATATTTGGGTCTTCAGAAGGCAAACTTCGGTAACCCCAATTAAAATGAGTGTACTCAGGTATGATGTTGTTAGCCGTGCCACCTTCTATAACTCCTAAGTCAAACGTAGTGTAGGGGGGATCAAACACACAATCAGGTTCGGCCTGACTTTCAAGTTCATGCTGCAGATCTTCAATGTAATTAATAATCCGTGCCGCTGCCATTATCGAATTAGCCCCTCGGCTAGGTTCGCTGGAATGTCCCGGCACACCTTTCACTGTGGTTTTAAAAGCTCGTCCTCCTTTATTTCCGCCTACTATCTTCATTAAAGTAGGTTCGCCCACTATTACGGCTTTTGGTAACGGCAAATTTTCGACCACATCACTAATCAAACCCCTTACTCCAACACACCCAACTTCTTCGTCGTAGGAAAACGCAAAATGTATCGGTGTTTTTAGTTTTCGCTTTTTCATTTCTGGCGCCATAGCCAATAAAATCGCACAAAATCCCTTCATATCCGAAGTGCCTCGGCCGTAAAGTTTGCCATTTTCTTCAGTCATTTTAAACGCTGGCTTAGTCCATGCTTGACCATCAATTGGAACAACATCGGTATGTCCAGAAAGGACTATTCCACCTATTTGTTCAGGCCCGATTGTGCACCATAGATTTGCTTTTGACTTTTCTCTATTATGCGTCAGCCTAGTTTGAATACCCAGTGCGTTCAGATAGGTTTCAATATCATTTATTAGTTCTAAATTACTTAATCGGGAAGTGGTATCGAATGAAATTAATCGTTCTAGCCATTCCTTAGATTTATCGAGATGCTTTGTCATTAAGTTGCCACTTACAAGTTTTGAGTTACCTACTCCAGAATGCCGGCGAAAACATCACTAGAACAGTAAATAATTCCAGCCGTCCCAAAAGCATTCCAAATGCTAACATCCACTTTGCTAAGTCGGGTAAACTGGAAAAGTTTCCTGTAGGACCGATTGTAGCTCCAAGGCCGGGTCCAACATTGCTTATTGCTGTAGCTGCCCCAGATATTGCTGTCATAAAGTCAAGCCCCAGAGCTGAAAGCCCTGCAGCCAAAGCAGCAAAACAAACAATATATAAAAAGAAGAAACCCATTACCGCATTAGACACAGTTTCCGGTATCACTTTCCGATTATAATATGGTATGAAAACTCCATGTGGCACTAATAGGCGACTCAATTGCGCTTGAGCTGTTGCAGCTAGAATTTGAAAGCGAAATATTTTTATTCCGCAAGTTGTTGATCCAGCGCAGCCACCTACAAACATCAAACACAGAAGAAAAGTTATAGGGAAACCACCCCAGAGACCAAAGTCTTGTGTGACATAACCGGTGCCGGTCAGTATTGAAATGACATTAAAAGTTGCATGCCTAAAGTTATCCATACCTTCCAAGCCTGAAACATCCCGTATCCAGAGGGTGATAACAAATACTGAGACAAGAACAATTACTAAAAACCATTTTACCTGACTATCATTGATGATGGGTGACAAATCACCCCGCACTACACGGAGGTAATATACAAAGGGAAGCGAACCAATAATCATTCCAGCTATGATAATCCAGTCTGCGGCCGGGTTATTAAAATATCCAATGGATCCATCCTTCGTTGAATAGCCACCCGTCGCAATCGTGGTCATCGAATGCGTTATAGCATCGAAACCATTAAACCCAGCAGTCCAGAGCCCTAGTGCGCACAATCCTGTCATTATCAAATAAATAGCAAAAATTCCACCTGCTAATTGAGCCGCCCTTGGAAGAACCTTATCTGGTGCATCGAAAGCCTCCGTTCTAAATAGTTGCATGCCTCCTACGCTCAACATCGGAAGCATAGCCATTGCCATAACGATAATTCCAACTCCGCCTAGCCATTGCAGTAATGCCCGCCAAAGCAGAATTCCTGGGGGTGCGTGGTCTAAACCTAGGATTACCGTTGACCCTGTTGTGGTAATCCCCGACATAGACTCAAAAAATGCGTCCGTTATGCTTAATTTTAGTTCAGAGAACATAAAAGGTAGAGCTCCCACAGCTGCCACGGCCACCCAGCTTAACGTTGTCAGTAAAAATGCTTGCCTTAAATTAAGGTTGGACCGGGAGCTAGTCTTTGTAGCCAGCATCAGTGATACACCAACAAACAATGCTACAGCAGCAGACCCTGCAAACACTTGCCAGTCTGCGTTATCTGTTGCCAAGTCTGCTATTGCGGGTAATCCCATCGCAATTGCTAAAAGAGACATTAGTAAGCCGATAATAAAGAGAACAGGTCCAAAGGCTACCAAGCCAGTTCCAATCGAAGTTATTGAAATAGAAAAGACGTGCCAAAATAACTAGATAATTCTTTATATTGCGATTTTACATATTACTCAACGGCAAAGCTAATACTGAGGTTGATCTATTGCCCTCATAGAATCATGTCCAGGTTCTCTATCACCACTGACGTACTCGCTCGCTCCATAGCTACGAGATAATCCATATCCTCCTTCAATTCAATTTTACCGTTTGATGGGGACTATCCAAAGAAAACGCTGGCACATTAACATCAAACCCAATGCCCTGGGAGTCGGCCATTTCATAAACCCCTACCATTAATCCGGAAGGCGTTTTCAAAGGCGTCCCGCTGGTATACTCGAAGCTCCCTCCGGGTTGAATAACGGGTTGTTCTCCGACCACCCCCGGCCCTTTCACTATCTGAGTTTGACCATATGCATCGGTTATAGACCATTTCCGATTCAAAAGTTGAACTTTGGCACTCCCCAAATTTTCGATTTTTATTTCATATGCCCACACAAAATAGGACTCTCTTGGCGACGATTGTTTCTCTAGAAAGGTTGTCTTGACGCTAACGCGGATAGACTTTGTAGTCTGACAATACACCCTATTACCCCCTGTGGTTCTATTTTTGAGATAAAATAACCTGAATGATATTCAAAATGTTATAATAAGTATCCTGCATATTATAACTAATTTTTTCTTATATTTTTAAGAAGTTAAATAAGTAAAGCCATTAAGGGTAAAATCTCTCAAGCTTATCAAGTAAAAGCCATTATTAAGTAATACTCAAAACGAAGTGTTTGTTTTATTATTTATTAGATTCCCCTCTTTTATTTGAGGATTATTCTATCAAGGGGTTGAAATTATAGTAGTGCCGATGTAGTTCACGTGGATTGATATCCCTTGGTATATACTAATCGCATTACGGCGCTACTCTACAGAAAAGGGTGTTTTATATTGACAGTGATCTCTTACGGCTAATCTGTGCTTTTAGTCGAGTTGTTGTGAGACGTTTAATGGAAACAAGTTTAAAAGATTGATTTTACTCCTAAACTTAACCAAATCATAGGTTATTTGGTTCATTTGCAGGGACGGGACTGAAGTATGAATGAAAAACTTCTTGATGGGCGCACCGTAGCGATTTTGGTTTCAAACGGTTTTGATGAGGTAGAATTCACTGACCCACAAAAACGTTTAATTGAATTAGGGGCCGCAGTGAAGGTGGTTTCAAGAGTAAAAAATTTGGTAAATGGTTGGTATGAAGGTAATTGGGGTCATTTCTTCCCCGTTCACGCAGATGTCTCGGATACATTGGCAATAGACTTTGACGGTTTGATAATTCCTGGTGGTATTAGGAGCGTTGACAAATTGTTTAATGACCCACACGCAAAAAGAATTTTAAAGGCGTTTTTAAAAGCAGATATGCCAGTCCTGTTAATTGGCGATAGTGTGAAACTATTGGTTGCGGTTGAACAGGCCGTAGGAATCTCGCTCACAAGCTCTAGCACCGTAAAAAGTGATCTAATCGCGGCCTCCGCGAATTGGGTTGATCAGGCAGTTATGTTGGACAAAAATTTAATCACTGGATCTGGTTCTGCCAAGTTGGAAGAACTGGTTTCGGAGTTTTCAGTTAAGGTCTCTAAATATGAAAAAGAAGCAACTGAAGCTGCGTGAGAACAAATTTGTCTTAGCGATGCAGTGGTTGGGGATTAACCAGTAACGTTTTAGAATGTTGTAGAATGGAAAAACGCATGGAGAATATTAATCAAATACCCTCCCCTTGTGTTGGCGTTTGTCAGATAAATTCAAAAACAAAGTTCTGTTTAGGGTGTTGGCGGACTTTGCGGGAAGTGGCTCACTGGTCTCGTTATTCTGGAACAGAAAAATTGGCAGTACTGGACAGCATTAAACAGCGCCAGTCTGATGCCGGCATGGACAGGCGCAGGGTAACAAGGCGTCAGCAACGACAGAAACGCGGATATTATGGTTAAATGAAGAGTGTATGAGCTACAGCTAACTCAATTTCTTTTAAGCTTCTCCATTAAGGTCTTTACATGGTCAATCTAGTGGTGTCGTTTATCACAAAATAAAAACCCAAAACTTTTGAGAATGTGGACGTTAGGATGAAAAAAGCCCTTGTTTCTAATTATGTGGGGGGCGTAAAGGAAGAAAAAACAAGTAGTTCAAAAAGGTCTCCCGTTAAATTTAGCAGTGTCTCTAACGTTGCAGAATGCTCCGAAGGTAGCGATCACTTTATTGCTGAGGATGGGGTTGTTTTTGCGGGCAAACATTTACTCATAGATTTATGGGGCGCCTCGAATTTGGATGATATTAACTATATAAGAACTACATTGGAAAATATTGTAAATGAATGTAACGCAACGTTGCTGCACATTCATCTGCACCAATTTACCGAAAATGGTGGTATTTCGGGGGTCGCGTTATTAGCGGAGTCACATGTGAGCATTCATACTTGGCCGGAGAGAGACTATGCGGCATTGGATGTATTTATGTGCGGGCAAGTGTCGCCAGCGGCAGCGGTTCCAGTTTTACGAAAAGCATTTCAACCAACATCACTGCAGGTGAAAAACTACAAACGTGGTGTTATAGAATAAATAGCAATTGGCAAAATATGACAGGATACAGAAGCTTTAACGCAAAGGTTCCATTCAACGGTCATTTACTACGAATTAAGGCGCATATTTCTTGAAATTTTTAGACAGCAATAATGAAGAGGAGAGATTAGTCTTACTTCAATTGGGTCGATTAAAATAGAAAAACTAGATAGAGTCTTATACAATCTTTGTGTTTGAGGTCACATGTTTTCACTCTTTCTTTAATGAAAAGATGACTATATTGGATTGAACTAAAAATGATTACTAAACAGCCCTATTTTACAGTGATAATTGTGGCTTTCAATTCTGGTGATTATCTTGACGAATGCATGAACGCTCTTGAGAAGCAAATCTTCAAGGATTTTGAAATCATAGTTTTTGATAATGGCACAAAAGATGGATCTGCACATTCTATCAATTCCAGTAGTTTAGATATCACTATAATGAAATCAACTTCAAATAAAGGCTTTGCTGTTGGGAATAATGCTGCCGCGAAGGAGGCTAAAGGGGATTGGCTGGTATTGCTGAATTCGGATGCGGTACCTGAGAAAGATTGGTTGTTGGAAATTTTTAATGCTGTCTGCCGATACCCGGACATAGTTATATTTGGCTCAACTCAGATTAACTATCACCATCCAAATGTTTTGGATGGTGCGGGCGACCATTACCACGTATTTGGTGCAGCATGGCGCGGTGCGAAAGGATATCCCGTAGATAGTATCTCGGAGGATACTATAGTAATGGGCCCCTGCGGAGCTGCTGCTGTTTTAAAAAAAGATGTATTTGAAAAATTAGGAGGTATGGCGGAGTCTTTTTTCTGCTATTATGAAGATGTTGACTTAGCATTGAGGTTTCGCCTTGCGGGACATCTTTGTATCCAATTAGCGAATGCAAGGGTTAGGCATGTTGGCTCTGCGACCTTTGGAACTAATTCTGAGTTCTCTAGATATTACATCAGTAGAAATAAAATATGGACTTTTATTCGGTGTCTACCTGCAGCACTTTTAATAATGTTACTTCCTAGTTTTTTCACTATAGTCTTAATTAGGCTTTGTTTCGCAATCGGAGGCAGAGATTTTAAAATTCGCGCGAGGGCATCGTGGGATGCAATTTGCAATTTGCCAGAGATTTGGAGGCAACGTCGTTCCATTCAATTATGTCGAAAAATTAGTGCCATACAATTTGCGCAGTCTATGACGTGGTCAATTGGAAAATTGTTAATGCGATCTAGCGATGGCCGATCGATTCCTGAATTTGTCCGCATTAATTCAAGAGTAAGAACTTATGCGCGTGACGACTGAAGACTCAATATCAGCGATCATAGTAACATTCTATCCGGATGACAGGTTTTTTGAAATGTTGGAATCAATCGATAAGCAGGTCGATAATATCTGGATAGTAGATAACGGCTCGACCGGGTTATCCCGAGCCAAGCTGGAAGGCCTCGTAAATGACACTCACACCTCCCTAAAGTTAATATCAAATAACGAGAATTTAGGCCTTGCTACTGCGCAAAACCAAGGAATTAAGGAGGCAATCAATTTAGGGTCAAATTGGATCCTTTTGCTGGATCAAGACAGCATACCAGCAAATGACATGATTGAAAAAATGGTGAGTGCGGCTGAAGAGTATGAAGATAAAGAGTGTTTAGGAATGATAACGCCTAGACATGAAGATGATGATGGGATGCCCTCTATCCCATCTTACTCTGTAAAATATGGTTTTAGGTTGCAGCGTTATTTTATGAAAGCGAATGATGTAGATGATATGTTGGCTTTTGGACTAGCGTCTGGAAGTTTAATTCCGTCCAAGGTTTTGCAGAAAGTAGGATTAATGAGAGATGACTTTTGGATAGATTATATCGATTATGATTTTTCATTCAGGCTCAGGAAATTGGGGTATAAAATTATTGGGGTAGGAGCTGCAAGCTTAAGACATCGTCTGGGAGAGAGTTTTAATAAGCACATCGGTAACATAAAGGTGACTTACCGCGCGCATCCAGCATTTCGGCGATATACGATTTATCGCAACCGCATTAGGGTCATTCGCGAATATGGCCTCGAATTTCCGAATTTCCTAATCTTTGAAATGCTATCAATAAGTAAGGATTTTATGAAACTTGTTTTTATTGAGGACAATAAGAAAAAAAAATTGAATGCTATTCTTTCCGGTATAATAGACGGCATTATTGGCCGAGGGGGATTACGCAAGTTTTAGAGAGTTGAACTCTTTATTTTAATCCGAGGAACCTATTTTATTAAAGAGCCAAAAAATTGTAGTTGGAACTAATCTAAGCCCAAACCTGACATATATAGCTGTTGCGAATATATTTAGGATCCATTTCGGATATTGATTTCGAAAATGCTTATCAAAATAAGTGCAGAAGCTCTTGGCTTTATGCCACTCTATAAAACCTGGAAAAACATCACTCGAGCTTTTTTGATGCATTACTTTAACATTCGGATCATATAGGATTGTTCCTCCTGCCTTCTCCACACGCATACAAAAGTCGACATCTTCCACGTGTAAAAAATATTTCTCATCCATACCCCCTAAACCACTATAGACGCTGCTGGGCATTAGCATGAACGCGCCGGATATACATTGAACGGGGCTAATTTGCTGAAGTGACTTTGTTTCATTAAGGTTTAATCTCTCGAAATGTGGATGATTTGGTGCCAGTCGGTCCAGTCGGAACTGTTCAACTACGCATGTCCATGGCGTCATTAAATTTCGACGCGCTCCGCGCTGTTCAGTGCCATCGGGGTTTTCAATCCTAACAGTTAGGACTGATGCGTCTGGGTGCGAAGTAAATACATCCAAAGCTTCAGAGATTACACCTTTATCCATTTTTGAATCTGGATTTAATAACAAAATGTAGTGATGTCTCGCCCGTCTTGCGCCAAGGTTGCACCCACCAGCGAAACCAACATTTCCTTGTCCTGTTATGATTTCTAATCGTGGTTCGTCATCGGCGAGAATATTTACCTCTTGCATCAACAAACGGGTATTGCCATTGTCGACTAAAATCACTTGCTTTACGGCCTCTTGTTGAAGGACAGATTTTAAACAATCTAAAAGTATATCCCCTGTTTTATAGGATACAATAATTACACTACATCCTTTGAGACCATGAGCTAATATTTTGGGTTGTAAGTTGGAGGGTTGCGAAACTTTATTTTTACTGGTGTATAAAAGAACTTTTTGCTCTTCTTCATTTTTCAAAATTTTATTAAATGCTTCCACTCAACAGCGCCATTCTAAGGAGTTTTTTCCAAGTATGTTACGGATAATTAACAGAATTCAAGATGACAATAGCATAGTTGACCCAATAAAGAAATCAACGTGTTCAATCATGGTAACTAGATAATATGGTAATATTTCCTAATGGGTTTCGTTGCGAAATTTATATTAAAATGATAGTAGCGAGACGGACTTTTTTAAATAGGTAGTCGATTGGTATAAATTGTGATTATTGAACCAACTGAAATTTTTGATGTCAAAATCATTACCCCAAAAAAATTTGGGGATCATCGTGGTTTTTTTTCCGAGACATATAACTCGCAAAAGTTTCAGGAAGGTGGAATTAACTTGAATTTTTGTCAAGATAATCACTCGTTCTCACAGCAAATTGGAACATTAAGAGGGCTTCATTTTCAAATGGCCCCGTTCGCTCAAGATAAACTTGTTCGTGTCAGTCGGGGCGCAATTTATGATGTTGCGGTTGATATTAGAGTTGGTTCGCCGACGTATGGTAAATGGATTGGAAGAGTTATTAGTGCTGAATTATGGAACCAAATATTAGTCCCAAAGGGCTTTGCTCATGGATTTTGTACAATAGAGTCTGACACTGAAGTTCAATATAAAGTAAGTGCCCCGTATTCGCTCGAAAGTGAGGCAGGGCTGGCATGGGATGATCCAAACTTGGGAATTGATTGGCCTTTAGGCACTAATAAGCCTATTTTGTCTGATAAAGATAAAAATTACCCAAATCTCCAAGAACTTCCAAACTACTTCAATTATTAAAATAAGCAGGTTGTATCTTCATGGCTCAATCTTATCAAAAAATATTGGTTACAGGTGGAGCTGGCTTTATAGGCTCTGCTGTCGTCAGACATTTGATTAATAATCTAAACTGCTCAGTAGTTAATGTTGATAAATTAACCTACGCAGGTAATTTGTCTTCACTAGTATCGGTTGATCAGAACCCTCTTTATTCGTTTGAATATGCAGACATTAATGACCGATCCTTAATAACCGTAATAATGGATAAGCATCAACCAGACGCGATAATGCACCTCGCTGCAGAAAGCCACGTTGACCGATCTATTGATGGACCCAGTGATTTCATACAAACCAATATAGTTGGAACATATAGCTTACTTGAATGTGCAAGAGCATATTGGCGACAACTATCAAGCAGTAAGCAGGATGAGTTTCGCTTCCATCATATTTCGACCGATGAAGTTTTTGGCACGCTTGGGGAAACAGATTCTTTCACTGAAGAAAATGCCTATGATCCCCGTTCCCCTTACTCAGCAAGTAAAGCTTCATCTGACCACTTGGTTAGAGCATGGCATGAAACCTACGGTTTGCCAGTTGTTTTGAGCAATTGCTCCAACAATTACGGTCCATACCACTTCCCAGAAAAGCTAATACCATTGATGATAATTAAGGCTCTAAAAGGAGAGAAACTGCCAGTTTATGGAAAAGGTGAAAATATTCGAGACTGGCTTTATGTCGATGATCATGCAAATGCACTTTGCAAAATACTATTCGAAGGGAGAAAGGGCGAAAGCTATAATGTTGGTGGCAATGCGGAAGTGAGTAATTTAGACGTAGTTCGCAATATTTGTAAACTTTTGGATGAACTTTCTCCGAGACATGGCATGCCAAAGTATGAGGAGCAAATTGACTTTGTTGCAGACAGGCCGGGTCATGATTATAGATATGCAATCGACTCAACAAAGATCAGAAATGAATTAGGTTGGAAACCAATTGAAACTTTTGAAACAGGTCTTCGCAGAACAGTAGAATGGTATCTAAATAATTCAAGTTGGTGGAAACCAATTTTGACTGGAGAATATCGTGGCCAACGTTTGGGAAGCGCGGATTAAAAGGTGACAATTACGCGATTAAAAGCCCTCATTACTGGGGGCACTGGGCAAGTTGGAACGGAGCTTATTCGCCGGGGAGATTGTTGTCACTTCGATATTATTGCCCCAAACAGAGCTGAGATAAATCTTTTGAACGAGGGTGATGTATATTCACAACTCAATTCGATAAGGCCAAATATTGTTGTGAATTCTGCTGCCTTCACGGCTGTTGACGCCGCAGAAACTGAGTGCGATATGGCATTTAAAGTAAATCGTGATGCAGTTAGAATTATGGCTAATAGTTGCAATCTCTTATCCATACCGCTTATTCATATATCAACAGACTATGTTTTTGATGGAACAAAAACAGGAAGTTATAAGGAGACGGATCCTATCTGTCCTATCGGTGTTTATGGTAGGTCAAAAGAAGCAGGAGAGGCAATAGTAAGAGAATTATTAGAAAAACATATAATACTAAGGACGTCTTGGGTTTATGCGGCCCATGGAAATAACTTTGTAAAAACGATGTTAAAGATTGGGAGAGAGCGGCAGAATCTCAATGTTGTTAATGATCAGTTTGGTGCACCTACATTTGCAGGAGACATAGCGGATGCAATTCTCTTCATTGCAAAAAAAGTATTGGAACATGATGCATTGGAGTTTTGGGGGACGTATCACTACACGGCAAAAGGGCGAACCACATGGAAGGATTTTGCAGAGGTGATTTTTGAAATGGCAAGCACTCGGATACCTAATAAACCGTATGTGGAAGGTATACCCTCAAGCCAATATCCCACTGCAGCGAAGCGACCAGCAAACTCAGTTTTAAATTGTGCTAAAGTAGACTCAAAACTTGGGCCGCCGCGTCGTCACTGGCGAGAGGGATTGGATGAAGTTCTTGACGAACTCGAGAATAAACCGACATAGAGAGACAACTTAAGGATACATGAAATGAAGGGTATTATACTTGCGGGAGGATCTGGAACACGATTGTATCCCCTAACCGTATCCGTCTCAAAGCAAATGTTGCCAATTTACGATAAGCCAATGATTTATTATCCGTTAAGTACTTTGATGCTGGCAGGAATACGGGATATTCTATTAATTACTACACCGCAAGATCAAGCTGATTTTCGAAACTTGCTTGGAGACGGCTCTCAATGGGGGATATCGCTCTCTTACGCGGTTCAAGCTAAGCCCGAAGGTTTAGCTCAAGCCTTTATTATAGGACGAGATTTTGTTGGCAATGATTGTTGTAGCCTTGTGTTGGGTGATAATATTTTTCACGGACATGGATTGACAGACATGTTGGCGAGGGCTGCCTCCCTAGAGGTTGGGGCGACAGTTTTTGGGTATTATGTACGAGACCCTGAACGTTATGGTGTTGTGGCGTTTGACGAGGCTGGCGTTGCGGAGAGTATTGAAGAAAAACCGTCCCATCCAAAATCTAATTGGGCGGTTACGGGTCTTTATTTTTATGATAATGATGTTATAGAAATAGCTCGTAGTATAACCCCTTCTGCCAGAGGGGAATTAGAGATTACAGATGTAAATAGGGTTTACCTGAACAGTAAAACATTGAAAGTCGAGCGGCTTGGCCGAGGCTTTGCCTGGTTAGATACAGGCACACATGAATCACTTCTCCAAGCCTCTGAATTTGTGAGAACAATTGAAGAAAGGCAGGGTCTAAAAATTGCGTGCATTGAAGAAATAGCATTCAACATGGGTTACATTAGCGACGAACAATTATCGCTGTTGGCCCAACCACTTTTAAAAAGTGGGTATGGAAATTACCTGACAGGCTTAATTAAATAGGCAGTAGTTTCGAAAATATTTAAAATACCTGAATAGAATAAACCATTTCTACTCAGGTTCACTCATTAAAGCCGATGGGGTTCAAGTATCTGCCGTATTACAAGGCCATCTGTTAGCCGATCAAAACCCTCATTTATACTATCAAATCCTATACTTTTATTGATTAGTTTGTCGACAGCAAGCTTGCCTTGGCGATAAAGCTCGATATAACGAGGAATATCCCTGACAGGCACGCAACTTCCCATATAGCTGCCACGAATGGCTTTTTCTGAGTTTACGATGTCTGAAGGATTAAACGAAAAAAGGCTGTTTGATGGGGATAACCCGACTATAAGCACCTCGCCACCCATGCGGATTGATTTATAACATGTCTCTGTGGCTGCTACCGTGCCAGAGAACTCAAAGGCGTAATCCACGCCGCCATTCGTAATATCTTTGATTTGTTCGACATGATTGTCATCTCGCGCGTTCACAGTATGTGTGGCGCCAAGTTGGCGGGCTAATCCCAATTTGTCGTCGCTAATGTCAACCGCAATGATTTTTTCGGCTCCCGCGAGTTTAGCTCCTAGTAACCCGTTCAAACCTACGCCTCCTAATCCTACGCATGCCACTGTATCGCCGGCTCGTATGCGAGCGGTATTTAGGACGGCCCCCACTCCTGTCATTACTGCACAGCCAAATATTGCTGCATCTGCTAAAGGTAAGTCTTTATCGACTTTAACAGCGGTACCTCGATCTACTACAGCATACTCTGCAAAGCAGGATACTCCAGATTGATGCGCAATCTCTACGCCGTTACTATCTTTGAGGCGACTGCCACCCGCCATAAGGTGTCCCTTGGCGCGCGCTACATCATGGGTTTCACAAAGCTGTGGCCGCCCGCCTAAGCAATTTCTACAAACGCCGCATGAGGCAGAAAACTGAAAAATGATTGGGTCACCAACTTTAATATCTCGGACTCCAGCCCCGACCTCGACAACCTCACCCGATCCCTCGTGCCCTAAGACTAGTGGCATTGGCCGCGCCCGGTTTCCATTTATGACGGAAAGGTCCGAATGACATAAACCGCCTCCAGCTATCTTTACCAAAAGTTCGCCAGGTTGAG
>TARA_B100001057_G_scaffold12303_1_pt1 | contig 15869 bp, 24 predicted proteins | sample TARA_B100001057 | Tara Oceans TARA_B100001057 (sample SAMEA2621839) | marine metagenome | biome: marine biome (ENVO:00000447); feature: surface water layer (ENVO:00002042); material: "saline water (ENVO:00002010), including plankton (ENVO:xxxxxxxx)" | depth 5 m
TTACTGATGCATTTGATGGAGATTATGGTTCACTGACAAATAAACCAACAATACCTACCGTCCCAACAACGGTGAGTTCTTTCACTAATGATTCTGGATATATTACAGGATATACTGTTACTCAGGATGATCTTTCTGGATTAACTATAACTGAATCTCAAATAACAGATTTGGGAGCTTATCTAGTTGCGTCTGATTTATCAACATATGCACTGACAACGTATGTAGACGCTCAAGTTGCTGGAGTTGTAAATTCTGCTCCGGAAACATTAAATACCTTAAATGAACTGGCAACTGCCCTTGGAAATGATCCAGACTTTGCCACATCAACTGCTAATTTAATTGGCACAAAGGCAAACACTGCGGATTTGTCTTCTGTCGCAACATCCGGTGCATACGCAGATTTAAGTGGTGTTCCTTCTTTGTTTGACGGCGCATATTCTAGTTTATCTGGAGCTCCCACTAATGTTTCTACATTTACAAACGATTCTGGATATTTAACAACAGTTTCTTTTGATGATCTGTCTTCTTCCCCGACAACTGTCTCTGGTTATGGAATTACCGATGCGTTCTCAGGAGCATATGGAGATTTGACTGGTGTTCCTACTAATATTTCTACATTCACAAATGACTCAGGGTATTTAACTACTATATCTTATGCAGAAGTAACTGGTAAACCAACATTATTTGATGGTGCATATTCTAGTTTGTCTGGTGTTCCTACTAATATTTCTGATTTTACAAACGATTCTGGATATTTAACAACAGTTGCATTTGCAGATTTAACATCCAAACCAACCACTGTTTCGGGCTACGGAATCACCGATGCCTTTGATGGTGCATATTCTAGTTTATCCGGAGCTCCCACTAATGTTTCTACATTTACAAATGACTCTGGTTATTTAACAACAGTTTCCTTCGAAGACTTAACATCAAAACCAACGACTATCGATGGTTATGGAATTACTGATGCTTTTGATGGTGCATATTCTAGTTTATCTGGTGTCCCTACTACTGTTTCTACATTCGCAAATGACTCAGGGTATTTAACAACAGTTGCATTTGCAGACTTAACTTCTAAACCAACAACTGTTTCTGGTTACGGAATCACTGATGCATTTGATGGTGCGTATTCTAGTTTATCTGGAGCTCCCACTAATGTTTCTACATTTGCAAATGACTCTGGCTATTTAACAACAGTTGCATTTGCAGATTTAACTTCTAAACCAACTACTATATCTGGTTATGGAATCACAGATGCATTTGATGGAGATTATACTAATTTAACAAATAGACCAACTATACCGACTGTCCCAACTGCATTAAGTTCTTTTTCTAATGATACTAACTTTATCACTCTAGACGAATCTCAATCTGGAGTCAGTGTTACCAGCGTATCCGCAAGTGGCTCCGGTTCACTTAACTATAATAATTCTAGTGGCGTATTTACATTTGCTCCTGCAGATTTGAGTTCTTATCTAGTTGCGTCTGATTTATCAACTTATGCATTAAAGACTTATGTTGATACTCAGGTTGCTGGTGTAGTAAGTTCTGCTCCAGAAACTTTGGATACTTTGAATGAATTGGCGGCCGCGTTAGGAGACGATCCAAACTTTGCAACAACAGTATCAAATCAGATTGGTACAAAGGCTGAATTGGGCGACTTTAGTGTTTCTACTGTTGCTGAAAGTGGTGCCGGATCTCTTAACTATAATAATGCTGGAGTATTTACATTTGCTCCTGCAGATCTAAGTTCTTATTTAACAACAGTTGCGTTTGCAGATTTAACATCTAAACCAACCACTGTCTCTGGCTACGGAATTACTGATGCATTTGATGGAGATTATAATAGTCTTACAAATCAACCAGTAATCCCCGAAGGTGCAGATCTTACAGGGTATGCAACAGAAATTTATGTTAATGATCAGGGTTTTATCACAGGAATCTCATTCGCAAATGTATCCGCAAAACCAACTACTATTGCTGGTTATGGAATAACTGATGCCTTCTCTGGTGCATATGGAGATTTGACTGGAGCTCCTACTTTATTTGACGGTGCATATTCATCGCTTACAGATGCACCTACTGCATTAAGTAGTTTTTCTAACGATACAAACTTTATTGATTTGACCAGAGTAAGTGTCTCCAGTGTCGCTGCAAGTGGTTCTGGTTCTCTTAACTATAATAACGCAAATGGAGTATTTACATTCTCTCCTGCAGATTTGAGTTCTTATTTGACTTCTTCTGATCTATCAACATACGCAACAGAGTCTTTTGTCTCTACTCAAGTTGCAAATGTTGTTAATTCTGCGCCAGAGGCATTAAATACTCTTAATGAACTTGCTGATGCTTTGGGAGATGATCCAAATTTTGCAACAACTATTTCAACTCAAATAGGAACTAAGGCAGCTCTTGGAGATTTGGATGTCAACACCGTATCTTCAAGTGGTTCTGGTTCTCTTAATTATGATAGTTCTACTGGTGCGTTTACATTTGCACCAGCAGATTTGAGTTCGTTTTTAACTTCTTATACCGAGACAGATCCAGTATTTACTGCCCATCCTTCCTCTGGAATTACGACATTCCACATCCAACAATGGAATACTGCATATACTTGGGGAGACCATAGTACTGTAGGATATTTAACTACAGAGACACAATCAGACTATAATCAAACAGATAGTAGTGCTGTAGATTTTATCAAGAACAAACCTTCTTTGTTTGACGGTGATTATGATTCTTTGACTAATAAACCATCTTTATTTGATGGCGATTATGGAAGTTTGAGCAATCAACCGTCACTATTTTCTGGTGCATATGCGGATTTATCTGGAAAACCTACTATCCCATCAGCACAAGTTCAATCAGATTATGATCAGACAGATGATACTGCGGTAGATTTTATTAAGAATAAACCAACATTATTTGATGGCGACTACAGTTCTCTGACTAATCCGCCTTCACTATTCGATGGGGATTATGGTTCATTGACTAATACACCTTCTCTATTCGATGGGGATTATGATAGTTTAAGTAATAAACCTACATTGTTTGATGGAGACTATACAAACTTAACAAACCAGCCAACCATACCAACTAACAATAATGAGTTGACTAATGGTGCTGGTTATCTTGCTTTAGTTTCTGTACCATCAACATCTAAGGGAGCGTCAGGAGATGCCTCTGGAGATGTCGCGATGGATAATGATTATATATATAGATGTACTGCGAATTATACTGATGGAAATGCCGATATTTGGAAGAGAGTAGAATTCTCAACTGATACTTGGTAATTTGAACTACTAAGATTATTTTATGCAAAAATTTGACAACTTGACGGAAGAAAACGTCTTGATGTATCAAATGAAGTCTTACGATAATCCGCAATGTCACACATACGAAGAGTTTGTGGATGATATGAAGCGGATAAAATATATCAAGAGACTTTTTTTTAGATACCACACAAAACGTATATTGAAAGAAAGATTGATTATCAATCACCTAATTATTTTATATAATGTTTTAGGGAATAGCGCGGCTTCGCGAATTCTCTTTTTAAAGATAGACCCTTCTCAGTATTATATACTAAAGAGTTTTCTAGTCTTTATAAACAAGATGCCAAACCGCATTTATGGGGTAAATGGGTCTGATATAAATAGTATTGACATACCCATAGATGATGATATAATAGAAACACTCAGGAAATTATAATGGCATCAGTCTTTAACGCATTTCTAGCATACAAATTTATCAAAGTTATAACGACTCCTTGGAAAGACATGGAGGCATTTGAACACGGTATTGTAGATGCGAATGGAAAACAGTTAAAGAAATCTAATCAATTGAAAACTTCCGAAGAAAAATCTTCGTACACACTCTTTCATAGATTGATATTTAATCTTAAACGAGTATTAGAAAAGTTTCCTTTTGGTAAGAGTCGTATTGCAAGTTATGCGGCCGCATTTGCACTTCTCAGAGAAGAAAGAAACAAGTCTCTCAAAGATATGGATGACGAAACATATGAACAAATAGAAGGTTTCTTGTGTGACTATGTTAATATACTTGAAGAGAAAACACAAGAACTTTTGATGGAAGATGCTCCAGTTAATTCTATTGGAGACGCAAGTCATCTTGCAGGGTTGGGTAAAATGCCTCCGACATCTTTTGCTGGAATGCGAGTTTTTAGAATAAAAAATGATACTTATAATAAACTTCTCAAAGGAAAGAAGAAGTATGCGAGATGGCAGAATTATATTTCTGCGGAAGAAGCATCAGATATTAGAGATTATATAAGAAGAAATCCAAAGAAGAGTGTGGTACTCATGGATGATTCTTATGGAACTATGACTATATTAAGAAGACACAACGAGATTTGAAATGGCATTTTTCAGTACATTTAAGATAGTTATGATACTCATTCCTCTCCTTATGGGAGCTGGGGGGTGGTACTATATCAAGGGATTGAAAGAATCTTTGGAACAGATGAAAATCAACGCTGCACAGATGGAAGACGCAATCAATTCCAAAGATGGAGAGATAAATAGACTGAATGAAAATATTAACGTACTGAGAACAGTCACGGACGAAGTTCAGGCAGTCAGGAACAATTTAGAAAAAGAAGTAGACAAGTTAAGAGTAACTCTTGGAGAACACGATTTGGGTTATCTTGCGAGTAAGAAGCCCGGTTTGGTAGAAAAAATAGTAAATAGAGCAGTAGATAGAGATGTTAAACAACGTCTTGATAGAATTACAGGAAATGTAGATGAAGATAAAGATTCTTAGTTTATTATTACTAGTATTTTTGATGACAGTTTCTACTGGTTGTTCAATACTAAGACCAGAACCAGTTGAAAAAATAATTACTAAAGAGGTTTTAATTAAAAAACTTCCTCTTAAATTGAAAAATCCGGAACCAATTGATTGGTTGGGTATAAAGTGGATGATCATAACTCCGGAAACATATGAGTCCAGAATAGAAGAATTGAAGAGGGACGGAAAAAGTTTAGCGATATTTGCATTAGACAAAGATTCGTATGAGGCCATATCTATAAATATGGCTGAGATCTTAAAATATATGGAAGAGCAAAGTTTCATTCTTGCTCAATACCGAGAGTATTACGAATCGGAAGATGAATCTGAAGAGTCTGAAGATAAATAATAGGAACAATTATGTCAGCACAAGACGGCGTGGACAGTGTAGAAGACTTTCAAGATTCTGTTAAACAGAACACAGATAGGATACATTCTATGGAACAAAGAATACAAACAGTCGCAATGGTTTTGATTGTTGGTTTTTTGACATGGGTTGGCACTGGATTGGTAGATGTAAAAGTAGGACTCGCTCAAGTTTTATCTGAGTCCGTATCACTGAGAGGTTCACTCGATTCTCAGGGTAGAAGGTTGGTTGATATTGAAAAGGATATTCAAGAGATCAATAAAGAGATGGCAAGTTACATCACCAGAGACGAATTTAGAGAAGAATTAAAAGAATTGAAGGAAAGTAAAGATTGACAAGACACAAATAAGAGTGTAGAATGGTTTCTAAAATTCGTACACCCTTATGTTATATATTGATCATACCTACATAAATCTAGTTGGTAGTAAACTAGAAAGATTTGCAAAGAAACGAGATAACCTATACAATTGTAGGTGCCCTCTATGTGGTGATTCTCAAAAACACTCTTATAAAGCCAGAGGGTTCTTCTTTGAGAAGAAGAGTAAGTTCTTCTATATGTGTCATAATTGTGGTGCGTCCATGTCTCTTGGTAAGTTCTTAAGTATAGTTGATGGAGAAATTCATAAACAATATAGACTTGAGAAGTGGAAAGATAATAATCCAAAGAAAGAACAAAAGAAGGAAGAACATAAACCTCTAAAGTTCTATTACGATTTTAGGGATAATTCAGTACTTGTTAAAGAAGAACAGACCGAGTTCAATATAGACTTCAAGGCAAAGTTCAAAGACAAATTACAGGGTATGACTCCAATTAAAAAGTTGGATGATTCACACCCAGCCAAACGATATTTGGTAAACAGAAAAATTCCTAACTTGGATGTATTATATTATACTGAAGACTTTAAGTCAACAGTCAATACATTACTTTCTAAGTTTGGTGACAATTCTAGATTGTATGACAGACTTGTAGATAATGAAAAACGGATTGTAATTCCCTTCTTCAACGAAAACAAGAAACTTGTCGCATTACAGGGTAGAGCATTAGACTCTTCTGGTATGCGATATATTACTATCAAGATAGATGAAGACGCAGAAAAGATCTATGGATTGGAGAGAGTAGATAAGAGTAAAACTGTATATGTGACAGAGGGCCCAATCGATTCTTTGTTTCTTGATAATGCAATCGCAATGGCGGGTAGTGATGTTGGTTTGAAGTACTTTGACAAGTTCAGTGACGTTGTTTTTGTGTTCGATAATGAACCCAGAAACCCCCAAATTGTCAAGAGAATGTTGAATGTAATCCAGACGGGATTTAGTATTTTTGTCTGGCCAAATAAAATAAAAGAAAAAGATATAAATGATGTGATACTGTCAGGAATGAGTGTTTTAGAATTACAAGACATTATAAGTAAAAACACATCAAATGGATTAGAAGCGAAATTAAAAATTTCCGCATGGAAAAAGTGTTAAGGTGAGTACGGATGAAGTTGAGATTAGAATATGAGAGAGATGAGAAGTTATCAGAACAGTCCTACAAATTATTGAAAGATTATTATTGCATTGAAGGTGAAAATTCCCCCCAAGATTCATTCGCAAGAGCCGCAGTATCGTACTCTTACGGAGATAAAAAACTCGCCCAGAGAATATATGAAGGTGCGTCGAAGGGTTGGTTTATGTTCTCTTCACCAGTATTATCTAACGCACCGAAACAAGGAAAACAACCAAAGTCCCTGCCGATTTCTTGTTTTCTCTCATATGTTCCAGACACACTAGAAGGTCTTATTTCGCACTCATCTGAATTGAGATGGTTGTCAGTGAAGGGTGGTGGTGTTGGTGGTCACTGGAGCACTGTCCGTTCAGTCTCTGATAAAGCACCCGGCCCTATTCCCTTTATGCACACCGTAGATGCGGATATGACAGCGTACAGACAGGGCAAAACTAGGAAGGGGTCTTATGCAGCATACCTTGATATAGACCATCCAGACATCTTAGAGTTCGTAGGAATGCGTACTCCAACTGGTGATGTGAACAGAAAGAATCTTAATCTACATCACGCAGTCAATATAACCGACAAGTTCATGGAAGCAGTCAAAGAAAATTTAGACTGGGATTTAATTGACCCAAATGAAAAGACTGCAAAGGATACAATACGGGCTAGAAAGTTATGGGAGACTATTCTGGAAACCCGATATAGAACCGGAGAACCATATTTAAACTTCATCGATACCGCAAATCGATCACTCCCAAAAGAGATGAAGAAGAAAGGATTAAAGATACATGGGTCTAACTTATGTAACGAGATTCATTTACCTACAAGCGAAGATAGAACCGCTGTTTGTTGTTTGTCATCACTAAATATCGAGAAATATGACGAATGGAAAGAATCTAATATTGTCAGAGATTTGATTAGATTCTTGGATAATGTATTACAATATTTTATAGACCATGCCGGAGATGAGATATCAAAGGCAAAATACTCCGCACAGATGGAGAGGTCTCTGGGATTGGGTGCAATGGGATTGCATTCCTATTTCCATAAAAATAGAGTCTCTTTCGATTCGGAAGAAGCAAGAGAAATGAACAATGAGATATTTAAGTTCATTAAAGATCAGGCTTCAGAAGAATCTAAGTTACTCGCTGAAGAAAGAGGGGAGTGTCCGGACATGGAAGGTTCTGGACTTCGTAACTCACATTTATTGGCTATTGCGCCCAATGCGAATAGTTCAATTATTGTGAATACTTCTCCCTCAATTGAACCTCTGAAGGCAAACGCCTATACCCATAGAACCAGAGTTGGTTCACATTTGGTTAGGAACAGATACTTAGAGGAAGAATTGGAAAAAATCGATAAAAGTACTGACGAAGTATGGAGTTCGATAATCACTAATGGTGGTTCTGTACAACACCTAGCATTCTTAAGTGATCATCTTAAAGAGGTATTTAAGACTGCGATAGAAATTGATCAGATGGCATTGATAGAACAAGCAGCAGACCGACAGAATTATCTCTGTCAGGGACAGTCGTTGAATATATTCTTTCCGCCATCTGCAGATAAATCGTATATACATAAAGTCCATTATAGAGCTTGGGAAAGTGGATGTAAAGGACTTTACTACTTGAGAACTGAGAGTTCAAGTAGAGCAGAGAATGTTGCACAAAAGGTTACTAGAATTGCATTGAAGGATTACGAAACTCCAACCGATGAAAGTCAGGAAGAATGTGAAGCCTGTCAAGGTTAGGAGAAAAATATGGATGTATCTATCTATTCAAAATCGGGTTGTCCCTTTTGCGTAAAGGCAAAAGATTGGTTTGAAGATTTTGATATTAAATATACAGAGGTTGTTCTTGATGATGAAGAACAGCGTCTATCATTTTATCAAAGAATAAATGGTTCAAAAGAAGTTCTAGGGACAGGTTCGTTCCCTAGAAGAGTTAACTCTATGCCTCAGATATTTGTCGATGACAAACATATCGGTGGGTATGATGATTTGATGGTTAGTGCAGATAAGATACTGAAGAAAGTATCTGGTGGATTGACAAAAGTATCTCAGACATATAAACCATTCTTTTATCCTTGGGCAGTAGAACTGACTACGAAACATGAAAAAGTTCACTGGATCGAAGATGAAGTTGACCTATCCGAAGATGTGATGGATTGGAAGACTGGTAGGGTGTCAGAAACAGAAAAGGAATACATAACAAACATCCTTAGATTGTTTACTCAATCAGATGTGGAAGTTGGTAAGAACTATTACGATCAATTCATTCCCAGAATTAAGAATAATGAAGTTCGTAATATGTTGGGGTCATTCGCTGCGAGAGAAGGTATCCATCAAAGGGCCTACGCACTGTTAAACGAGACTCTTGGATTGCCTGATAGTGAGTATCACGCATTCTTGGAGTATCAGGAAATGACCGACAAGGTAGAGTTCATGACAGACTCCGATCCTTCTACTGTAAGAGGTTTGGGGCTCGCCTTCGCAAAATCTGTATTCAACGAAGGTGTCGCACTGTTTGCCTCATTCGTAATGTTGCTCAACTTCCAGAGATATGGAAAGATGAAAGGAATGGGTAAGGTCGTAGAGTGGTCTATCAGAGACGAATCTATGCACGTTGAGGGAAACGCAAATCTATTCAGATCATACTGTTCAGAACATCCAAGAATTGTAGATGATTCCTTTAAGAAAGAAATTTATGAAATGTCCAAGACTGCAGTTAAGTTAGAAGATAAGTTTATTGACTTGGCTTACAGTCTAGGAGATATTGATGGACTGTCTTCAAATGAGGTGAAAGTTTATATTAGATATATAACTGATAGAAGATTACTTCAATTGGGACTAAAACCTGTGTTTAAGGTAAAAACGAATCCTCTTCCTTGGTTGGAATGGATTCTAAATGGCGCAGATCACACCAACTTCTTCGAAAATAGGGTTACGGAATACGAAGTTGCAGGGCTGGTTGGAAGTTGGGATGATGCCTACGCATAAATAGGAATGTAGATGTCAAGAGATAACGCATTAGAGATTCTAGAGTGTCGTTATTGTTCTTGTTACTTTGAAATATTTTTAAGAAATATAGATGATAGTGTGAATTATTGCCCGAATTGTGGAGAACAAATTTCGGGCAGTTACTCTTTAGAAGATGATGAAGATGAAGATGAAGATGAGGGTAGAGATTTATATAATGAAACTAATAGGTTATGGTCAGATTAGGCGGAATTGATTACAGTTTAACATCACCATCTGTATGTGTATACACAGGAGAACCAGAAGATTTTTCATTTGAGTCTTGTGGTGTGTACTTCCTGTCACCTACTAAAAAATATTCAGAGTATTCTTTCAAGAACATAGACGGTCAATCGACAATATTTACTTATGAGTATCCCGAAGAGAGATATGATTTTATATCCGATTGGGCGATAGATATTGTATTGACAAACGAGATAGAATCTGTTTATATAGAAGATTATAGTTATAACTCTACAGGAAAGGTATTTCATATCGCAGAAAACTGTGGCCTTCTGAAGTGGAAACTATGGAATTCGGAGATAGATTATCATCTAGTATCACCAGCGGAGATTAAAAAGTTCGCTTCTGGTAAAGGAAATGCGAATAAAGAACTGATGTATGAGAGTTTTATTTCTTCTACAGATGTTGATCTGAAGCAGTATCTAGAATCTAAATCTACAAAAATAGGAAATCCAATATCGGATATCATAGATTCCTATTATATTTGCAAATATGGTATAAATTTACTTGACAAAGACTAGATTATTCTATAGAATGGTCTTATCTTTTAATTGAGTAAATTTATGCAGATAATTTACGGCAGCATGAGACACGATCCATCAGGTAGAAAACGGAAAACGTCTCGCAAATCTACTAAAAAATACCAACAAGAATTTCGTCCGCTCAAGACTAAACCTAATGTCCTTAGACAAGAAACTGTTTATCCTTCTAGAGAGTTGACAAGTTCGACTACTTGTGGTATGATAGAAAAACAAAAATATACAGGCGATTCTATTGTAGGTATCGCCACTATGCATAAGTCTAACGCAGTCCCAGTTACAAGTGCAAAATACGCAGAAGAAATATCAAGGATGGGGAAATGAATGTATTTGTATTAAGTCGCGATCCGGTTGAGGCAGCACAACAACAGTGTGATAAACACATTCCGAAGATGGTTGTTGAATCAGCTCAGATGCTCTCAACAGTCCATCGTATACTGGATGGAGTTGAAATGTTGAAACCATCTGTATCCGGAAAAACACAAGTAAAGTATTATATGTTGCCGGACAATAGAGAACTAACTCTATACAAGGCTGTTCATCATAAACATCCATGCACTGTATGGACTGGTGAATCTTTCATCAATTACAGGTGGCACTGGAAACATTTTTCTGCGCTCTGTGACGAATATACGCACCGCTACGGTAAGGTTCACGCAACTGATACGAAACTACGAGAAGAACTGGAAAGGATGCCAGACAACATCCCACGCACCAGAATGACCGATTTTAAACTGGCAATGCAGTCAAATCCAGAGTGTATGTTCCCAGAAGATCCTGTTAAGTCATATCAAAAATTTTACATGACAAAACAGAAAAGATTCAATATGAAATGGACTAACAGAAAAGTACCGGAGTGGTTTAAGTATGAGTGAATTTATTGGAAAGATTGGTGAAAGGGCTCTTTGGTTCGCAAAGATCATCGAAAAGAAAGATGTCAATACTCACTATGGAGCAAGCACAGTCTATAGCGTTGTGACCCAGACCGGAAGGTACGGATCATTCTTTGCTGATAACAATGATCAATTAGATGTTGATATTTGTTTTCATTTCAAAGGAACTGTCAAGTCTCATGATTTTAATCAATACACAAACAGAAATGAGACAAAGTTCAATAGGGTATCGATTGGAGATGTCATAGGAAAAGCTTCTTGACAAACTCCGAATATCTCGGTATACTGTTCTACAATATAAAAATGGATTTCTAAATGATTTTGGTTGATTTGAATCAAGTTGTAATATCTAACTTGATGACGCAGATAAACTCCTACCAAGAAACTGTCGATGAAAATTTAATTCGACACATGATTCTCAACAGCATTCTAAGTGTTAAAAAGAGGTTCTCTGGAGACTATGGAAATATTATCCTCTGTTGTGATAATAAAAATTTTTGGCGTAAGGAGATTTATCCGTATTATAAAGCTTCTCGTAGGAAAATGCGTGAAGATTCTGATTATGATTGGAATCTTATCTTTAATACTATTACTGATGTAAAGAGAGATCTACGAGAAGTTTTTCCTTACAAGATACTTGAAGTCGAACACGCAGAGGCAGATGATATAATCGGTGTTCTCACAAGACACTTTTCTTCAAGAGAAAAGATACTGATCATCTCTAGTGACAAAGACTTCAAGCAACTTCAACGATACGAAGGAGTTGCACAATACAGTCCTATTTTGAAGAAATTTATCTCAACTTCCGATCCTTATAAATATATCAGAGAACATATTATTAGGGGCGATAGAGGTGATGGTATTCCCAATTTTTTGTCTCCAGATGATGTATTTGTGTCAGGTAAGAGACAGAAGGCCCTATCCAAAAATAAGATGGTAGATTGGTTGGACATAGACAGAGATCCAGAGGATTTCTGTGATTCGAATATGTTGAAGAATTACAAAAGAAATCAGCAACTGGTCGATCTAACATTCGTTCCCGAAGAAATAGAGAATCAAATTCTCCAAGAGTATCAGAAACTTCCGACTGGTGACATGAAGAAAGTTTTTGATTATTTTATTAAAAACAAGATGATTCTTCTTATGGATGAATTATCTGAGTTTAAAGAGGCAAATTATGAAGTTAGTATCTGAAATCTTTGAGGAAATAGAGTCCACACGATCTATTAATCAAAAGAAAGATATTCTATCCGGCCATAAAAGGACTGGATTCTTGAGTGTTTTACAACATATGTTCGATAGGAACATCAAGTTCGCTATCAAAAAAATTCCAGAATATCGCCCATCCAAGGCACCTCTAGGACTGGAAGACAGTTATCTAGAGAAAGCAATGAAAGATCTTAGACTGTTCTACACGGACAGCAACGTATCCGAAGAAAGAATGAAAATCATTCTTATTCAGATTCTTGAGAGTCTTAATCCCAAAGAGGCAGAAATCCTCTGTAAGATTATCACTCGCAAGATAAAGGTTTCCGGTCTGACTGAGAGATTAGTTAGAGAAGTTCATCCAGACCTTCTACCGGAAGCAGTAGGGGAGTAATAGTCTGATGAATATGATGAGTAAATTCGTGAAAGGTTCATTTTTAGTTCTTGTTTTCGTTTTTATTATGTCATGTTTCAATCAAACTAATGCTTTAATCGATGACTTTGTTCATGTAAAATATAATGGGATAATTGATGAAAAACAAGAAAGATTTTCACAAAAATAATCGTCACCACAAAATAGAAAGTTATAAAAACTTTTCTAAAAATCTAGTGGTCAAATTGCGGCCTATAATCAACTTTAGAAAGACTTGGGGATATGAAGTCAAACTTATTGACTTTGCTTCTGAGTGGTCTAGAGAAAATGGGCCAGAAGTAACCGCAAAGTTCTTTCTCAGAGAAAACGAAGCAAGAACTTATGCAAAAGAATTAGCAGGAGCTTCATAATGCAAGATTTTGAAGAATATATGCGTCCAGAAGATACGGAAAAGTGGAATAATGATCCATACTATGCCGGTTGGTTCTGGTCAAATGAAGAAAATGACTTCTTCCGATGGCCAACATTCGTTGCTAAGAGTCGTATGTATGACCTCAAAGCAACAGTAACATCAACAACTTATGATAGGAGTTTAGTTTAAATTATGGCAAAAGGAAAGGGCGGATCTAAGACCGCAAATATCTCATCTGGCCCAAAGGTATCTGCGGGCCCATCTAGGAGTCGTTGGGCAGGCGATCCTAATCGTCCAATGCAACGTGCGATGAACCAACTCAACGCATGGAAGAAAGGTAAGAATGTTGTTCTTACAGTTCCCAATCCGGACAAAAACGTAACCAATGCTCGGTACATCAAAGTGAATGCCAGAGAGTATTGGGGTAGTCCTTTCAAGAAGCAACAACCTTCTAAGAAGGCTGTAGAGACCGAAAAGGGAGACGAATAATGACATTATCTAGAGGAGCAGTGGTGGCAACTAGAACTAACTTGAAGTCGTTAACGAGACAAGAAATTGAAATGTCTCTCAAGAGGGGCAAGTTCTTGATAGATTTTACCAAAGTCAATGGAGATCAGAGAAAACTTCTCTGTACTCTATCTCAAAAGTTTATGCCCAAGGCAGAATTTAATGTCAGTCGGGTAGAAGCAAAACGACAAAAAAACACAGAAACTCTTTCCGTATGGGATTTAGAGTCTGAGTCTTGGAAGTCGTTTAGAATCAATTCTGTTAAATCATTGGAACAAGTGAATGACTAGAGAAGAAGAATTCGAAATCTATAAAAAGATTTACATCGATGTTTATCGTAAAAGATGGGGAAGAGATCCTCATATCATCCGAGGCAGTCTCTTCGTGGAAAGTCTCAAATATATCCTTAGTGCAGTTTACGAAGTAGACGTATAGAACCATTCCGCGATAGCTCAGTAGGTAGAGCAAGTGACTGTTAATCACTGGGTCGTAGGTTCGAGCCCTACTCGCGGAGCCAAATATCCGTCTGTAGCTCAATAGGATAGAGCAACGGCCTTCTAAGCCGTAGGTTACAGGTTCGACTCCTGTCAGACGGGCCACAATTCTGAAACACTTTGTAACATTTTGATACAATTTGATACAAAAAAGTTCTTGATTATTGATTAATATTAGTCTATAATATACACATAAACAATTGAGAGAGAATTTATGTCTGTACAAACTTTTGAGACCAACGTAGTCGAGATAGCCGGTGAAAGGGTTGTACGAAGACCGATGGGAACATTTACTGGAGAAAAGGAAACTTCTATCCCAGAGAAATTCGAACAGACTGTTCAAGTCGAGGGTCTCACTGTTTGGAGATCAAATGGTGAGGTTCCTTTTTCGGATATGCTTCTAGACTTCGTTTCATATGGTAAAATTACCTTTGAACAGGCAGAGTTTTCCGCTCTGCAGAGAAAGAAGGACACAGAATCATCTCTTGCGACTCTGTTTCGTGGCCCAAAGGGGGATCTTTTCTTGGGAGAAGGTGCATTGGGATATCGCGAAGAACGACTTGCGAAAATTGCAAAAAATGAAGAGTTTTCTTCACAAATTACCACTTTAATGCCAATTAATTCATAAAAACCCTTGACAGGGTTGCGGATTTTTAGTATAATATAACCATAAATTGATGAGGAAATACCAAATGAGAGAAGAACTATCAGAATATGTCCACCACATCGGCGAAGACTATACAAGTTGGATCGGTGCTGCGGGACGAAGTGAAGATGCGGTTTCTGGTAAGATGGCGCGAGAGTTCGTCGCCGGCCTTGCGACCAAGGAAGGTCAGAAATATATCAAAGTCATCACCGGAAATTCTGTCCACTCTTTCATCGTCAACACCGAAAAGGACGCAAAGTTCAAGAAGGGTGACATTCTGAAGGCTGCAAGTTGGAATGCTCCTGCTCGCAACTTCTCAAGGGGTAACATCCTTGAAGGAAACTTTGGCGGAGCAACTTGGACAGGAGCTAACTAATGATACGAGTTATTTTGGGTCTTTTGTTAGTTCTTGGTGCTGCTGGGGGGTTGGAGGTTGATACTCTAACTCTCCAAGAAAGTATCCTTTGGGCAGGATTCTCTGCCATATTAATTGTGACTGGTCTTTATCGTGTTTTGGAGATTCATAGTGGCGGATAAAATCGTTGTTCAGATATCAACCTCTGGTGTAGAGAAAGTCTTTGAGACTTCTACGGAGGCCTCTGAGTTTTTTGGTGCTGAAGTTTGGGAAGCAATCGTAGATGGAATTCATACCGAATACTGTCTTATTGAGGAAGTGTGAAACATAAAGTAATTCTTACAGACTGTGACGGAGTGCTTCTGGATTGGGGGCACTCTTTTTCTGCGTGGATGAAAGAAAGGGGTTACAAGACAACCGAAAACTACCACACCAAGTATAATATCGGTCAGCGATATGCATTAAGTAAAGGGGAAGGTAGGAAACTTGTAAAAGAATTCAATGAGAGCGTCAATATAGC
>TARA_B100001057_G_scaffold39408_2_pt1 | contig 15849 bp, 37 predicted proteins | sample TARA_B100001057 | Tara Oceans TARA_B100001057 (sample SAMEA2621839) | marine metagenome | biome: marine biome (ENVO:00000447); feature: surface water layer (ENVO:00002042); material: "saline water (ENVO:00002010), including plankton (ENVO:xxxxxxxx)" | depth 5 m
GTGGCCGCAATAAAAAAGTGCCCAATAGTAAAAATTACTGTACGCACTAAAGAACCTTTGTTCTTTTCTATAAATTTATTTATTAACTCCATATTAACTCCTCATGAGAAAATCGGCCGCATCTTCTGACTTTCTAAAATTGATTGTTGCTATTCTTGTATATCTGTCAATGTGGCATGACAAATCTTTTTGGTCGTATCTCTTAACTAAGTCTTGTCTAAATTGTTTCACAATATCATTTTCGATTGCTACCTGATTTTCTGCAGGAATAATCTGTGCTACAATGCAATGAGGAAGACCCACTCCTTCAGTAGTCTTCGTTCTAGCTATATCTAGTTTGTATTCTTTTGTCATATCACATCTTTGTTGTCGTACTTTCATACGTCTTATTATATTGTGTGTTCGTCTTAATAAATGTAGCACATTTTGGAAGATGTTTCAACCTTTTTGCGCCTGCATATGTACAAGCTGAACGTACTCCTCCAAGAATTGTTTGTACTGTATCTAATACTTTTCCTCTATATGGTACAAGTACTTCACGACCTTCACTTGCTCTGTAATCTTTAAGACCACCAAAATGTTTTGTATTAGCCGCATCTGAACTCATTCCATAGAATTGAATAAAATTCTGTTCTTCAAAATAAGGAACAAATGTTCCTGCTTCCGTTTTGTAAGCACCACCTGTTGCGATATGTTTAGTAACAATATCTCCACCACCTTCATCATGTCCTGCTAACATTCCTCCTAGCATAACAAAATCAGCACCTCCGGCAAATGCTTTAGCAACATCACCAGCACAAGTACAACCACCATCAGCAATAATATGTCCATTAAGACCATGAGCCGCATCTGCACATTCAATTACTGCACTTAGTTGAGGATAACCTACACCTGTTTGAATTCTTGTTGTACATACTGAACCAGGACCAATACCCACTTTAACAACATCAGCACCATTAAGAATTAGTTCTTGTGTTTGATCCGCAGTAACTACATTACCTGCAATGATTACTACATGAGGATGTTCCTTTCTAAAGTTTCTTACAAAGTCTGTAAATCTTTCTGAGTATCCATTTGCAACATCAATACAAACATATTTTATGTTTGGTGCTTTATCATAAACTTGACACCACTTGTCATAATCTTTGTCTGTTATGCCCATTGAGTAAGCAACAAAGTTTTGTCTTTTGCTATCTATGTCGCCATCATAAAAACTTACTAGTTGTGAAACTGAATATGTTTTCACTAAACATGTAAAAATGTTTTGGTCTGCTAATTTGTCACTCATTTCAAAAGTACCAACACCATCCATATTAGATGCCATGATAGGAATACCTCTGTAGTGTTTTTCTTTTGGATAAGGGCCTGCAGGATAACCTTTAGGTAACAAGTCAGGATTGTTGCCTTGTTTAGGTTGATAGTTTGGAAAATTAAAACCTCTTTCTAAGTCTACTTCTTTTCTTGATCCAAGAGTAGACCTCTTAGGTCTAATTAAAACATCATCGTAGTTTAATTTGATTTCATGTTCAATGTGCATAATAAAGATTAAAGGACATTACTGCCCTTTAATAACCTCCTTGATTTCAGTAATTGCAGAGGTATCAATCATATCTACCCTATGCAATGTATATTTTTTTGTACGATAATTGTACACACCAACTTCTGTGTAGTCACCTTTATCGTTTTTTTGAAACATCGAATAGATGCCATCACGCCCTTTATGGGGCTTAAGAATTTTGAGAGCCTCTTCAAGAGACGGTGAATTCCTACGACCCTTGCGGGTCCGGTCGTTATTTTGCTTTGCCACTTCATAAATCCTCTTATTGACAAAATTTCACTTATACTTAGATTATACACATTTCGGTGTTTAAAGTCAATGACTTTTTTTAATTCCATCTGTAAAAAATGTGACTACCTATTCTTCCTACTAAGGTCATGCCAACATCTTTCCTCCATATTGGTTTAACATAAGTTGCATGATAATGTGTTGAACCATCTGAAATACCTCTCAGTACTCCTTTGTGCATCATTTCCCAAGCAACCATTTGTGCTTTTACCCAATTCTCAGAACCTAATGGTATATCATCGGACTTACCATCACAATACCAGCTAAACTGACACATGTTTCTTTTAGGGTAATAGATTCTTTCTGACTCAGGTAAATCGGGATACTGTTTTGTTTTCCAGCTTTCTTTCATAATTGCTTGGTAAACAACTTCACAAACTGTGTTTGGATATCTTCCATCTTTTACACGATTAAGTGTTACATCAGCAACACCGGCCATACCTGCTTTGTTATCAATACTAGCCTCAAAATATATATTCTGTGCTAGACAAAATTCTTGTTCGTATTTTTGTGGATCAATTAAGAAGTATTCTATATCAATACGTTTATCAATCTGTATTGGTTCCGGAACATGTACTTCATCTGAATTCGGTTCGTTCATTAAGATTGTAGTACCAGCCGCAAAAGCCGTAAAAGCTAGAATAGAACCAGTAATCACTAAGTTGAATAGTAATACAATACCGTTCATAAATGCTCTAATAAATGCCATAATTTGCCTCTCTTTTATCTTAATTACTTAATTAATATAACATGAATCGCTGATTTGTCAAGTTTTTAAGGTACAAAAATGTCAAGTATTTCGTACTCTATATCGCCAGCTGGACGCATAATAGCTACAATATCACGTTTTTTAGAACCAATTAGTTCTTTACCTAACGGAGATTTGAAAGAAATACTGCCTTTTGTAGGGTCTGATTCGAATTCTCCAAGAATCTGATACTTTACTTTATTGCCATTATCCATGTTTTCCAACTTTACATGACAACCAAGTACCACGGTTTTGTACTTACCTTTGGAAAGAGGTTGTATAACATTTGCAGTTTCAAGAATTTCTTGAAGTCTATGAAGTTCCATATCCAATGTTTGCATATCATCCAGTGCAGTTAGAAGTTCTTCGTTTTCTTCTAATCCACCTTGCATTCTTGCCGCCTGAATTCTCTGAGTTATTTCAGGTTTCTTAGCCAAGGACTCTGATATTCTTTTATTTAACTCGTCTCGGCCTTCTGTCGATAAAAAATCCATATTATTGTTATACTCACTGTAATTGTTATTATTGCCTGCATATTTATCAGACTCGTCTAATCTAAAGGACATTAACATGTTATTCATCACTTTCTGCCAATTCTTCTGACATAATCTCTAACATAGGAGTTAGATTGTTCTTAATACCATATTCTGATTCAATCGTTGCTCTAAACAACATAGAGATAGCAATCATCTTATCCTGAACCTTATCAGTAGGTTCAAGTCCTGCCTTTTGAATTACCTTTATACTTTCGTACATAAAATCTTGTACTGCATCTTCTACAGTATCAAAGATTTCGTTTGCAACGACCCTTGCTTTATACTTATCTAAGTTTACTACGTTGTTCATTTTTAGTTTCCTCTATTGTTACATACGCAATTACGTATCGTTTTTCATCACTAACACTAAGATGTATGTCTTTACCTTCAAGTTTTTCTTTTAGTCTAACTTGAGGGCGTGATACTCCATAGCTGACAGTAGGACTAAAGTAACCTATCGTTGACCAACTATAATTCTTTGTAAAGCCAGTGCCTAATGCTTTGACAAATGCTTCCTTTACAGCCCAACACTTAGCCATGTACTGAGCCTTATTTGTAGAATTATCATATATCTGTTGTTCGTGTGGTGTAAGAATTTTTCTAGAGAATTTATCACCATGCTTGATAATGATATTTCTCATTCTATCCACTTCAACAATATCTATGCCAATTCCATAAATCATTTTATACCTGTTTAGTACCGTTTCTAATATCTCTTAAGTTCTGTTTAAATTCTAAACGTCTTTTGTCTTTTTTCTTAGCAGTTCTAATATTTCTTAGTCTTGCTTTAGGTGATAATCTTTTTGACATTATGCCTCCATTTCGATTAAATCTTTAAATTCCCAAATCATCTTTGCCGCTCCACCAAACATTCCTGGACCTTCTCCTTTTTTATATTCAGGTTCTTTGCCCATTAATGTAATGTTTGGACCATACGTTTCTAAACTATCCATTCTTTCTAGTTTATGCAAATGCTCTGGTTTCATTCCATGACGTTTTGTCATATCATAAATTTCAATATTAGGTGAAAACTTTAATGTGACAAGAGCCGCCTCTTCATCTGTCATGATTACACAATCATTCTTGCCTTTAATAGTTACACTCCAAACTTTATCCATCTTTAAACTCCTCAAAGAAACTAGGACAGCCATCGTCTGTACAATTATTTTCTATATGTGTTTCTTGATATATGAATAGTCCAATAAGTGTAGCCAAAGCAAATATCATTATCCACTTGAAATAATTATCCATTAGTTCCTTCTCATTGTTGCTAGTTCAGTTGCCGCCTTTTGACCATTAACATCATCTTCGTCTGCGAATACGGGAACCATATTTGATTTATGCATTGTTGCAATACCAATAAGTTTACGTTCTCCTGTGTACTTCATATCTGGTTTTTTAGTTGCAGGAGCAAAACTGTTTTCACTTGATGCACTAGCAACAGGAGGAGTTCTTTCAAACGAATTTCCTGTTTCATGCCAGGGTAAACTAATAGCCCGAGGTTCTGTCTTAGGTCTATGATTACCTTGTGCATATGCAATGTATTCTTCTAAGTTCATAACTTGTTCAGGTGCACCAATACGTTTCATAAATTTATTATGCTCACGCATTTGCTCCTGATACTTAGTCATTTTACCCAACGTAAGTTTTTTCTTCTTACGTTTTTTATAACTGGTTGTGGTCATATAAGGACCCACTAAATGCATTGTCATTTTGCTTTCCTGTTTTGTAATTAGAATAGTACAATAACATAATGTTACGGATTTGTCAAGTTTTTTATAAATACATAAGAGGAGCATGATAAAAGGAGAGGAGCATGGTCGATCCTATCACAGCCGTAGCAACCGCTACCGCGGCTTTTAATACTATCAAAAAAGGTTTCGCCGCAGGTCGGGAGATTGAATCCATGGCCAAAGACGTAGGTCGTTGGATGGGTGCAGTATCCGATATCAAAAAAGCAGAAGAATACTCAGCAAAACCTCCATTATTCAAAAAATTATTTCAAGCTGGTTCAGTTGAAGAAGAAGCCCTTCAAGCCTTTATGGCTAAAAAGAAGGCAGAAGATATGCGTGAGGAACTGAGAAATATCATTTCAGTTACACGTGGCCCTAGTGCCTGGAATGAATTACTTCAAACAGAAATTGATATAAGAAAAAAGAGACAAAAAGCAATCTATGACCAACAAGAGGCTCGTAGAAAGATTTTTGAAATTATAGCAGTGATTCTTGCTTGTGCGGCCTGTGTAGGCATAGTTAGTGGTATAATATATCTAGTGGGTATAAGTCAAGGAAGATGGTAACTTAATAAGTTACGCCTAAGTGTTTCATTGTTTTTTGAACACAGATTGATTGAATCCTACAATCCTCTAATGCGTTGTGGGCCGCAAAGTCTATATCTTTTCTAGGATCTCTAGGCATAACACTAAAAAGAGTTCGACTATCTCTTATATTATAAAACGCCCAATTCCAATGCATTCCTAATTGTCTATATAAATTCTCTAATATAACTATATCAAAACATGGACCTTGACACCATATTTTATCTACACCAACAAGAAACTTATTTAATTCTTTAAGAATATATTTAACGTCATGTCTATTATCATCACTTAATGCCTCTTCAACTATATCAGGTGCTTGTCTTGACCACCAATCTAAAGTTCCTTCTTCTATGTGTCTACCCATAGCAGTTTGCGAATCTACATTAAATCTATAATAAAAATCATGGTAAGGAGGGTCATTTGTAAATGGATCAAACTTAATTGCACCAATAGTCAACAAAACTGCATCTGGTTTTGTGCTAAGTGTTTCTAAGTCTATTGTTGCATGTGTTGTCATTCGTTCCTCAATCTTTTATTAATATCAATAATCTTTTCTAATATGCCACTGTCTGTATAGTTATAGAATGCTTGTACATCTTTTGGAAAACAATGACCTCCATAACCAAGTTTACCTTCATCGTTAGGTGCTTTCATATGACTAGGTCCAATGTTCTCAAACATTGCTAAAACTTCTATCATCTTATCATAATTTATGGATTTGTCAAGTCTAGTATACATATCGTGAAAGAATGCAACTTTCATTGCTAACCAACTATTATGCATATATTTTATAGCACTTGCAGTTTTTCTATCAGTGAACACAAATTTCATTACATCTAAGAAGTTATACTTTTGTTTTGGTAGATATGAAAACTTTCTTGCCCACCATTCACATTCTTTATGTTCACCACCAAGAATAAAAAACTGTTGATTATCCCAATCATGTTGTGCCGTCTTCGCTCTTAAAAATTCTGGATTATAAGTTACGTTCTTTGGATACTTGTCTAGCATATCAGGTGGAACTGTACATTTTAATAATGTTCTAGTATCGCCTAGTTCATTTAATACTTCTTTGATAATACTATCATCACAACCTCCATAGTATGGAGAATCTTTATCATCTGATGTTGGTGTAGGAACTGCTACTATGGCACAAACTGCCTTGTCTTTGTAATCTGATATTTTGTTGTCATTATACTTTGGATCTATTCTTACAACTTCTTGTCCGTTTTCTTCCAAACTCTTTGCTACAGTTTCTCCAACAAAACCACAACCTACTATTAATATCATTATTTTCTTCTACTTTCTTGTTTTAATCTGAATAAAGCATAATTGTCCCAAACTGATAGTAATGCCCAGACAATAGCACCGCCCATTAACTGCCCAAGTAGTGATGGAGCAAATAAGGCTATTTTAATATTCACTAACATAATATCTGCCATTCCAATACATAGTGCATAATCATACCATCTAATCACTTTTTAGTCTTTCTTTTTTGTTTCTCTTTCTTTTCATTTGCAATTATCTTTTCTTTGATTTCGATAATCTCTTTTTTATAATGCTCATATGCTGACAAGTGTGACGTATCACCTGTACGAACCCATTGCTCACTATGAATATCACAGTTCTTTTCTAAGTTCTGTAATATAGTTCTAAACTGTTCTCTTAATCCTGGCATCGATTAACCTCTATCAAGTTAGACCAAGTTTTTAATTTTTCTTTTTTGACATTAGCACGTTCACTTAGTTCTGTCCAAGAAACTACTCTATTGTCAACCATAAGTCTTATCATACAAAATAAATCTCCAGCTTCTTCTACTAGTTTAACACGTTCTTCCTCAGAAATCAAGTCTAAAGATTCGTACTTACGCATGATTTTACTGCATTGTTGAGTTAGTTCTCCGCACTCTTCCATAGTTATTGTCATAAGTTCTTGTAGATTATTTAGGGACATACTCTACTACCTTTACCATATCTTCCTTACCTCTAACTTTCCAAATGTCTGCAAACTTATCAGCATCTTCTCTTGTATCGAATAGCTGAACTCGTAAGTCCATACAATGGTCAGTATCTTCTGTTATCCAAATAAAGTCTCCGTCTAAACTATACAGTTTTATCGCATACTTTTTTGCCATCTTTAATCCCTGTTGTTCCATGTTTTATTGATCCACAGCCTGTGCAGTATGTGAGATAAACTTTGAACGAAAATCCATTCGTTTCTATCTTCACTTCTTCTCTTACTATGTTCAAATTTCTGCAACAATGCTGATCCATTATCCATCATATCTTGTTTTTAAGTTTCAAGTGTAGTACAAAATTTTCTACTGTTAGTTTTAATAATGATGCCGCCATCATTACATCTTTGTGTTCGTTCTTATCAATCTTGTGCATCATTTCAATGACACTCATTCCAATCATTTCGTATACAGTATCTTCGTTTAAGTTGACACTTTCCCAATCTATAGGATCAGATATAGTCGAGTCTTTTGCAAGTTCTATTAATTGCTTAAGATTTGCCTTCATCCAACTTTACCAATCTGAAGGACAATGCCTTCTTTTCACCTTTGCTAGTTACGATAACAGGTTGACCATGGTCATCTAATTTTATGTCCTTTATTTCTGAACGAACATTTTTAAATCTACCTAAGTCTATTTTATCGCCAACATTTAATTCTATTGTATACTTTTTCATTAACTACCCCATCCTGCAAATTCTTCTTTGTTTTTCATTCTAACATGTCTTGTTGGAAGTGTATACTCAACTACTCCCATGTTTCTAAAGTTTGGGTTTATTTCTAACCATCTTTGTAGTTGTTCTTCTGAATCAAAAGCCATTTCCAATGCTGAACCTGTGCCTGTATTTAAAATTGTATATTTCATAATCTCTCTCATTTCTTCTTAAATATTATATCTCTATGATACTCTTGTTTACCATCTATTACTATTGACTTGTACTCTTTACTTACAATATAAATTTCTAAATCTTTTTGTTCTAACCACCCACCTGTTTCTAAAAAGTTTCCATTATAAGAATAAGACATTGATGCAAATAGTAATCCATCTTCTGTAAGACTATCTGCTAAATTTTTTGATGCTTTTGCATCTATATGGTCTAAAGTAAAAACTCCTGTACCAACAATGTATTTGTATTGTTCTGGTAAAGGCGAATCGTATATATTATGTTTAACTTTGTATCTATAGTAATCTGTAATAAATCTACCTAACATGTTTTCATTCATGTCATAAGCATCAATAATATATGGTCCCTTACCATAGTGAGGATTTTCTTTTAACTCATGTCCTATTTCTCCATTACCTGCACCTAAATCTGCAACTGGAATACTTTCATCTACGTTATTCATAATCCATAAGGCCGCATTTTTATGACTAGTCCAACCACTTGTGTTTATTATTTCATCATGATAGTTAACCCAATTATCATAAAGTTCACTATTAGTCTTTCCGAAATATTTTTCTACTGTCATATATTACCACCAACCCATTAGATGACCATTACCTAGTATAATCATTATACATGTAGTAATGTGTAATAGTACCCAAAATGTTCTTATGATTAGCATTTGTTTATCATAGGGTTTAGTCTTTTCATCTGAATAAGAACCCAATGCATACTGCCATATCTTTAATAAACTTTTCATTTACGTTTACCTGGTTTGTTTGTTCTGTAATCTATTTTACCTTTTCTTTTTTCTACGTGTTTTTCTTTTCTTTTTTGTCTATGTAATTCAGTTCTTTCAGCCTTAGCGGCTTTAGAAGCCTCAAGACTTATTTTTAATTCTGCTTCCTCTTCTGGCCACACTTCATGAAAATAACGTTTATTCATTTATTCGTGTTCACCGCCAGGATCGCCGTCAGGCAATTCTACTTTCTTTGCATTACCATTTTTATCTCTGTAGATTGTATACATTCTACCTCGACCATGTGAATGATATCCATCTTTTCTAAATTCAAACATAGATGGTTTATGTTCTGCAACTTTAAAAGTGCCTACAGTAACAACCACAGCCGCAACAAGAAGAACATGACCTATAGCACTTATACCAAATGCCATGATACTATCTGCAATCATAATTGCAAATACACTTGACCACATGAATGCTAGTATTTGCATAATCATGTGTCTTACTTGTAAATCTGGAATATGCCTTAACGGATTAACTTCTGCGTCCATTATGTGATTCCAGCAATCATATACCCATGCTCTCATAATTTTAGTCCTTTCTCTTTTGCCAAGTCTTTATCTCTTGTAAATTTTATATCACAGTATCCACAGACAACAAACCCTGTTGCTGGAACACTGTAGTAAACTTTAGGGTGATCCATGTCTTCACCCATGCACCATACTCTATCCTTTTCAGTATATATAATAGTTATTCCAGTTGGTTGGTTATTTTCTTTATCCATGGTCTTTCATAAATTGGGAAGCCCTATCGTTATCGACACAGTAGATTTTCTCTGCCATGTCGTTAGGAAAAGGCTTACTTAGTTTGTACATTATATCAGGAAGATTCTCATTTACATAAGTCTTGCACTCTTCCTGAGTATAAAAATAGGGCTCATAAAAAACAAAAACGTCCTTAAATTCTTCGCCAGAACTATTTATGTGAATTGTAGCCATCACGCATAAAATAAAATAATACATTATCTAGTTGCCTCCTCAAATGGAATACTGGCAAGATTTTTACATTTAGCCTCTACCATGATATCGAAATGCTCACGGAAGGTTCCTGCCCACTCGTTGACTCGTGAGTTCCACATAAAGTCACTGTGGGCCCTAAGTTTTTGTCTATTAAGTCCTTGCTCACACAATTTTTTAAAGTCTGGTCTTTCATCTGTTCTGTGTCCTGGCAGTACATCTTCTCTTGACACGGAGTAGTGTAATGTGGGACGCACGCCACGCCAACTGTCGATAACACGCATGACACGGTCATCGTCCGAATCAATGTATTCACCATCGGTATTGCACCAGTGGTGATGAATGTCGAGAACAATTGGTACATGCTTAGTCAGTTCTAGGCAAGAATCGAGACCCCATTTGTTTTCTTCGTTTTCGATTGTGATTGTGTTTTTCGCCTCTTGCGAGAGTCTTGAGAGGACGTTTTTGATGCCTTCTGGACCTTGTCTGCCTGAGATGTGTACATTGATTTTAAAATCTTGGAACGTTCTACCGTATCCCAACCACCTTGCGATATCCACATGATATTCAAACTCCTCTATACTTCTTTCTACGATATCAGGATTATCTGATGCTAGTACACAGAATTGTCCTGGATGCATAGACAAACGTACTTTGTTTGCCCTAGCCTTCTCACCAATAGTATTTAGCCTATCAGCAACGATTGTTGTAATGTAATTTGTCTTTGATAGATGACCGAACGTAGGTTCTGTGTATGCAGGAAGCATATCACTACCTAGACGTAACATACGTTGTGTCATTGGAAGATTACCTACATAATCTACAAGTCTCTCAGTTGCATCAAGATTGTGAAGTACAAGTTCATATACTTTTTCTTGAGATAGATTTTGATTCTCACGTAACCATCTAATAGTGGTACCTCGAAAGTTAAGAGGTTGTTGAATCTCTTTTAGTTGTTTTGGTTTTAGATTTTGATTCTTATGCATGTACTTACATGCAAATCCTACTTTTCCTATCATTTATCTATTCTATCATCTTTGTAAATAAAAATCAACATAGATTCTACATGCTTATGTTTTGATGGTACTACAACTACTTTTTCAACAGATTGTACATATGACGTATACGGCAGAAAATTTGCTCCGTAAGTTTGTTCAATACGTTTCAATCCTTTAAGTACCTTTCCTTTAATAGTCCATTGGCCTTTGCCACACTCATTATTAAGCAATCTTACTATTCCGTAGAATTGCTCACGATTAGTAAATTTGAATTTAAACTCATATGTAGACTCAGACATAACCATAACTCCTAATAATGATAAATACATTATATTACAATATAAACTAAAAGTCAAGGTTTTATTAAAGGAATTTGCTATGTCAGAAGTAAAAAAATGGAAAAATATCATCGAAAATGCTATGAAAGTGGCAGAGAACGATATAGAAGACGTTAATCATACTGACCATGAAGTTAGTATGGCGAAATCACAATTATTATCAAGTGTAAAAAGTGCAGTAAGAATTGCAAAACATCTTAAAGATTTATCAGAAACAGAAGGTCTAGAAGGTTGGGTTGCATCAAAAATGACACTTGCAGAAGAATATCTACAAACTGTCGCAGACTACATGGACGGTGAAAAAATTCAAGAAGGTTATAAAGTTCTACCTCAGATTGATAGAGAAAAATATCAATCACGTGATGGACTAGAAGGCCCTTTCTCAACTCTAAGTGGTAAAGTAGTTTACTACGATCCTAAAGAAGGCAAATACTACGATCCTGACACTGATATGTATATGTCTTATGAAGAATTCAAAAGTCTTGACAACGATTATGCTGGTATGAAGACAGAAGACAAAACAAAAATCGATGAAGGTTATGAAGGTGTAATCATTCATGCATTAGGACAAAAAGGTATAAGAGGTTTCTTTAATAAAGGAACATTATATATTGAAGACGATGCAGATATGGAAGAAGTAGAAGAAATTGTAAATGATACAGTTCAAGTAGCACCAGATATAAAACCTGATTCAGAATATTACCAAATGGAAGGTATAGATAAATCAGAACCATTAACAGAAGAACAATTCGATGAAGCCGCTGGTGAAAAAGATGCTTGTTATCATAAAGTAAAAAGCAGATATAAAGTTTGGCCTAGTGCATATGCATCTGGTGCCTTAGTTAAATGTCGTAAAGTAGGTGCTTCGAATTGGGGCAATTCAAAGAAGAAGTAAAATGAAAATAACAGACATTGACAATAAACTTTTTGAGAAGTGTTGGAAAGGCTATAAAAAGCACGGCACTAAAATGATGTTTGGAAAACGTGTACCTGATTGTCGTAAAGTAGAATCAGTCAAAGAAGATTATGTAATAAGTCTTAAAGGTAAAGAAGTATCTAGACATGAGACTGAAAACGAGGCTAGGTCAGCTTGGCACAAACTACGTAAACAACATGGCAATGATGTAACAATCAAAAAAGAATCAATTCAAGAAGATGAAAACAAAGAAGTTCCAAATGCAAGTTATGATAATTGGGATCATAAAGAAGCAGTATCATACGCACAATTTCTAGAAAGTCATTTAGGTAAGCCAGATGGATTTACGAATGAACAAGCAGTATGGTATAATAAAGATGGGTTCAAAAGAATCGTTTGTAAAGACGAATATGTTTTACACGGTTCTCCTGCTCCACATCATGACTTTGTTTACAGTTTCATAGATTTAGAAGTTCCAGAATCATTAAGCGATGAATTAGCAAAATGCTCAGGTAGTATTTTAATCGACCATTTAAAGAATGAAGTCGGTGCAAGATGTGGGTCATTAACTGCAAACGCAGTAACACTTAACTTTTGTTTAGATGTTGTTGCAGGCAGAGTAGAGCCTACAAAAGACCAATATGAAAGACGTATCTTAGATATGATAGATATGAATGAAAAGGGTAAGAAGTTTGAATTAGATTGGTGGCCTGATGAAACAGGTGATGCTGATCCAGACAATCCTTATTACAAAGAATCAATTAATATTGAAGAATGTATCTGTGAAGATTTAAGAGCATGGTTTGGTAAAGGTAAAAAAGGCGGTGCTGGCGGAGGTGGCTGGGATCGTTATAATACAAAAGGTGAACGTATAGGTAAATGCGGAGATGCTAAAAAAGGCGAAGGCAAACCAAAGTGTTTATCAAAAGCTAAAGCGGCTTCATTACGTTCAAGTGGTGGAAAGAAAGCAATCGGAAATGCAGTAAGTAGAAAAAGAAAATCTGATCCGAATAAAGACAAACGTGGAAAAGCAAAGAACGTAAGCAACAAACCTAAGAAGTAAACGATGATAAAGAATTTAAAAGATTTAATTATATGCATTTTAGTAGCAGGTGTGTTAATACTATTAGGTGTTATCATAATCGGTGACTACTATGTTGCATTACAAGAAAATAGACCTGTAGATGAAAGTGTTATCACTTTGATGAAAATGGCTCTGACTGGATTGATAGGGATCATAGCAGGTTATATAGGAAGTAAATAATGCCAGAAATGATAATAGAGTCTCCTAGTACTAGAACTTCGCAGACTTGTTGTCAAAACTGCGGTCATACTTCTCACTGTGGTGGGCCAAAGTATGCAACGTTTAAAGACTACGCAGTAGATGGTGGTGAATACAGAGAAGTTAAAATATGTGACAGTTGCCGATGTTCAGACTGTACTAACACAAGAGGAAAAAATGGGAAAAAAGAAGTCTAGGGAAAAATATACCTCAAAAGGTATAGTTGGTAGTCCAATAAAAAGTTCAAGCAAGACTGACCCTGGTTATTCATTCAGAAGATTGATGAATCAGAGAGATGCTTGGAAACAAGGAAGAAATGTAGTATTAACCGTTCCTAATCCAAATGATAAGGAAACGAATAAGCCTTTTATACGAAAGAGTGCCCGTGAAGTTTGGGGCGACCCTCGTAAACAAGGCCGTGTAATGTAAAGGAATATATGGCGATTTATAGACCGGGTTCTGTGGCGTTTGAAAGAGGACCTAAAAAAAGAACATCAATAGGAAACTCAAACAGAAGTAAACCAAAAAACAAACATAAACGTAGAACATGGAAAAGATACGTAGGACAAGGAAAATAAAATGAACAAATTATCTAGTGAAATGAAAAGATTGCGTGACTCTATAGTAGATGCAATTCGTGATGAAGAAACTATTAATAGTGAAACAGTTACTAATGAAGTTGTTTTAGAAGACGACCAAGACTTTCATGAAGAATATGGATATCTCGCATTTTCAGAAGATGAAAATGATATGTTTGAGGCCGAATATCAAGGTCGTAAAGTTAAACTAAACAAGCCTATGCAAGGTGATGTAAAAAAGTTTAAGGTGTACGTAAAGAATGACAAAGGAAACGTTGTCAAGGTTAACTTTGGTGATCCTAATATGAGAATTAAGAAGTCTAATCCTGCACGTAGAAAATCTTTCCGTGCAAGACATAATTGTGATAATCCAGGACCAAAAACAAAAGCACGTTACTGGTCCTGTCGTAAGTGGTAGTTTACGTCAATTCGAAATGTGGGCCATCAATAAATGGTCTACGACCCTGACCACGGCGTAAATCAATATATTCATTCATTGCATCTTGCATTGAACTATCCCATTCACGCAAATCATTGATATGCCAAGAGGCACCCCAACGTAAGGAAACATTTTCTTCATCAGCCGCAATTTTCATTGCATCAGCAATATCATCATAAAGATTCAATTCCCACGAAGCTCTGCTACCAATATAAGCCATTAAATCAACTGCTAATCCATCTATATGTTTAGACTTCATAGTTTGTGATGCTCCTTTGGCAACTAGTTCCCTTTGTTCTTCGATTGTTCTTAGTCCGCATATAACCCCAAAATCAATTTTGGAAACGCCAATAGCTGATTTAACAACTCTTTGCATTCTTTCGTCTACGCCTTCTAATCTTGCTAAACTTCTCTTGCTTAATTTAAAAGCCATTTTTAGTCCTCCAATTTTACTTGACCTGCTTCAACGAGCCACGTTCTATTCGCCAAATGTGCCTCTTTAATATCATCTTTAGATGCTCCTGTATATACAACTGCATGATGATTATCTAACATTATTTCTGTTAGTAATTTAGTTTCATCTTTTTCTTCGTCCCATATTTTGAAGTCACCTAAGATTCTTCCAAACTTTCCAGTTTTATCTTTTTGTGTTGCGATTGTTTGTGCTGATCCGACTGGCATCATAAAACGAACAAATTCTTTTGCCGCTAATCCAAACTTCTTTTCAACTAAATCACGTGTTCTAGATTCGGGAGTATCTATTCCTACAAGTCTAACTCTTTCTCTATGTCGCCATATACCGAAACCTAAATCGATGTCTACATCAACTGTATCACCGTCTACTATTCTTAAAATTTTACACTTGTATTCATACATTCTCTCTCTCCAACTACTTTTTCTTTTTTGTTTTTCTAATTTTTTTTACTGGTTTATCTTCGATTAGACAACCTGGAAAATTCTTTTCTGTACCATCTGTGATTTTCTTCGCTAACTTATATGGAAGAAATCCAAACAGTTGAGGAATAAAAGCATGTATTATACCAAATATCCCTACTAGAAAAGCAATGCCACTATAATAAAGTGCCATGTACCAGTGTTTGAACCATGAAGCCTCTGCTTTCTTAAGATGGTCCAACTCTACTAACTTGTCTTTCATTTACCCTTACCTTTCTTATTTACCCATTCTCCTAAC
>TARA_B100001057_G_scaffold57313_1_pt1 | contig 15845 bp, 13 predicted proteins | sample TARA_B100001057 | Tara Oceans TARA_B100001057 (sample SAMEA2621839) | marine metagenome | biome: marine biome (ENVO:00000447); feature: surface water layer (ENVO:00002042); material: "saline water (ENVO:00002010), including plankton (ENVO:xxxxxxxx)" | depth 5 m
GTGATGAATATTGCCTTAAAAGCCCACAAGGTTTTAAAGTGTAGAGGGGTTTCTAGATCTGATTTTAGATTTAATAATGGAAAGTTTTACCTTTTAGAACTTAACACTCAACCAGGAATGACAAATCTTTCATTAGTTCCAGAAATAGCATTACATCATGGAATAGATTTCTTTTCATTAATAGACTGGATTATAAAAGATGCATCGAAAAATAGATAAAAAATTTAATATCTTTTTTTATATTATTGTTATTTTTTTTTTATCATCGGTTCATAGCATTGAGTTAAAAAAATTAAATTTTTTTAAGATAAAGAAAGTTCATGTAAATAGTGAAGACAATAAACTAAATTTAATTGTCAAAAATAATTATAAAGATTTGATAGGTCGTAATATTTTTTTTTTAGAAAAATCATTATTTAGCGCCCTAGATGACATGAACAATATACATGAATATTCTGTTAAAAAAAATTTTCCAAATAAAATTTCTATTGAAATAGCCCCAGCTAAGCCAATTGCAAACATTATAAGACCTGAAAAAAATTTTTTTATAGGAAATAACGGTAAGATAATTAAACCCTCAATAAAACAAGAAAATTTATTGGAAGTATACGGCTCAGACAGCACTGTAAAAATTTTTCAAACGTTAGAAATGATTCAAAAATCAGAAATAGAATTTTCTGATATAAAAAGTATTAAATTTTACTCGAGTGAAAGAATTGACATTAAGTTAAAAAAAAATCTTATAATTAAATATCCAATAAATTTAGATTTAAAAATATTAAATTTAAGTAACAAAATTTTAAAAGATGATAAATTTAAAAATGCAAAAGAAATTGATTTAAGGGTAAAAAATCAGATAATTAAAAAATGAAAAAAGCTAGAAATAAAGAATTTTTTTTTAGTATTGTGAGAAATATTTTTTGTATTAGTTATTTCGATACCAATGAAAATAAATTAATCAATTATCATAATTTTGAATTACCAGACAATTTCGAAAATGAACTTAATTTTGAAATACTAATTAAATTTTTTTCGGAAAAAATAAAAAAAATCGAAAAAGAGAACAGTTTTTTTATTGAAAGCGCAAATATTTTGGTAGATTTTGAGTCTCAATTTTTATCATTATCAATTAAAAACTTGGCAGATAAGAAAATCTCTGAAGAAAAAGATGTCATGAGGTTGATAAAAGATGCAAAACAATTAATAACAAAGTTGAATAGTTCTGAAACAATTTTACATATTTTGATAAATAAATATTTATTTGATAAAGTCGAGTACCTAAATTTTCCAGAAAACTTGTTTTACTCAGAACTTATCTTAGACCTAAGTTTTATTACTTTAAAAAATGATAGGATTAAGAAAGCTCAAGATATATTTAAAAATTGTGATGTAATGTTAAATAAGTTTATCTTATATGACTATTCCAAAAATTTTATTAAAGAAGATGACATTAATAATTGTATTGCGGCAAAAAGAGTTAATGACGGAGCAAACCCTTCAGAAGTAAAAATTCTTAGCACAATCAAGAAAGACCAAGGTTTTTTTGAAAAATTGTTCAATTTAATAGGATAAAACTTGTATTGTTTTGTAACATAACTTGTTTTTCATGTTTTTTTTGACCAGTTTATAAGTTTTCTTCATGTCAATATTAAAACAAAAAACTATTAAAAAACCGATAATTCTTTCTGGGATAGGTTTGCACTCAGGAAAAAAAGCTAATATCAAGCTTTTACCTGGTTCTCCAAATTCAGGCATAATATTTAAAAGAAGCGATTTAAAAAATAATAATCTCATTTATCCAAGTGTTTTCAATGTAACAAGTGCCTCTTATTGTACTAAAATTACAAATGAAAGTGGAGTATCAGTTTCTACCGTAGAACATCTTATGGCAGCATTATGTGGCAAGGGAATTGATAATTTAATAATCGAGACTGACTCCGAGGAAATTCCGATTTTAGATGGTTCAGCAAAAGTATTCACAAGTGAAATTGATAAAGTTGGGTTAGATATTAGTGATTATCCAATAAAAATAATTACTATTAATAAAAAAGTAACATTCAAAGATGGTGAAAAGTTTATAACGTTTGAACCTAATAATATTAGTCTCGAAATAGACTTTGAAATTAAGTTTTCAAATAGTTTGATTGGTAATCAAAAAAATAAAATTAATATATACATGGATGATTTAACTAATATGTATAATTCAAGAACATTTTGCTTATACGAAGATATTGAAAAATTAAAAAAAATGAATTTAGCAAAAGGTGGAAGTTTAGATAATGCAATTGTGGTTGAAAAAGATAAAATATTAAATAAGGAAAATTTAAGAAATGATAAGGAATTTGTGAATCATAAAATTCTTGATTGTTTGGGTGATATATATCTTACAGGGCATAAACTAGTTGGCAAAGTTACATCGAGCCAAGGGGGGCATAATATCACTAATCTAGGATTAAGAAAATTACTGAGTGAAAACGATAATTTTTCAGTGTTAGAACTTAAAGAAAAAAATATACCTCATTCCTTCCTTAATAAGAATATTTTAAAATCTATTGCATAAATATTAATTTTTTCTAAATTAGTAAAAAACCTAAATAAATATGTTTTATAAAATTATAAATATTTTGATATTTTGCCTCTTAATTGTTGGATGTTCAAAAAAAGAAAAAGTATCAATAATAGAAGAAGAAGATTTTGAACTTCAAATGATTTCAGCTTTTAAAGAAGGATACAAGGAGTTTCAAGACGGCGACTCCCTCTATGCTGCAAAAAAATTTAATGAAGCAGAATTGTTATACCCTCAATCAAAATGGGCACCAAAAGCAGCTTTAATGGCAGCATACGTTTATTATGCTCAAGATTATTATTATGATGCAGAAGCTGAATTAAATAGATTTATAAAAACATATCCGAACGATAAAAATATTTCTTATGCTCATTTTTTATTAGCAGTATGTTATTATGAGAAAATTGTTGATGAAAAGAAAGATCTCGGACCATTACTGAAGGCTCAAAATAAATTTAACTTTATTATTAAAGAGTATCCAAATTCAGATTTTGCGCTTGATGCGAAATACAAACTTGATCTTATACAAGATTACTTAGCGCAAAAAGAAATGTATATTGCTTATCATTATGTGAAAAAAAATAAGTGGATTGCTGCAATTAATAGATATAAAACAGTGATTGAGAAGTATGAAAAAACTATCTTTGTCGAAGAAGCATTACACAGATTAGTCGAACTTCACTATAAAATAGGTTTGGTAGAGGAATCTCAAAAGTATGCTTCAATTTTAGGTTATAATTATGACTCAAGCTTATGGTATGAAAAATCATATAAAATATTTAATACACAATACAAATCTCAATTGGAGATAAAAAAAGAAAAAAAAAGTGTTTTCAAAAAATTTATAAAAATATTTAATTAGTATGAAAAAATCTTTTTCTAATAAAGATAAATATTTAAAAAAGATTAAACAACTAAAAAAGTATAATAAATTTTATTTTCAAGAAAATTCACCAAAAATTACTGATCAAGAATACGATAAATTAAAAAAAGAAATTGAAAATTTAGAAAATGAATTCAATTTTTCTCATCAAGACTCCCCATCAAATTCTGTTGGGTACACGCCTGCCAAAAACTTTAAAAAAATTCCACATAGAATTAAAATGCTTTCATTGTCCAACGCTTTTAATAAAGATGATTTAAAAAACTTCGAGAAAAGGATTGTTAACTATCTTAATCTTAAAAAAAACCATCAATTTGAATATAGTGTTGAACCTAAAATTGATGGCATTTCAGCATCTTTAACATATAAGTTTGGGAAATTTGAAAAAGGTTTATCAAGAGGAAATGGTGAAGAGGGAGAAGATATTACGGAAAATTTAAGAACCATCAAAGACATTCCAGCAGAAATTAAAAATTCAGATTTTCCGGAGGATATAGACATAAGAGGTGAAGTCTTTATTCAAAATGACGATTTTGAGAACATCAAATCGGAATTTGCTAATCCAAGAAATGCAGCGTCAGGCTCTTTGAGACAAAAAGATCCCAAGAAAACATCTCTAATTCCTTTAAAATTTATCGCATATACCTTTGGTTTTATTTCAAAAAATAAAATTAAAAACCAGTCTGAGTACTTAGAAAAATTAAAAATATGGGGGTTTAAAACTTCAGATCTGAATAAAAAAATTTCTAAAATTGATGAATTAATTGCTTATCACTCCGAAATTGAAAAAAGAAGATATCAATTAAAATATGATTTAGATGGCATTGTTTATAAGATTAATGATCTAAATTTACAAAAGAGATTGGGTAACGTAGCTAATGCACCCAGATGGGCAATAGCTCACAAATTTTCTGCTAGTAGCTCTGTTTCAATAATTCAAGATATAGACATTCAAGTTGGAAGGACTGGAGCATTAACACCTGTGGCTAAAATTAACCCTGTCAATATTGGAGGTGTAGTAGTTTCAAATGCAACTTTACACAATGAGGAAGAGATTATTAGAAAAGATATACGAATTGGCGACACTGTAAAAATCGAAAGAGCAGGAGATGTAATTCCACATGTAATTTCAGTAGATATTAAAAAAAGAGAAAAAAAATCAAAAAAATTTATTTTCCCAAAAAACTGTCCCTCATGTGGATCAAATACAGCTAAAGAATTTAACCAACAAACCAAAAAATATGACGCCGTAAGACGCTGCACTAGCGAAGGTTTTGTTTGCGATAAAATAGCAATTGAAAGATTAAAACATTTTGTATCTAAAGATGCATTAAATATAGAAGGTTTAGGTAAAAAAGTAATAGAGCAATTTTGGGTATTAAAATTTATTAAATATCCTTTTGACATATTTAGTTTAGATTATAAAAAAATATCAAATTTGGATGGCTGGGGAGATTTATCAGTTAAAAACCTTAGGAACTCAATTGAAAAAGCAAAATTTATAAAATTAGAAAAATTTGTATTTTCTTTAGGGATAAGACATATAGGTCAAGAAAATGCAAAATTAATTGCAGAAAATGTTAAAAAAGCAAATAGTTTTTTTGACTTAAAAAATAAAGATTTAATCAAAGAACTCGTTTACATAGATGGAATTGGAGAAACACAAATTAATTCCTTATTAAATTTTTTTAGTAATAACATAAATCTAATGGTGATAGAAAAACTGATAAAGGTTTTAAATATTCAAGATTATAATCGTACAAACACTAAGGGAAAATTAAATAAAAAGACTTTTATGTTTACTGGCAAATTAGAGGATATGTCAAGAGCTGAAGCTAAAAATTTAGTTGAGAATAATGGTGGAAAAGTTATTAGCAGTCTTTCAAATAAATTAAATTTTCTTATTGTTGGAGAAAAACCCACAAATAGAAAAGTTGAATTAGCAAAAAAAAATAATATTAAATTGATAAAGCTTAATGATTTTAAAAAAATGTTAAATTAAAGAACGTAACCATTTTTTTTCTTTTAAGCTTAAATACTTATTCAATTTATTATAAACTTCTAGATGATATTTATATAGGTAATTTTTTTCATTTACATTGAGTAACTTAAAATTTACCAAATCTAAATCTATTGGTGCTAAAGTTAGGTTCTTAAAATTCAATTCATTTTTTTTCTTTTTCACATAAACAAGATTTTCAATTCTTATTCCAAATTTTCCATTTTTATAGTAACCAGGTTCATTACTTAATATCATCCCTTCTCGAATTTTTACTTTATTATTTTTTGAAATAGATTGAGGTCCCTCGTGAACATTTAAAAAAAAACCAATTCCGTGACCAGTCCCATGGGCATAGTCCATATTGTCTTTTTTTAAAAACTGTCTTGCGAGCTTATCTATAGCTCCTCCATTTTTTAATTTTGCAATATTAGCATTAGCAACAGCTAAATGCCCCTTTAAAACTTTAGTAAAAACACTTTTAATTTTATTAGATTGATTGCCAAGAGAAATTGTTCTTGTTACATCAGTAGTCCCATATTTATATTGCCCACCTGAATCACAAAGATAAATTTCTTTCCTGTTTAGTTTTCTTGACGTTTTTTTTGTAGCTCTATAATGAATTATAGATCCATTTCCACCACTTGCTGATATCGTATTAAAACTTGGAAATAAATAATTCTTATTTTTTTTTCTAAAGTTTTCTAATTTTTTTTGGGCATCAATTTCGGATATTTTCAATTTTTTGATATTCTTAATCCAGTATAAAAATTTTGTTAATGCCACCCCATCTTCTATATGGGCATTTATCATATTTTTTATTTCATATCTATTTTTTATCGATTTCATCAAATAAATAGGATCACTTATTTTAGATATTGTTGAATTAATCTTTAAGAATCTTTCTAGTAAAACTGAACAAGTGGCACTATCTATGATAACCTTATTCATCTTAATCTTTTTAATAATATTAAACATTTCCTTTTCTTCAAAAAAATTATTTTTATTTATAATTTTTTTTGAGAGTAAGTTAGAAATTTTTTTTTTTTTTGAAAAAAAATACATTCCGCCTTTTTTATTAACAATTAATCTACAATTTGGTATTGGACTATAAGGATTATCCTTACCTCTTATGTTAAGCAACCATGCAACATTTTCTGGTGCTGTTATAAAAATATGATCAGACTTATCTTTTTTCAAAATTTTAGTTAACTTTTTTATTTTATTTTTAAATGTTTCCCCTGTTATTGAATGATCTAAAGTGTAAAATTTATTAATATAAGTAATTTTCTCTTGGGCATTAACTAAATCTTTTTCGATTGGGATAAAATCTAAATTTTTTCTAAAATAAAAATTTAAACTTCTATTAGTAAATATTAGTGGGTTATATCCAATTTTCAGTTTATTCTTGAAATATTTGTACGGAAGTCCCTTACCAACATCAAGTATTCTAAAATACTTTCCAGATTGATTTTTTGCTTGTTGGGTATAGCGTCCATCTACAAAAAGAAAGCTTTTTTTTCTTAGTACCAATGCCATGCCTGCTGAACCATCAAAACCAGAAATATATTTCAGTCGATCTCGAGATGAGTATTCAGAGAAATACTCATCATTTTTCGGTATTAAATACCCGTCTAGATTAAATTCAATTACTTTTTTTCTTAAAATTTGAATCCTTTTTAAACTCATTTAATTCTTTTTTGATAGCGTATCCATCCTGGACTTCTGATTTCTTGACTTTCGTTTTCAATATCCTGATTGAACTCAAAGTCTTGATCATTATCTTCAAAATTGTTATTTTTCTCTAAAAACTTTTCAGGTAACTCATCAACGAAGCGTGAAGATAAACTATCAATCCAATCGCCCTGATAAAATCTATTTAGAGAAAAGGAGATATAAGCCCGTTCCTTTGCTCTGGTAATACCGACGTAAGCTAATCTTCTCTCTTCCTCAAGTCCACTCTGTCCTTTTTCATCTATCGATCTTTGATGGGGGAATATTCCCTCCTCCCAACAAGGTAAAAAGACTATGTCAAATTCTAATCCTTTAGAGGCATGCATTGTCATAAGATTAATCTTTTCTCCTTCCCACTGTTGATCAATTGATGTTGCTAATGAAACATGTTCCAAAAAACTTTCTAAACTATCGAATTCTTTCATGGCACTTAAAAGTTCTTTAATATTTTCAAGTCTGTTTTCATTTTCTAAATCTTTTTTATTTTTTAGAACTTCAGAGTAACCCGATTCATCTAAAATTAATTGCAAAATTTTAATGTGATCAAATTTTTTTCTAAAATAATCGTTTCTCCATTTTTCAATCGAGTTTATAAAAGATAAAAGACCAATTTTTGTTTTTGGTTTAATTAAATTTAATTCGATCATTTTTTTTGAAGCTTTTTCAAGAGGGAGCGCATTTTTTTTTGCAAAGTCATTAATTTGTTTAAAAGATGTTTCACCAATAGACCTTTTAGGGACGTTTACTACTCTCTCAAAAGCTAAATCATCTTTTTCTTGATGAACTATCCTTAAATATGCAACACAATCTTTAATTTCAGCACGTTCATAAAATTTTGTACCGCCTAAAATTCTATAAGGTAAACCAATCTTCAAAAATCTCTCTTCGAATTCTCTAGTTTGATATATGGCTCTTACTAAAATAGCAATATTATTAAAAGAAAATTTTTTATTAAGTTTTTTTTCTATGATATCTGAGACCCCTATTGCTTCGTCTTTTCCATTTCTAAAACAGTTTAATTTAATTTTCTCTCCCTCTTCTTTGTTTGAGTTAAGATTTTTGCCAAGCCTATTCTCGTTATTAGAAATTAGGTGTGAAGCAACATTTAATATATTTTGTGTTGATCTATAGTTGTCTTCAAGTCTAATAATCTTAGATCCCTCATAAACTTTATCAAATTCTAAAAAATTTTTTATTTCCGCTCCTCTCCAACTATATATAGATTGATCGTCATCTCCTACACAACAAATATTTTTATGTGTTGAAGTTAGTAACTGTAGCCACTTACTTTGAATAAAATTTGTATCTTGATATTCATCCACCAAAATGTATTTAAATTTTTTTGAATACATTTCATTCAAATCTTTATTTTCTTCTAACATTTTAACACAGTGCAATATTAAGTCTCCAAAATCACAGGCATTTAAATCTAATATTTTATTTTGATAAATCTGATAAATCTTTAATAGATTCCTCTCTAAAGTTTCATTTTTTTTTAACTTTACGTCTTCTGGATACCATCCATTATTTTTCCATTTATTTATTAAAGATATAATAAAATTTGGTGAAATTTTTTTAGTATCAATATTTTCGCTTTTACATAAACTCTTTATTAATCTTTGCTGGTCATCTTGATCTAGTATCGTAAAATTTTGATTTAATTTTACAGCAGACGCATGTTTTCTCAGAATTTTAGCACAAATAGAGTGAAAAGTTCCTAACCAAGGGAAGCCCACTGCTTTCTTGTTTAAAATTTTTTCAATTCTATTTTGCATTTCTTTTGCAGCCTTATTTGTGAAAGTAACTGCTAAAACTTGACTTGGAAAAGCAAGGTTGTTCTCAACAATGTTTGCTATTCTTGATGTTAAAACTCTGGTTTTTCCTGAGCCCGCACCAGCAACAATCAATAGAGGTCCAGATGTATGTAAAACTGCCTCTTTTTGATTATTATTTAAATTTTTTAAATATTCAGAGTTTATCATTTATATTAAATCACTATAAACCATCTTATAAAGCAATGAAAAACTTTTAAAATTTAATGTCATTCACTAAAAATATAAAAAAATTTAATAGGTTATTTAAAAATTTTAGTAAATTTTTTATAATTATCAATGAGCAAATCATCAAATTAAAAGTTAAATTAAGTCCAATCAGGTTAAAAAAAACAAGTAGTAATTTCTATGAGAAAATTACTGTCAATTATTTGCTTTTCGTTTTCAGCATCTTAATATTTTTTTACTTATTATACTTATCAATCCCAGGTTTAGTTAAACAGGAGTATTTGCAAAATGAATTAAGAAAAAAACTTAAAAATGAATACAACTTAGAATTTGCATTGTCCCCCGATATTGATTACTCAATACTTCCAAAGCCACATTATTTAATTAAAGATGTAAAATTATTTACCTCTAAAGACGGATATCAGAAAGAATTCACTCAAATAAAATCTTTAAAAATATTCATATATCAAAACAATTTTTTTAAAAATAAATCAAAGATTAAAAAAATTGAATTGAAAGAAGCAAACTTTTTTGTCGAAAAAACAGACTTTAATTTTTTAAACGAATTTTTGTCAAATAAATTTTCAACACATCCTATAAAAATTTTTAAAAGTAATTTTTTTTATAAAGATATTGGAAATCAAATAGTGTCATTATCAAAATTAAAAGAGGTGTCAATTTTTTATGACGAAATAAATAAGGATAATAAAATTTTGTCTAAGGGAAAAATTTTTAATATACCTTTTGCTTTAGAATGGAATAAAGACAAAAATAATACAAGTTTATTGAAAGCTAGCTTTAAAACTTTAAAGTTTAATTTAACAAATGAGTCTAAAGATGGTGATCAAATAAAAAATCTTACAATAAAGCTTAAACGTTCAAAACTTATTTCAGATTATCAAATAAAAGCAAAACAAATCGATATTTCCTCTTATAATTCGTTTATTGGAACAAATAAATTTTCATACAAAGGATCAATTAATTTTGAACCATTTGATTTTAATATTAATTCTAAAATAGATAAAATAGACTTAAGACATACAATATCTAAATTAAAATTTTTTGATGAAATTTTAGATAAAGAATTTTTATTAAATAATAATTTAAATGGTAGATTTTCTATTTATAGTGAAAATCTTGTAAATAATAAATTTTTTAACGAATTATTGATAAATACAAATTTTGTTGGAGAAAAAATCGAATTTAATAATTCCAGATTTTTAAACAAAAAAATCGGGAAATTAAGCATTCCATTTGGAAATATCCTTGAAGAAAATAATGATTTAGTTTTTAAAGGACAATTTATATTTGACATTTTCGACTCAAATAAATTCTATAGAAAGTTCCTCGTGTCTAGAAAAAATCAAAAAGATATAAGTAAAATATTGTTCGGTGTTAAAATAAGTTTAACTAATTACGAAGCAAAAATTTTTAATATTTCAGTTAACGATGAAAAAAATGAGAATAATGAAATACTTGATAACTTGATTTATGATTTCAACAATAAATCTATTAAAGTCAATAACTGGATAAGTCTCAAAAGCTTTGTGAATAAAATTTTATCAAGTTATTCTGGCTGAGTCATTTTTCGTGGATCTACAATTTTATCAAATTCTTTATCATTTATTAATCCAGTCTTGATCGCTTCAAATTTTAAAGTTGTTTTATTTTTTAATGCATTTTTTGCAATTTTTGCAGCATTATCATAACCAATTTTAGGAGCTAGTGCCGTAACTAACATTAATGAATTATCCAGATCTTCTTTAATTTTGTTTTTATCTGCCTTGATATCTTTTACGCAATAAATTGCAAAATTATTTGAGCTATCAGATAAAAGATCAATTGATTGTAAAATATTATGGGCAATTAAAGGTTTAAAAACATTTAATTCAAATTGACCCTGTGAACCTGCAACTGTAATTCCATTATGATTTCCAATTACCTTTACACATACCATAGTTACTGCTTCACATTGTGTAGGATTTATTTTCCCTGGCATTATGGATGATCCCGGTTCGTTAGCTGGTAAAATTAGTTCCCCGTAACCTGCCCTTGGACCTGATCCCAAAAAACGAATATCATTAGCTATTTTCATTAGACACACAGCTGCAGTATTTAGAGCACCAGAAAAATTTACAATCTGATCATGAGCTGCTAAGGCTGCAAATTTATTTTTTGCAGGTTGAAATTTGATTTTTGTAATTTTGCTGATCTCCCTACATATTTTTATGTCAAAATTTTTTTTTGTGTTTATACCAGTTCCCACAGCAGTCCCACCTTGTGCAAGAAAATAAATTTCTTTAAGTGCAATTTCAATTCGATTTATGCATTCACTCAGTTGAGAATAATAACCCGAAAATTCCTGTCCAAGAGTTAGTGGTGTTGCATCCTGAAGATGAGTTCTACCAACTTTTACAATTTTTTTAAATTGTTTTACTTTTTTTTTTAATTCATTATTTAATAACTTTAAAGATGGTAGTAATTTGTTTTTAGTTTCTAAAGCTATGGCAATATGGATTGCTGTAGGAAAAACATCGTTAGTAGATTGAGATTTATTGACGTGATCATTTGGGTGTACTGGGTTTTTTGTACCCTTTTTACCATTAAGAATTTCGATTGCCCTGTTAGAAACTACCTCATTAACATTCATGTTCGTCTGGGTACCAGATCCTGTCTGCCAGACTTTTAAGGGGAAATTATCCTTCAATTTCCCTGAAATTATTTCATGCGATGCCTTCATAATAGCATTTGCAATTTTTGGCTCTATTTGTTTTTCTTTTTTATGAACTCTTGCAGCAGCCAATTTTATTATAGCGATAGATTCAACTAAAATATTGTTGACAAAAATTTTACCAATATCAAAATATTTTTTTGATCTCTGCGTAGATGCACCCCAATATTTATCATTGGGCACTTTAATTCCACCAATGCTATCGAATTCTTTTCTAAATTTCATTTGGATAATGCTATAATTCTTATACATTATAAATAATAAAAATCATATAGGAGCGTAATGACAAACTTTCAAAAAGTGGGAATATTTATGAAGACTTTTGGTCAAGAAGTTAAAACTGATTCAGGTTTTGCCTCAGAAAAGATAAATTTATTAAGAATAAATTTGATAGAGGAAGAATTAAATGAGTTGAAAACTTCAATTAAAAATAATGATTTAAAGGAAACAGCTGACGCATTAACAGATATACTTTATGTTACTTATGGGGCAGGTCATGCCTTTGGAATAAATTTAGACGATTGTTTTGATGAGGTTCAGAAATCAAATATGAGTAAACTAGGGTCTGATGGTAAACCAATATATAACGAAAAAGGTAAAGTTATGAAGGGACCAAACTATTTTAAACCAAATCTAGAAAAATTTTTGAGATAAAATTAATTTGCTTTCTTTCTAAATAAAATATCTTGATAATGTAAAGTTGGAAAAACAAATTTTTTAGTTTCAATAAAATTTTTCGTAAGTAAAAATTTCTTGATATCGCTGAACTTGGAATTGATATAATGATTTCCAAATTGATTTTCTATTAATACCATTGAAATTTCACTTAGTTTTTGTTCAGCGCCTTTAACCACATTATATTCAAAACCTTCCACATCAATTTTTAACATGCTGTTTCTTAAATCAATATTTTCAAAAATCGTATCTATTGTTGTAGTTTCAACATTATATTCCTCAATGAAATTTTTTTTAGCACCTAACAAAAAATTTTTAAATTTTAGATAAAAAGAGTCTTCATTGAACTTTGACATAGTAGAGGTCATACTAAAATTATTAATAAAAATTTTTTTTTTTGAGACTTCACTATCAACAGCTTTATTATAAAGAATAACATTTTTTTTATCAGAAAATTTTGTTTTAAGATGATTGTAAATAACTTTTTGAGGCTCGAAAGCATAAAAATTATCTACTGTTTTTAATTTAATAACTGAATTTAAGAATTCGCCCTTATGTGCTCCTACATCAATTAATATTTTTATATTCAATTTTTTCAAATATTTAAATATCCTTTCGTGATGATACAAGGAGAGGGTATTAAAAAATTTTTCGATGAAATACATAAATTAAAAAACTAATTTTTTTATATAGGGTATCATTTATATTTTTAAAGCAAAATTGATTTTATTTTTGGCCTTGTAATTTTTTTATTTTCAATGCAATACTTATTAATTTTATCTTTATAAACTGTATAAATAATTTTTAAATGTACTGGGCTCCACATTTTGCTTATCCATATTCTTCCACTAGTTTTACTTTTAATACCTTTCATTTTTTTTTTCTTTTTGATTTTTTTTTTCAAAAGGTAAGGTAAAGTATCTGAGAAACTTTTTACTGTTCTGCAAGCATTTTGATGAATTCCATCTTTTATGTTAAGACTTGTTACATTTTGATGAATGATATCACCTCCGTCAATATCATTTGTCAGTTCATGCAATGTCATTCCAGTATACTCAGGTTCCAATAAGTATGAAGGCCAGAAATGAGTTGCTACACCTCTGTACCATGGTGACAAACCTCCATGAACATTCCATTTATGACCTTTAAGATTTTTTAAAATATTTTCTGGTATTTTTTGAACACCATATGATATTAAAAAATTTAAATTTATTTTTGATAATATTTTTTTTAATTTGCCATTATAAATATCTTTTTGATTAATCTCAAAAATTTGATTGATGCGATTTTTAGATAATTCCCCAGCACTAGACTTAAAAAAATTTATTTCAGCATCAAGTCTTTTTTCAAAATGAATTTTTTGTAATTTTGTAATTTCTACATTAAAATTTTTTTCAATTTTTGGAATATAATTTTCTCTTTTTTGAATAATCCATATCAAATCATCAAATACTTTAGAAAAACTATCCACCAAATATTTATGTCTTAAATGGTCACCGGTAAGCAAAACTATCATCAGATTAATTTTTTATTAATTTTCTTTTAATACAAATCTTTAACACTTTTTTTATTTCTTCTAATCTGAAACCTGACTTATTAGAAATATCTAAAATATTATTTTTACCATCTGCATAGGATAATATATATAAAAGAATATTTAATTGTTTCCTACTTTTAACAACACTGTCAGAAGAATGACCCCAACTTTTATTATAATTAACATTGGGGTATAGATTTCTTTTACCCAGTTGTAATTCACAATAAGGTACATACCTTTTTAAAGGATATAAATTATCATTAGTTTGAAGTATATTTTCAATTTCGTTAATAGACTTTATAACTTGAGAAATTTTCATAAATTTTTTATTATCAGCAGATGTGTGATATTGAGGGTAATTAAAATACCCAGTTCTGATAACTTGACCTACAGGCAAATTTAATTCAGACGAACAATATTGTCTTTCATCACTACCCTCAGTAGGGTCAAAATTCCTAAGTCGTACTTTGCCTTCCTTATATAAATTTGAAAAAATTTTATCAAGACTAGAGTTTCCCATTCTTGATTTTTTATAACTTAAATTTTTTTCAGGTCCTCCCAAACATGTTAAAACTAATCCACTGTCTAAATTTTTTCTTAAAAATTCTTTATGATTTGACAAATAACATATTGAACCAATTGTTTCGGGATTTATTAAAAATAAATAACTAAATTGTCTATTTTTCCATTTTTTAATTTTATGATACAGACCTACCAATGTTAATGGTCCACTTAATTCATTATTGGCCATACTTGGATGACATAAATAAGATGAAATTAATATTGTTTTTTTTGTTTTACCTTTTATTTTGGCGATACCATTTATTACGTTTCCATTAATAAACTTTGAGTCAATAACAACCTGATAATTTTTGTCTCTTAATTTTTTTCTTTTATTGTGTTCTAAACAAAAACCGAATTTTCTTTTATAATAACTAGTAACATATGGAATTGTATTTGGTTTTTCTTTGATTGAATATAGATATTTATCAAGTTCTCGCGAAGACATAGTCTTGTTAACCGGCGCAGAATAATTAACTACATGTAAATTGTTTTTTTTTAAATCAATTATTTTTCTACCTTTTAATTTAATGTAAGCATCTTTAATAACCCATTCTTTGGGCACAACCCAATCAAAAACTTTTTTTCCTGAGGGATATTTTAATTTTTTAAAGTTAATGTATTTTGATAAAATATTTAATGATCTTATATAACCTGCGCCAGTTATACTCCTTAAAATAGGAAATAATTGATCAAAAAGATTGTTTAACGTTCTATGTGTCAAAGGCATAAATATTCATTTTTAAGTTTTTATCAAATTTAAAAAATTATCTAATTTGGAATTTTTTTTTCATAATCGTAAGAATATATTTTTTCTTTTTAGGTACCTTTTATAATTTAAGCAAACATACGAATTCACAACATTTTTAAAGCTTAACAGAGCAGAGATATCTGGTCAAATTGATTTTGATTTATAATATCTTAAGTGATATTAGTTTATTAACTTAATCTTAAATATTAACAAATAAATTTCTATGCAAAAGATTGTAAAATTTTCAAAATCGTTAGATGATTTATCAGTTTTAAAAAGAGATTTTATTTTTATGATTAAAGAACTATTGAGTTGTAATGATTATTTTTTATAGGGGGGCGTTCTGTTGCCAGGTGCCCCTAAACCCCGTTACTTAATTAATAAATTAATTAAGCAGCAAGAGCAAAT
>TARA_B100001057_G_scaffold14116_1_pt1 | contig 15836 bp, 16 predicted proteins | sample TARA_B100001057 | Tara Oceans TARA_B100001057 (sample SAMEA2621839) | marine metagenome | biome: marine biome (ENVO:00000447); feature: surface water layer (ENVO:00002042); material: "saline water (ENVO:00002010), including plankton (ENVO:xxxxxxxx)" | depth 5 m
ACTCCACAACCACATGAAGATTTGGTTTGTGGATTAGATATTTTAAACTGTTCTCCAATTAATTCTGAAACGTAATCAACTTCTGAACCTTTTAATAAATCTGCTGAAGTTTTATCTATTAAAATATTTTGATAATTTAAATCGTCCTCCTGCTTTGATTTGTCAAAAGTGAATTCATACTGAAACCCTGAACATCCACCACCTTTGATGGCGATTCTGAAGAAAGAACCTTTGTCTTTTTTTGCTAACAAATTATCTATTTGTTTTAAAGCTTTATCTGTAAATTTAATTTCTTTAATCATGTCTGAACACTGATATTACTAATATAATACTTAATTATTTAAATTAAAGAATGAAAAAATACACTTTGTTAGGCACATTTAAAAGTAAAGGTAGACTTAATAAAGAGACAAATTCAAAATATCGATCTCCTTTTCAAAGAGATAGAGATCGAATAATACATAGTGCATCATTTAGAAGACTAAAACATAAAACCCAAGTATTTGTTAATACCGAAGGTGATCACTATAGAACTAGAATAACTCATTCAATCGAAGTTGCTCAAATTGCCAGATCAATAGCAAAATATTTGAGTCTTAATGAAGATTTAGCCGAAACATTGAGTCTTGCACATGATCTAGGACATACTCCATTTGGTCATGCAGGTGAAGATGCTCTTAATGAATGTATGCAAAATTATGGTGGTTTTGATCACAATCTTCAGACTCTTAGAATTGTAATGTTTTTAGAGAACAAATATTTTAAATTTGTTGGACTTAATTTAACTTTTGAAACTTTAGACGGATTATTAAAACATAATGGACCTGTTTGTGATTTAAATAGAATAGATAAGTTAATTGGTTTAAAAAATTTCAAAAACAAGATTATTTTTAATACTTATCCTTCACTAGAAGCACAAATATCAGCTATATCAGATGATATTGCATATAATAATCATGACATTCAAGATGGAATTAAGGCAAACTTATTTAAACTTGAGGAGTTAGTAGAATTAGATTTTTTCAAAAATATTTATAAAAGATACAGGAAGAGGATAGATAAAAAAAATTATAAAATTGCAATATACCAAATTATCAGAGATTCAATAGATATTATGATTAGAGATTTATTAAGTAATACCGAAAAAAATATTAAAAAATTGAAGATTAAATCTTTAAAAGATATTTTAAGATCAAATCAATCAATTGTTTGCTTTTCTAAAAAAATAAAAAATTCAGAACAAGAAATTAGATTTTTTTTAAGAAATAAAATGTATGATAATAGATCGGTTCTTAATAGGAATCAAAGAGGTAAAGTGGTAATTAAGAAATTATTTAATATAATTAATTTAAATCCTAGAAAATTTCTTACTAAAGATCAATTGACTCAAGATAGATATAGAGCTATTTCAGATTTTATATCAGGCATGACAGATAGATATGCTATTAACCTTTATAATGATAATAAATGAATATTTTTGAATTATATTTAGATAAAATAAAATCAACTATCGTTGATTTAAGTAAAAAAAATCAACTTAAAGTTCCAGAGACTTTAAATAGTGTTAATGCAGAGATACCACCTCTAAAATTTGATGGTGATATTTCTACTAATGTTGCAATGGTTTTATCAAAATTAAATGAAACACCAGCAATACAGCTAGCAGAAAATCTTGCTCCAGAAATAAAAAAAAGTGATGATCACATTGAGTCCATTTCTGTGGAAAAACCGGGTTTTATAAATATTAAATTGAAACCTTCATTTTGGTCAAACTTTATAAAAGAAATTGTTAATAACGCTGAAAAATTTGGAATTAATGAAAAAGAAAAAAAATATAATTATTTAGTTGAATTTGTATCAGCAAATCCAACAGGTCCATTACATGTTGGTCACTGCCGAGGAGCAATTTTAGGTGATGTTATATCTAATGTTTTAATTTTTAACAAACATAAAGTAACAAAAGAATATTACGTGAATGATTATGGTAATCAAATTAAAAATTTTACTAAATCTGTATATTTAAGAATTAGAGAAGTAAAACAAAACGAAACTTTCCCACAAGATAATCCTGATTTATATCCAGGAGATTACTTAATTGATTTCGCAAAAAATATAACTTCAAATAATTCAGATCTTGATTTTGATAATCTTGACAAAATTAATGATAAGTTAACAAGTTTATCGATAGAGCAGGCACTTTTTTTAATAAAAAAAAACCTTCAAAGTTTAGGAATTAAGCATGATAATTTTGTCAGTGAAAAAAAAATTGTTTTAAATCAAGAAGTTGAGAATGTAGTAAAATTTTTAGAAAAAAATAAATTTGTCTATAAGGGAAAAATCAAAGCACCAGCTGGAGAGGATGATAAAAACTGGGTGGAAAGAGAGCAATTGTTATTTAAATCAACAGATTTTGGTGATGACAAAGATAGAGCTCTGCAAAAATCAGATGGAACCTGGACTTATTTTGCAAGTGACGTTGCTTATCATAAAAACAAAATAGATCGTAAATTTGATTACTTAATTAATATCCTAGGTGCAGATCATGCAGGTTATTTTAAAAGAATTTCATCATCAGTTGAAGCGCTGTCAGGAAAAAAAGGTAAATTAATATGTAAAATTAGTCAGCTAGTAAAATTAATTAAAAATAATAAACCATTTAAAATGTCGAAGAGAAAAGGTGATTACATCACAGTTGATGATTTGATTAAAGAAGTTGGAAAAGATGCAACTAGATTTATAATGCTAAACAGAAGTAGTGATGTCGAGTTAGATTTTGATTTCGATACAGTTAAAGAAAAAACTAAGGATAATCCATTATATTATGTTCAATATTGTTATGCTCGAATTTCATCAGTGTTTAGACATATAGGTAAAGATATTAATTCAAAAATTGAATTTAAAAAATTTGATTTTGATTATTCAAATGATGAAATAAAAATTTTAAAAAAAATTTCTGAATGGCCTAAATGTATTGATGCAGCTAGTTCAAAACTTGAACCACATAGGATTCCAGTATATTTGTATGATTTAGCTTCTGAATTTCACTCATATTGGAATCTTGGAAAACAAAACCCAGAAAAAAGGTTTATCGATGATGAAAAAAAAATATCTATCGATAAATTAATTTTTTTAAAAGCAATTTCAAATGTCATAAGATCAGGCATGGAAATAGTTGGTGTAGATACTCCAGAAAAAATGTAATGATAAAAGAAATTAAACATCTTGTTTATCTATTGATAATTTTCTTTTTTATTTTTTTTACAATTAGATATTATTTCTCAGATGCATATAAAAAAAAATCCTTCAGATCGTTATCAAATATTAACAAAAAAATTGAAATATATTCTTTAAAGATACCAAATTTAGATAATGATACACAAAATATAATTGAATATGTTAAAAATACTCAAACACAAAAAAAGAAAAAATATAAATTTTGGGAATTATTAGATAATAATGAAAAATAGAAAATCCTTTATAACAGGTATTAAGGGAACAAAACTAAATCATAAAGAAGTTTATTTTTTAAAAAAGCATAAACCTTGGGGTGTAATATTATTTTCGAGAAATTTAGACAATGTTGATCAAATAAAAAATTTAACCACAAAAATAAAAAAAATTTTTAAAGATAAAAATTATCCAATTATTATAGATCAAGAGGGTGGTAGAGTTAATAGATTAAACAAAATTATCTCATTAGAAAATTTAACTTCAGAATATTTTGGAAAAATTTTTATTGATGATAGAAAAGAATTTAATATTATCTATAAATTATTCATTGACAAATTGAGTTATATCCTAAAAAATTTAGGCATAAATATCAATACAGTACCAGTATTAGATTTAAAATATAAAGGTAGTTCAAAAATAATTGGAGATCGTGCTTTCTCAAAAAATCCAAAAGTAGTTTCTGAAATTGGTGATTTATGTATTAAATATTTTAAAAATAATTCAATTGGAACAGTTATAAAACATATTCCTGGTCATGGACTTGCTAAAGTAGATAGTCATCATTTTACTCCAATTATTCATAAAAGATTAGATTATTTAAAAGATAATGACTTTAAAGTTTTTAAATCAAAAAATTCTTTATTTGCTATGACTGCACACGTGATTTTTGATAAAATTGATCCTGAAAATACAGTTACTCATTCTAAGAAATTAATCAAAATTATAAGAAATCAAATTAAATTCAGAAATTTACTTGTTTCAGATGATTTATCGATGAAAAGTCTAAAGTATTCAATTTCAGAAAATACCAGAAAAGCTTTCGCATCAGGCTGCAACCTTGTTTTACATTGTAACGGTAATCTCAAAGAAATGAATTTTGTTGCAGAAAACTCACCAATTATAAATTCATTTATATATAAAAAAACATCAGAATTTTATAAGAATATAAGCTAAAGTCAAAAAATGATCGAATCTAATAATACTTTTTTTCAAGTAGACATAGATAATTATAATGGACCACTTGATGTATTATTAGATTTAGCTAAAGCTCAAAAAGTAAATCTAGAAGAAATATCGATTACAAAATTAGCTGATCAGTTTCATACATTTATTTCTAATAAAAAGGATGTAAATTTAGAAATTGCATCAGAATATCTTTTAATGGCAACCTGGCTAGCCTATCTAAAATCAAAATTATTATTACCTGGAACCCCCGAAGAAGAATTTAAAGTTTTAGAGGTTTCAGAAAAACTAAAACTTCAATTAAAGAAATTGGAGCTGATACGTTTATTGTCTGATCAAATGTTAAAGAGAAAAAGATTAGGTCGTGAAATTAGAACCAGAGGTATGAAGGGAAATATAAGATCAATTTATAGTGGTGAATATAAATTAAATCTATTTGAGCTTTTAAAAACTTATTCATCAATTTTGATGACAAAAGATTTTCAAGTTATTAATATTCCTAAGTTACCGGTTTTCACTACGGAAGATGGAATTAAAACAATTAAAGAATTTTTAGGGAAATTAATTGATTGGAAAAATTTAGATGATTTTATTCCTAAAAATTTTAAATCTAGTAAAAATTTAAAAAGAACTGGAAAAGCTGGAATTTTTGCAGGATCATTGGAACTTGTTAAGGAAGGAAATTTAAAAATGAAGCAAGATGATTTATTTGATGAAATTTATATAAAAGAAAATTTATGAATAAAAGAAAATTAGAAAAAAAAGATAATGTAGTTAATTTTCCATCCAAATTAACATTAATTGAAAAAGAAATTGAAGCTATAATTTTTGCTGCAGCAGAACCTTTAGATGTTGAAACAATTGAGAGTAAAATTTCAAAAAAAGTTAATATAGAAAAATCTTTAGAAAAACTAAAATCAGAATATTCTAGTCGAGGTATCAATTTAGTTTGTATTTCAAAAAAATGGTCATTTAGAACCTCTCCAAATTTATCCAATATAATGAAACAAGAAAAAACTATTGAAAAAAAATTGTCTAGAGCTGCTGTGGAAACACTTTCAATAATAGTTTACCATCAACCAGTCACCAGAGCCGAAATTGAGGAAATTAGAGGAGTAGCTTTTGGAACAAATACATTAGAAATTTTAATGGAACTTAATTGGGTTAAACCAGGTGGACGAAAAGATGTTCCAGGTAAACCTATTCAATATGTTACTACAGAAGAATTTCTGAGTCATTTTAATTTGCAAAAACTATCTGATTTACCAACCGTTGATGAGTTGGGTGCTGCCGGATTGATAGATTCAACTAATGTAGATAGTGCTATATTTGGTACAGGAAAATTTTATAAAGAAAAACAAGATGAAAAAAAAGAGGATATTTATTCAAATATTGATGAAATGTTAAGTAGCACTCTTGATAAAGAAGAGAAAAAATAAAAAGTCACTTTTAAATTTTTTCTAAACAGGTTATAACTATAGTATGAGTATTGGAATTTGGCAAATAGCAATAGTAGTCATCCTAGTAGTTTTACTTTTTGGAAGGGGCAAAATATCTAGTTTGATGGGTGATGTTGCTAAAGGAATTAAAAGTTTTAAAAAAGGTATGGCATCTGATGTAACAGATGAACCAGAGCCAAAAAATATTTCCGAAAATAATCAAGATACAGAAAAAAAAGATTAAATCACATGCCTACTATTGGTTGGTTTGAGATTTTGATAATTGTAGCAATTGCAATAATTGTTTTGGGACCTAAAGATTTTCCTATAATGCTTAAAAAAGTTGGTTCTTGGGTAGGTTCTGCAAAAAAATATGTAAACAATATTCAAAATGAAGTGTCTAATATTGATTTAGAAAATAATGATATTCAAAATAAAGAAGAAAAAAAAGAAAAGAGCAAAGATGCATAATGAGGAACAAGAGGGTGGTTTTATAAGTCATTTAACAGAACTGAGAAAGAGATTAATTCATAGTTTTATTTTTCTCATCATTTTTTTTATAGGTTGTTATATTTTTGCTGAACACCTTTACGGTTTCTTAGTTGAACCATTTGCTAAAGCTGTCAGAAATGATGGAACTGATCGAAGATTAATATTTACCGCTTTACAAGAAACTTTTTTAACTTATTTAAAGGTATCTTTTTTTGCAGCATTTTTTGTGACATTTCCATTTATATTGATGCAAATTTGGAAATTTATTGCACCTGGACTTTATAAGCATGAAAAAATAGCAATCCTTCCTTACCTAATACTCACTCCAGTTTTATTCTTTTTAGGAGGTATATTAGTTTATTATTTGATTATGCCTCTTGCTATTAAGTTTTTTTTATCTTTTGAAAGTTCTGGTTTATCTACAAATTTACCAATTCAATTAGAAGCCAAAGTTAATGAATATCTTTCATTGGTAATGAAATTAATATTTGCTTTTGGAATAAGTTTCCAATTGCCAGTTGTTTTAAGTTTATTAGCTAGAGTTGGAATTGTTGATTCTCTTTTTTTAAAAAAAAGGAGAAAATATGTTATTGTTATAATTTTTGCGGCAGCAGCTCTTTTAACTCCACCAGACCCAATCACTCAGGTGGGTCTAGCTATACCTTTATTGATTTTATATGAATTATCAATTATTTCTGTAAAGTTTATTGAAAATAAAGAATTAAAGAAAGATAATGCATAATCTTAAAGAAATACGTAAAGATTTTGAAGAATTTAAAAAAAAACTTAAAAATCGTAATGTAAAGATTGATATTGATAATTTAAAAATTTTAGATGAAAAAAATAGAAATCTCATTCAAAAAAAAGAAAGTCTAGAAAACAAAAAAAAAGAGATTTCTAAATCTAAAGATGAGAGTTTATTTAAAAAATCAAAAGAATTATCTAAAGAACTAGAAACTATTTTAATAAGTCAAAAAAAAATTAAGATAGATTTGGATAAAATTTTATCTAATATACCAAACATTCCTCATGATGATGTCCCTAGCGGAAATGATGAAAAGAATAATTTGGAAATTTCTAAGTCTGGTGTTGCACCTACTTTTAATTTTAAGCCAAAAACACACTATGAATTAGGTGAAAATTTAAATATGCTTGATTTTAATCTTGCAACAAAAACTACTGGATCAAGGTTTGTTTTTGTTAAAAATGAATTAGCTTTATTAGAAAGAGCTCTATCAAATTATATGCTTGATAAACATGTTTTAGATAACGGATACCATGAAATTTCACCACCTTTAATTGCTTCTGAAAATACAATGTATGGCACCGGTCAATTACCAAAGTTTGAAAATGATCAATTTGAAATTAAATTTGATGAAACATCTGAAAGAAAATTCTTAATTCCTACTGCAGAGGTAATTCTGACAAATATCGTTAAAGATAAAATTATCAATTTAGATCAATTACCTATGAGATTTGTTGCATCAACTCCATGTTTTAGAAAAGAAGCAGGGAGTTATGGTAAAGATACAAAAGGTATGATTAGACAACATCAATTTTATAAAGTTGAGATGGTTAGTATCGTTGAAAAAGAAAAGTGTTTAGATGAACTCGAAAGAATGACAGATTGTGCTACAGGGATTTTAGATGAATTAGGTTTACCTTATAGAAAAATGATTTTATGCAGTGGTGATATGGGTTTTAGTGCTGAAAAAACTTATGATATTGAAGTTTGGCTGCCCTCTGAAAATAAATATAGAGAAATTTCCTCATGCTCTTCATGTTCAACGTTTCAAGCTACAAGAATGAAAGCTAGATATAAAAATCAAAATAAAGAAATTTCTTATGTAGGAACGTTAAATGGTAGTGGACTAGCTATTGGTAGAACATTAATAGCAATAATGGAAAATTATCAACAAAGTGATGGCTCAATCATTATTCCAGAAAAATTAAGACCTTACATGAATAATTTAGAAAAAATTGTAATGAAATAAAGTTGTTTTAATTTATTAAGTAGTATAAATAATCAGCTAGAATAAAGGAGATATATGGAAGGTTCAGGAATAGGTCAGTTTATCCCATTAATTTTAATTTTTGTAATTTTTTACTTTTTTTTAATTAGACCTCAGCAAAAAAAAGTTAAAGAACATAAGGCTATGGTTGAGAGTTTAAAAAGAGGAGATAAAGTAATTACCTCTGGAGGTATAACGGGCACAGTTGAAAGAATAATAGACAACGAAAAAGTTGAAGTTGAAATTGCTGAAAATGTAAAAGTTGAGATTGTTAAAGCAACTGGAATTCAAGCTTTGTTAAATACTACGGAAATTAAAAAGTAATCTGATTAGTCTAAGGAATGTTATATTTTTCTAAGTTAAGAATTACATTCGTTTCACTTATTTGCTTATTTTTTATTTTTATTTCTTCTAATAATCTTTTAAATCCAAATAGTAGATTTATTGACAAAAAGATTAATCTTGGACTCGATTTACAAGGTGGTTCTTATCTATTGTTAGAAATTGATAATTCTCCAGTCATTGAGCAAAAACTTCAAAACACATCTACTCTAATCAGGACTTATTATAAAGAAAAAGGTATTCGAATTAATAATTTAGTTTTAACAGATAATGAAATTATTTTTACTGTTGAGAATAGATTTAAAAAAATTATTGTTGATGAATTTAATGATGTGAACAGTATTATAAATCCCTACTATCCAAGATTTAAGTCACATCAATTTGATATAAATGAAATTGAAGATTCTCTTGTTTTAAATTTTTCAAAACAAGGTCTTGTAGAATTAAAAACATCTTCTCAGGATCAAGCTTTAGAAATAGTCAGAAGAAGAATAGATGAAATAGGCACTAATGAACCAAATATTCTTAAAAGAGGCAATGATCGAGTTCTGGTTGAGCTACCAGGATTAGATGATCCTATGAGAATTAAATCCTTATTAGGAAAAACTGCAAATTTAACTTTTCGTTTTGTGTCTAACGACAATAAAGATTCTTTTGGAGTAGAAAAACTTCAATATGAAGATGGATCAAATGAAGATTTTGTAAGTAAAAGAATTATTTTAAGTGGAGAAAATTTATTAGATGCTCAACCAAGAATGAATAATCAAACTAATGAAACTATTGTTTCATTTACATTAGATAGAGTGGGTGCAAAAAGATTTGGTAAAGCGACATCATCAAACATTGGCAGACAATTAGCAATTGTTTTAGATGGAAAAATAATTAGTGCTCCTGTTGTTAGAGATACTATTGCAAGTGGAAATGGGCAAATAAGTGGAGGATTTACATTTCAATCTGCAACAGATTTGGCATTATTGTTAAGATCTGGTGCATTACCAGCGCCCCTGAATATCATTGAGGAAAGAACGGTAGGACCAGATCTTGGGCAAGATTCTATTAATGCTGGTATGATTGCCTTATTAATTGGTTTTATTTTAGTAATTGTTTACATGTTTATAAAATATAGGACTTTTGGATTAATAACAAATATTACACTAATAACTAATCTTATTATTCTTTTAGGAATATTAACTCTCTTTGAAGCCACATTAACATTACCAGGCATAGCAGGAATAATTTTAACTGTTGGTATGGCTGTAGATGCAAATGTTTTAATTTTTGAGAGAATTAAAGAAGAACTTAAAATTGAAAAAAATAATATTATAGCTTTTGATAGTGGTTATATTAAATCAAGAACAGCAATCCTAGACGCAAATATAACAACACTATTAGCAGCTATAATATTGTTTTTTATGGGGTCAGGTCCCGTTAAAGGATTTTCAGTCACATTAGGAATTGGAATATTTTCAACATTATTCTCTGTTTATTTTATAGCAAGAATGTTTACAGCAATTTATGTCGCTAGAAATAAAGATAAGGAGTTTTTAATATAATGATTAGATTTAATAGATTTTACACCCAGTTTAATATTTTATCTATTGCTTTAGTCATGGTGTCTTTAGCATTTTTAATTTTTAAAGGATTGAATTTTGGCATAGATTTTAAAGGTGGTACTTTAATTGAATTAAGATCATCTAGTAACAAAATTACTGTTACAAGTTTAAGAGACAATTTTAGTCAAATGAATTTAGGTGATATATCTGTCAAAAAATTTGGAAATGATCAAGATTATCTAATAAAATTTGAAAATAAAAATAATAGTAAAAATATTATTGAAGAAATAAAGTTAAATTTAGAAAACTCTTATGGAAATAATTTTGATTTTAGGAGAGTTGAAAATGTTGGCCCTAAAGTAAGTGCAGAGTTACTAAAATCTGGCATCATAGCCATAAGTATTTCATTAGCAATTATGTTAATTTATATTTGGATTAGATTTGAATGGCAATTCAGCCTTGGAGCAATTTTAGCTTTATTTCACGATGTTATAGTAACTTTGGGACTGTTCTCATTTTTAAGCTTGGAAATTAATTTATCTATTATTGCAGCTGTACTTACAATTGTGGGTTATTCAATGAATGATACAGTTGTAATTTTTGATAGAGTAAGAGAAAATTTAAGAAAATTTTCTGATATAAAGATTTATGAATTATCAAATATTTCAATTAATGAAACATTATCAAGGACTCTAATTACATCAATAACGACACTCTTAGCATTAATTTCAATATTCCTTTTTGGAGGTGAAATTTTAAAAGGATTTTCACTTGCAATGATTTTTGGTGTTATCTTTGGAACTTATTCCTCTATTTATATTGCTAATACAGTATTGGTAAGACTTAATGTATCGCAAAAAACTATTCTTAAAGAAGAAGAAAAAATTTAGTAAAGATTTTGAGCCGCAACCATCATAAGCAACATGGGTAATGATAGCAGTGTATTCGTTCTAGAAAATAACATGGCTATTCTTGCGGATTTTAATTTAGATTCTGCATCACAATCAACTATTCCTAAAGCTCTTTTTTGATTTGGCCAAATTACAAACCAAACATTTGATGCCATAATAACCCCTAGCCACATACCAATTCCAATAGCTGTATGTTTTGGAACACCATTATAAATACTTAATGTCATTACGTCGTAAAAATAACCGTTCAGTAATGCTAGTATTAATCCTGATAAAATTGTAAAAAAAGCAGCCCATCTAAAATAAAATAAAGCTACAGGTGCAATTATTTTACCTACTGCAGGCTTTTGCTCATCTGGGATCTTAGACATATTAGGTATTTGAACAAAATTGAAATACCACAATAGACCTATCCACATTATTGCAACAATTACATGAATAAATCTGCAAAGCCAGCTCCAAAATATAGTATCAAAGGCAAAACCATCGTTTAAAAAAAATAATAATAAAAATAATAAAATTGTTAGTGAAAAAGAAGCGTAGAGAGTTTTTGACAATGATGTTAATATCTTAACCATATATAAAAAATTATATATCAAAAAAAGAATTATTATAATATAATTTTTTTATAAACAACTTTACAAATAAAAAAATTATGAGCTTTTCACTACCTAAACTAGATTATGCAAATGATGCTTTATCACCAATTATGTCAGAGGAGACTTTAGATTTACATCATGGAAAACATCATCAAACTTATATTACAAATTTAATTAATTTCATCAAAGACACTGATATGTCAAAAAAGTCATTAGAGGAAATAATTTCAATAAGTTCTAAAGATAACTCTAAAGTTGGTATATTTAATAATGCAAGTCAACATTGGAATCATAACCTTTTTTGGAAATGTATGAAACCAAATGGTGGTGGAAAAATACCTCCAAGGCTTGAAAAAAGAATAATTTCAGATTTTGGAAGTGTAGAACAATTTAAAAAAGATTTCATACAAGCAGGTATTACACAGTTTGGGTCAGGATGGTGCTGGTTATCTGAAAATAATAATGGGAAGCTTATAGTTTCAAAAACAGCTAATGCTGCAAACCCTTTGATTCAAGATATGAAACCTATCTTAGGTTGTGATGTGTGGGAACATTCATATTATATTGATTATAAAAATCGAAGACCTGAATATCTTGAAAAATTTGTCGAAAATTTAATCAATTGGGAATTTGTTGAGTCTTTATTAGATTAATTAAGTATTTAATTCTCTATTTTTTCTAGCATGAATGAATGATTTTACACATTGATATGTAAAAAATGATCCAGTTAAAAACATCATCAATTTAGAGATATCAGCCCAAAGGTTATCAAAAATACTCCCAGATAAAAAAGTTCTTATAAAATCTAAGCCACCCAAAAAAATAATTAATCCAAAAAGAACAACTATATGCATAAATAATTTTTTTTTTGAAATCAATTTTTTCGCTAAATAAGCAAAAATTAAAATTGGAAGACCTAAAATAGATGGGATATACGAAGTAAGTGAGTCACTATTGCTTATCAAGCTTATAATTACACCCCAAAGAATTAAAAATAATGCATAGAGTATTGATAAATTCTCCATTGTCATTCCTAGTATTTTATATTCTGTATTATTTTGATCTGACTCAATCATATATCCAATATAATTATTTAATGAAAATTATCAAACTATATCCTTAAATCTTTAAAATTTTAAACAAATAAAACCTTAAATCAAATAAAAGTATAACTTCTAATAAAAAAAAATTATTAAATTTTTTTAAAATTCCATGAAATATTTTAATCAATTACTTAATAATGGTTTTAAAAATTTTCCTGTATAACTTGTGATAATTTCACATATTTCCTCTGGTTTACCCTCAGCAATAATTTTACCTCCTTTAACTCCACCTTCAGGGCCCATATCCACTATATAATCAGCTGTCTTAATTACATCAAGATTATGCTCAATTACAACTACGGTATTACCTAATGCTACAAAGGTTTGAAGAATTTCAAGTAATTTTTTAATATCATGCTGATGAAGTCCTGTAGTTGGCTCATCTAATATATACATAGTTCTTCCTGTTGATCTTTTAGAAAGTTCCTTAGCTAATTTAATTCTTTGTGCTTCACCTCCAGAAAGGGTGGTAGCTTGTTGTCCAATTTTTATATAACCTAAACCAACTCTTTTTAGAGTTAATAATTTTGATTTGATATTAGAAATATTTTCAAAATATTTACAACCTTCATCTACAGTCATATTTAATACGTCTGCTATACTTTTATCTTTAAATTTAATCTCTAGCGTTTCTCGGTTATATCTTGTTCCTTTACATTCGTCACATTGGATATAAACATCAGGTAAAAAGTGCATTTCATAGGTAATAACTCCATCACCTTCACAAGCTTCACATCTACCTCCTTTAACATTAAAAGAAAAACGACCAGGCTTATAACCTCTTGATTTAGATTCTGGTAAAGCAGTAAACCAATCTCTTATAGGTCCAAAAGCTCCCGTGTAAGTAGCTGGATTTGATCTAGGAGTTCTTCCAATTGGTGATTGATCAATATCAATAATCTTATCCACTAGTTCTACTCCTTTAAAATTTCTAAAAGGTTTTGGTATCTTTCTTGATTTATTATTATTAAGTGTAAGATTAAGAGCGTTGTAAAGAGTTTGTAATATTAATGTTGATTTACCACTTCCGGAGACGCCAGTAACACAAGTTAGACTTCCAAGTGGAATTTTCAGATTTACATTGTCTAAATTATTACCAGTAGCACCTGTAATTTCTAAAAACCTTCCATTTTTGGCCAACCTTCTTTTAGATGGAACATGAATTTTAAATTTTTTTGATAAATATTTTCCAGTTATACTGTTTTGATTATTGCAAATTTCCTTAAAATTTCCTTGTGCTACAATTTCTCCACCGTTACTTCCAGCCTCTGGTCCAAGATCAATAATATGATCAGCATTTTCCATTGTCTCAGTATCATGCTCTACAACTATAACAGTATTTCCTAAATCCCTTAATCTTTTAAGAGCATTTATTAGTTTCACATTATCTTTTTGATGAAGGCCTATCGAAGGTTCATCTAAAACATAGAGTACACCTGTAAGTCCAGATCCTATTTGAGAAGCAAGCCTTATTCTTTGTGCTTCTCCACCAGATAAAGTTCCAGATTCTCTAGATAAAGTTAAATAATCCAATCCAACATTTAATAAAAAAGTTAATCTCTCATTAATTTCTTTTAAAATATGTTCTGCTATTTTAATTTGTCTTTTATCAAGATTTTTACTCAAATTTTTAAACCATTCAGCAGCATCTAAAATAGATTTTTCAGTAACCTCACTTATATGGAGACCATCAATTTTAACACATAAAGCTTCATCTTTTAATCTAAATCCATTGCATCTTTCACATTTTGTGTCGGATTGATATTGAGCAATTTCTTCTCTTTTCCAATCACTATCAGTTTCTAAATATCTTCGCTCTAAATTATTTATTACACCTTCAAAAGTTTTTTTATGAGAATACTTTTCATATCCATCATCATATGTAAATTTGATTTCTTCATCATCTGAGCCATATAAGATAATATCTTTTACTTTCTTAGATAATTTAATCCATTTATCCTCTAATGAAAAACCATAATGTTTTGCTAATGATGCTAATGTTTGAGCATAATATAAAGTTGTAGTTTTAGCCCATGGTTCAATAGCACCATCTATAATACTTTTTTTTTCGTTTGGTATTACTAAGTTAGGGTCAACATTTAATTTAATTCCTATTCCCTCACATTCCTCACAAGCTCCAAAGGGGCTGTTAAAAGAAAATAATCTTGGTTCTATTTCTTCAATTGTAAACCCACTTTCTGGGCATGCAAATTTTGTAGAAAAGATTAATTTTTCAATTTTTCTAAATTTTTTTGGTAATGTTTCATCCTCGTACTCAACAAATATCAATCCATTTGCAAGATTAACTGCAGTCTCAATACTTTCTGCTAATCTATTTCCTAATGATGAATTTAAGATAATTCTGTCAACTAAAATTGAAATATCGTGTTTTATCTTTTTGTTTAGATCTGGTACATTTTCAATATCATATAGTTTTTCATCTATTTTAATTTTTCTAAAACCTCTTTTTTTGAAACCTATAATTTCTTTTTTATATTCACCTTTCCTTCCTCTCACAACAGGAGCATATAAGTAAATAGTTGATTTTTTGGGAAGCTCTTTAATTCTATCTACAATTTGTGTTATTGTTTGAGAAGTAATTGGTTTTCCTGTAAAAGGAGAGAATGGTACTCCAGCTCTAGCATATAGTACTCTCATATAATCATAAATTTCAGTAACTGTAGCTACCGTTGATCTTGGATTTTTAGATGTATTTTTCTGTTCAATTGAGATTGCAGGACTAAGACCTTCTATTAAATCAACATTTGGTTTTTTCATTTTATCCAAAAATTGTCTTGCATATGCTGATAAGCTTTCTACATATCTTCTTTGACCTTCAGCATATACTGTATCAAAAGCTAAGGAGGATTTCCCTGATCCAGATAATCCTGTAATTACTACAAATTTATCTTTAGGTATTTCTAGAGAAATATTTTTTAAATTGTGCTCTTTAGCACCCTTAATAACTATCT
>TARA_B100001057_G_scaffold116189_1_pt1 | contig 15832 bp, 12 predicted proteins | sample TARA_B100001057 | Tara Oceans TARA_B100001057 (sample SAMEA2621839) | marine metagenome | biome: marine biome (ENVO:00000447); feature: surface water layer (ENVO:00002042); material: "saline water (ENVO:00002010), including plankton (ENVO:xxxxxxxx)" | depth 5 m
TCTGAAGAGGTGATGGCAGCATCTGGAAGTATTCTTACTAACAAATACGCAGAAGGTTTACCTGGAAAAAGATATTATGGCGGGTGTGAAGTTGTTGATGAAATAGAGGACCTATGTAGGGAAAGACTCAAAAACTTATTTGATGCTTCATGGGTAAACGTTCAGCCACATTCAGGAGCACAAGCAAATGCAGCTGTTATGCTTGCGCTATTAAATCCTGGTGATAAGATTTTAGGTTTTGACCTAGCCCACGGAGGACACTTGACTCACGGGTCAACTGTTAATTTTTCAGGAAAAATTTATAAATCATTTTTTTATGGAGTAAATAAAGAGGACGGTCTTATTGACTATACTACTTTAGAGGAGACAGCGCTAAGAGAAAAACCTAAAATGATAATTTGTGGAGCATCTTCGTACAGCAGAGACTGGGACTATAAAAGAATCAGAGAGGTTGCAGACAAAATAAATGCATTCTTATTAGCTGACATTGCACACCCATCAGGATTAATTTCAAGAGGACTTCTACATGATCCTTTAAATTATTGTCATGTGGTAACATCTACAACGCACAAAACACTAAGAGGACCAAGGGGTGGTATTATAATGATGCGTGAAGATTTTGATAACCCTTTTGGGTTTAAAACCCCTAAAGGTATAATTAAAAAAGTTTCCTCATTACTTGACTCAGGTGTTTTTCCTGGAACACAAGGGGGCCCACTTGAGCACATAATTGCTGCAAAAGCAGTTGCTTTTAAAGAAGCGTTATCAGAAGATTATCTAAACTATGTCATTCAAGTTAAGAAAAATGCTTCAGCTATGGCTAAAGAATTTATTAGCAGGGACTATCAAATAATATCTGGAGGAACTGACAATCACCTTATGCTTATTGACCTCAGAAATAAAGACATTACAGGTAAAGAAGCTGAAGAAAACCTCGGAAAAGCAGACATAACAATTAACAAGAATATGGTTCCTTTTGATACCCAATCTCCGTTTGTCACCTCGGGAATGAGAATAGGAACTGCGGCGGTTACATCAAGGGGTATGCTAGAGGATGACATGTTAAAAATTGTTGATTACATAGACAGAACATTAATTGATAAAGACTTTTTAGAAGTTAAGAGCGAAGTAAATGAGTGGGCAGAAAAATTTCCTCTGCATAAAAAATGAGCACTGAAAAAGAAATGTCTTTTCTAGATCACCTTGAAGAATTAAGGTGGCACCTAATAAGATCGCTTGGGTCAATTCTCTTGTTTGCAATAATAGCTTTCATTTCAAAAGATATAGTTTTTGGAGTGATATTATTAGGACCTTCAAAGAGTGATTTTTGGACCTATAAAGTTCTTTGTGATCTTGGAAAAAATATAGGAATATCATCTTTTTGTATTACTGAGCTTCCATTTATAATACAAAGCAGACAGATGGCTGGTCAATTTATGATGCATATTTCATCTTCCTTTGTCATAGGTATAATCTGTGCATTTCCCTATGCCTTCTGGGAGTTTTGGAGATTTATATCGCCAGGTCTTTACCCCAATGAAAGAAAAGCTGCACGAGGGGCAACATTCTATGTGTCTCTATTATTTTTTATAGGTGTTTTCTTTGGTTACTTTATACTAACACCTATTTCTATTAATTTTTTAGCAAACTACCAACTTGACCCATCTATTTTAAATGAGTTTGATATAATATCATACGTTGGTACCATCACTACACTTGTTCTTGCCTCTGGTATTCTATTCCAACTGCCTATGATAATTTTATTTCTTACAAAAGCTGGTGTGGTAAATAAAGAAATTTTAAGAAGTTACAGGAAACACGCAATAGTTGTAATCCTTGTTTTTGGAGCTATGTTAACTCCGCCCGATCCGTTCAGCCAAATTGTTATGGCACTACCTTTGGTTGGGTTATATGAAATAAGTATATTAATATCAGGCAACGTAAAAAAATAATTCTAATGAAAGTAATAATAGGCTGCGACCACGCTGGGTATGATCATAAGTTGAGCGTTAAGACATATTTGAAAAATAATAACATTAAACTAGAAGATTTAGGAGCCGATAACTGTAACTCTGTAGACTACCCAGACTATGCCCATGCTGTAGCTAAAGAAGTACAAAAAGATGTTAACAATAGAGGTGTTTTAGTGTGTGGTAGCGCTAATGGTGTTGCGATAACAGCAAATAAACACAAGGGGATTAGGGCAGCTATATGCTGGAATGAAGAGACGGCAAAATTAGCCGCAACACATAACGATGCAAATATAATTTGTATACCAGCAAGGTTCATAACTATTGATATTCAAAGAAAAATTTTAGATAATTTTTTTAAATCAGAATTTGAGGGAGGCAGACACAAGAAAAGAGTAGAAAAGATAGATCTAGACTAATGAAGAGACATAGAATTGAGAGACACGAAACCCTCATACACCGGGTTATCAATGAATACCTCATAAGAGAAGGGAAATCGTTTCTAAAAAAAGAATTTGTAACCATAATGGGAATTAAACTATCTCCAGACCTAAGTATTGCTTTAATATACATTAGTGCACTTGATAACACAAAGTCAGAGTTTGTTGAAAAAGCAATGCATGATAGAAAAAAAGACATTAAAAATTTTATTTCTAGATCAATAGGCAAAAAGATTAGAAAGATACCCGACATAAAGTTTATTATAGATAGTACTGAACACGAAGCTTCTAGAATTAATAAGATATTATCTGACCTTAATACATCCTCGAAAAAATAAAATGTACCTTCCATTAAAGATTGCTGGCAAGTATATTTTTTCAAAAAAAAACAAAACATTTATTAATTTCTTATCCATATTTTCAATTACAAGCCTAGCCATAGGTACAGCCGCTATGATAATAATATTATCAGTTTTTAATGGACTGGAAGAAAGTTTAAAATCTATTTACAGAGACTTTGATCCTGATTTAAAGGTGATAAGCAGTGATAAGTCTTACATAAGAAATCAATTGTCCAATAAAATTAGCTCAATTGAAAATGTTGAAGTAGTAACCCCATTTATTGAGACTAAAAGCTTACTTCAGAATAATGGGAAAGAGGTGGTTTCAATAATCAAAGGTGTAGATAAAACATTTATCAATCAGGGAAGAGTTGTTAATAATTTAACAGAAGGAGAATTCAATATTTTTAATCAAAAAACAAAAAACACCATTATTGGTAGGGGAATAAAATATGGGTTGGGGATTAATACAAACTCCAACTTTGAAAGCATAACAGCATTTGTTCTTAACGATTCCATTAAAATAAGGCCTCAAATGCTTAACTCAAAAATTTATCAAAAAAACAAATTAAATGTTGTCGGTGTCTTTGCAATAGAAAACAACTTTGATAGTAATTATATTTTCACCTCCCTTAAAACAGCACAAAATATATTTAAGAAAGAAAATATGATAAGTGGATATGAAATTAAGCTTAAAGATATTAATGAAGTAAATAAAACTAAGGATGATATAAAAAACTTAATTAGTAGTGACTTGAGGGTATTGAGTTTTTCAGAAATTAGAGGTGGATTATATAAAATTTTAGAAACTGAAAAGCTTGTTGTTTATGCTATATTTTCAATGATATTAATATTAAGCTCGTTAAATATCTTTTTTCTTCTAATAATGATGTCCGTCGAAAAAACTAAAGACATATCAGTTTTATATTCACTAGGTGTAAAAAAGAAAACAATAAAATATGCTTTTATATTTCAGGGGGTTTTAATTGGTCTAAGTGGTATTATAATAGGGCTCTTGGTTGGGGTAGTTATTTCTTTAATACAACAAGAAACAGGGATTGTGAAGATAGATTTACCAAACTCGATTATAAGCGCATACCCTATTAAAGTTAAGTTGATTGACTTAGTCTTGATAACCTCTATAGTCTTGATAATTTCAACAATTGCATCTATATTTCCTAGCATGATAACTTCATCAAATAAAAACTTTGAAAGTATAAATAAAAACTTATCATGAAATTAAAAATTGGAGATAATTACACAGAAAATTTTATAATAACTCAAGACATGGTTAACAAATTCGCTGAACTTAGCGGAGACAAAAACCCACTACATCTTGACAAAGAGTTCGCAGCAAAGACAAGGTTTAAAAAACCTGTTGTTCATGGGCTATTCTCTGTAACCTCGTTTGGAAAAGTTATGGGCACAAAATTTCCAGGTCACGGCGCTATTCATGTTAGTCAAAACTTGAGCTTTAAAAGGCCCCTCTACCCTGAGAAGGAATATAGAGTATATGTAGAATTAATTAAAATCATAAAGGAAAAACACTTTGGTGTATTTAAAACCCAAATCTTTGACATGAAAAATAAGCTAATTGTCGATGGGACAGGAACAGCTCTTCATGAAGAAAAATTATAATTCACTACTACAAGAAGAAAATGTATGGTCGTGTGATCCAATAGGTGATCCATCAGGGGGTTTTAATTCTTCTAAATAATTAACCTCTAGGTCGCCAGAAAAAAACATTGAAATCTTATCTGAAAGGTAGTGGTAATGGTATTCCTCTGGGCCTTTTTTATCTAGTATTTGTTTGGTTTTTTTAAGAATTGCATATGTCCTTGCATTTACCTCCTCATGAGATTTCTTACTACTAGCCAAAACAAAAAGGTGATTTAAAACATTATGATTAACCATTTTTGCAATCTCCATTTCTAAATTTGACAAACGATGGTTATTGTTTTTAGAACTTCTTTCTTTTAAAATAGTCTCATTAATAATGTTATTAAGAACATATGTCAAACCTAATTGCGTCTTACTATCTCTGGATTTAAGTGTAAGCAACCTAGAAGCTCTATCTGCATTTAATAACATTTTCAAGGTTAAGTTGGTCGCAGTTTCTGCCGCAGCTAGATAGTCAAAAGTTAATCCTGTTCTAGACTTGAAAGTTTCTCTTGTCCTTGGAAAGCCAAAGGCCCTAGGTGGAATTAGCTTAATTAAACTTTCAGGAAGAGATAAGTTTTTTGGTTCAATAGAGTTTAATAAAGATTTTAGAGCCTTCTCCTGTTGATCGAATGATAACATTTTGGTTATTAGTTGTCCATCACCTTTAAGAGCATAATTATACTCTAGACCACCTATAACTTTTGCTGCGGCCTCGATCTGGTAACGGTGAAGTAAATACATAGGGACTAAAACCTCCTCTATACTTGACATTGGCTCTCCCGTTTTAATTGCATCGTCAGAAAAGTTATCTAATATATATCTCCTAATGTCCAACATCCTGTTTAACTCATCGGCTGCGTCATATTGATTATCCCAAAGGTGAGACCTTGGATGAGCGCTTCCTGGGGGTCTTGAATCTTGGTCTGTTATGAAGTAAATGTCATCATCATAACCATCTTGCAGGATTTTTTCTAACTGACTTTCATCATCAGACTGAAACTGTCTATATCCCCAATTTATAGCAAGTTTATCCCAGTCACCTATTCCGTGATCGTATGCCTCAGAGAGATCAACTTTATTATCTGAAAATTTAATAAGTGGATGTGGGTAGTCCATTACCGACTTCCTATTTCTTGCGCTAGAAACAAAATTATGTGACAAGCCAAGTGTGTGGCCAATTTCATGAGCTGACAATTGTCTTAACCTCTTTATGGCCATCTCTTTCATTAGATCTTTAGGCTGCGTCTTGCTGTAGGGCCTTAATAAACCTTCAGCTATTAAATAGTCTTGCCTCACCCTAAGTGAGCCTAGTGAAACGTGTCCTTTTATTATCTCTCCTGTCCTTGGGTCTACCACTGAAGCCCCATAAGACCAACCTCTTGTTGATCTATGAACCCACTGGATAACGTTGTATCGAACGTCTAACATATCAGCTCCCTCAGGTAAAATTTTAATTTGGAAAGCATTTTTAAACCCAGCAGCCTCAAAGGCTTCGTTCCACCAAGAGCCTCCTTCCAATAAAGCAGACTTAACAGGCTCAGGTACTCCGCGGTCAAGATAATAAACTATTGGCTCGACAGCTTCACTTACTTCCTGGTCTGGGTTTTTCTTACTTAACCTATGTCTCCTTATATACTTAACATGCAAATCATCTTCAATGGGACTAGCATAATCATAAAATGTCAAAGCGTTGTAACCAGCTCTGGGATCAAATTTTCTTGGTTCATATCCATCTTCAGGTAAGCTAACAAAAGAGTGTCTTGTTCTTACAGAAAAGGATTCACTATTTGGAGAGACTGAGAGGAGCCAATTACCTTGAGCCTTACCCCTATATGTTATAAAAGATTCAAGTTCTGTATTAAGGGGAAAGTTTTTAGAAAAAGTATTATCAAAAGATGAACTTGAGTTGTCTATTTTGAAAGATCCTTGCTTTCTGCTCATTAGCCTTGAAGATATTCTGTGAGAATCTCGAATGACAAAATTTGTTGCGTCAACTAAAAAACCTTCCTCTGACCTAGCAACTGCCTTGAAGCCCCAAATGGTTGATTTAGCAAATGCGTCACCTACAGACTTTTTCTCTTCATCATTAGATGATATAGCCCTAAACTTATAATTTGGCTGAACCATTAATATTTTTGGTCCCTTCTTTACAAACTTAATGATTCTTGTCCCGCCTATCTGCCCCCTATCTAATCCTATGTCGTTTGATCCAACACCAGCTGAAAGGTAATTTACATATAGAAATTCTTTATCTAATTTTTTGATGTCTAAATACAACTTTCCTTTATCGTCATCCCAGTAGTAATTAATAAATCCCTTTTTTAACTCAAAACCTTCGGTGAAGCTTTCTATGCTTGGGAGCTGTGAAAATGTGTTAAAGCTTGTAAAAAGAAATAATAGTGTAAATAACCTCATACTTAAAAAATTAAAAATCAATTTTTGCGGTGAGCTTTGGTGCTATAATTCGCAAAGTTGTAAGTTCGTTGTCTCTCTCAAAATAAATCAAATTTTCTTGCCCTTCAAAATCTGACATAAGAGATGTATCTGTAATTTCTATAGAGGACATCTTTTTTATTTTTAAAAACTCTAAAAAACAGTTTATAACACCATTTTTATACTCATGCCCTAAGAATCTAAATGGATATGTTTTTCCATTTACTTTCATCGACAAGTTCGACAATAAATATTTTTCAATGTATGTGTTTATTGTGTCCTGACTTGAATTAATGATATCAAAATATTTATCCCCAGTAAATTCTCTAAGTGAGTACTCAAAATCATCAAAAAAAACTTTTTTTTGAACCTCAACTGCTTGTCTTTTTTTGTTGAATTGCATGTAAGAGGTACTGACATAGAACTCATGGTATCCAAAAAAAGCAAATAAATAAAAAAGGGTATTCATCTAAATTTTTAATAAATTTAAATTTCAATATAACTATTTATAACAAATGGAAGAATTTAAGACGTGGTTCTTTATAGGTTTTGATCATATCATGGACATTCAGGCTCTTGACCATACCCTTTTTATATTAGCGCTTGTTGTTGCCTACGAATCAAGTCAAATCAAGAAAATTATATTTTTGATTACTGCTTTTACAATTGGTCACTCTGTGACGTTAGCTCTTTCCGCTCTAGAATTAATAAGCTTTAATCAGAAAATTATAGAATTTTCAATTCCGTTGACAATATTTCTAACAGCACTAAATAATATTGTAAACAGAAAAGAGTCAAAGAAAAAATTTGTTAGCTCTAACTATATAATAGGACTTGTTTTTGGACTTATTCATGGGCTTGGATTTGCTAACTATCTTAAGGCTTTGCTCTTTAAGGGTAATGTTGTTTTTGAGTTATTTGCTTTCAACGTGGGAATTGAGATTGCACAAATAATTCTTGTTTTTGTATTTTTGTTTTTAAGCTTCCTCTTCTCAAGGTTTGTTTTTTCCAAGAGAGAAGATTGGATACTGTTTATTTCTTCTTTAATTATGGGTGTAAGCTTAATGTTAATTTCTAACGCTAAATTTTGGTAAAATGATAAGATTTTTAATTTTAATAATTTTTATTTATTCTCAGAACATATTCGCTCAAGGATCTTATGGCGAGTGGAAACAAAAATTTGAACAACTTGGGACAATGCTTCCGACTCCAAATACTTACAGAACCGCCTCAGGAGCACCTGGTATCGATTACTGGCAACAAAGAGCAGACTATAAAATTGATGTTACTATAGATGATGAAACCCAGATGCTATACGGTGAAGAGGAGATTACATACTACAATAACTCCCCGGATGTTTTAAGATATTTATGGGTGCAATTAGATCAAAATATGAGAGCTAATAACTCTAATACCCCGCTAGTAACCCCATCCAAAATGTCTAATTCTTACAGTGGAAAAAGATTACAAAGTCTTACAAACTCATATACTAACTCTAAGGGAGAAAAATATAATGGTGGTTATGAAATTTCATATGTAAGAGACCTGGAAGGTAAAAACCTTAACTATTCAGTAGTAAGTACAATGATGAGAATTGATTTGGAAAAACCAATGTCTACTGGAGATTCATATACATTTAAAATCAAATGGTCTTTTGAAATAAATGATAGGATGAAGATTGGAGGTAGAGGTGGTTACGAGTATTTCCCCAAAGATAAAAATTACAGCTACACAATAGCACAATGGTTTCCAAGAATGGCTGTTTACGATGACAAAGAAGGGTGGCAAAACAAACAATTTCTTGGTAGAGGTGAATTTGCACTCGCTTTTGGAGATTACGAGTTAAACATAACTGTTCCTGCTGATTTTATAGTAGCGGCAACAGGAGACCTTCAAAATCCAGAAGAAGTTCTCACAAAAAAAGAACTTGAAAGATATGAAAGGGCAAAGAAGACATTTGACAAGCCCGTCATAATTACAACACAAGATGATGCAATTAAAAAAGAAAATAATCCGGTAAAAAATAAAACTAAAACTTGGATATATAAATCAGAAATGGTTAGAGATGTAGCTTTTGCTGCTTCAAGAAAATACATTTGGGACGCTATGGCTGTTCAACTTGATAACTACACACCTCTAGCAATGTCATATTACTCCAAAGAAGGAAACCCGCTGTGGGAAAAGGAGTCTACGGTTGCTGTTGCTAATACATTAAAAACATATTCTAAACATACAATTGAATACCCTTACCCTGTTGCTATTTCTGTACATGCTGCATCAATAGGTATGGAATACCCCATGATTTGTTTCAACTTTGGTAGACCTAATGAAGATGGCTCCTATTCTGACGCAACCAAGTGGAGAATGATAAGTGTTATAATTCATGAAGTTGGTCACTTTTTCATTCCTATGATAATTAATTCTGACGAGAGACAGTGGACCTGGATGGATGAGGGTTTAAATACATTTGTTCAGTCTTTAACACAAAGAGAGTATTACAGCGACGGACCTTTAAGAAGGGGTACAGCAGAAAGTATGGTGGATTATATGAGATCTCCTAAAGATATGCTTAGACCTATAATGACTAATTCTGAACAAATTGCAAGTAGGGAGTTTGGTAACAACGCTTACGGAAAACCTGCAGCAGCATTAAGTGTTTTAAGAGAGACAATAATGGGCCCTGAACTATTTGATTATGCTTTTAAAGAGTATTCTAGAAGATGGGCATTTAAGCACCCTGATCCTGCAGACTTTTTTAGGACTATGGAAGATGCCAGTGCAATAGACCTCGATTGGTTTTGGAGGGGTTGGTTCTACAGCACAGATAATGTTGATGTGTCCGTTGAGGGCGTGAAATGGTTCAAGATGAAAAATGTAGATAAACCATTTGAAAATAAAGCGAAAGTAGAAAATAAAGAGATAAAAGGAAGAAAAAACCAATCTGACGACCCAAAATATGCAATGCCTTTCGAACCTTCTGAGTTTTACTTTTCTAAAACAAATAAAAATGAATACAGAGAGTTTCTTAACGAGGTAGATGACGATAAAATAAAAATTGAAAACTCTAATAAGAATTTTTATGAGGTTACATTTAAAAATAAAGGAGGGCTAGTCACTCCGTTAATTATAGAGTGGACATATGAGGACGGTTCTGTTGAGATAGAAAAACTACCTGCAGAGATTTGGAGGCTAAATGAAACACAGGTCTCAAAAGTGTTTGCTAAAAACAAAGTGGTTAAAAACATCAAACTTGACCCTAATAAAGAAACTGCTGATGTAAACATCAGTGATAATAATTTTCCTAGGTTAGAAATTAAATCAGATTTTGAGAAGTTTAGAAACTAGAAGGGAAGATTATTTAGGTCTATATTTCCTCCAGTAAGGATAAGCCCCACCCTTTTATTCTTAAACATTTTTTTATTCTTGAGCACAGCCGCCAAAGGTAATGAGCAAGAAGGTTCACAGACAATCTTTAACCTTTCCCATATCATTCGCATAGCATTAATTATTTCCCCCTCATTAATTGTGATAATTTCATCTGCTCCTTCCATTATAATATCAAAAGTCTTTTTAGATAAAGATGTTTTTAATCCATCAGCTATAGTGTCTGGGTTTGATACTGGAATTAATTTTTTATTATTAAAAGAGACATATGCGTCATTTGCTTTTTCGGGCTCGGCTAAAATAACTTTAGTTGATTTCGAAAAAAACAAAGTTGATAATATTGTTCCCGACGCAAGTCCTCCGCCACCAACCGGAGGAATGATATAATCCAAATCATCTACCTCATCATAGAGCTCTTTAGAACATGTAGACTGCCCTAGAATTACTTTGTCGTTATCATAAGGATGAATAAAGTTAGCTCCTGTTTGTTTTATTATTTTCTCACATGTATCTACACGAGACTGCTCATTGTTATCACATAATGTAACCTCTGCGCCATACCCTTTAACTGCTTTAATTTTAATTTTTGGGGCTCCATTTGGCATTACGATATATGCTTTAGTCTTTGCTATTTTTGAAGAAAGAGCTACCGCTTGAGCGTGATTTCCAGAAGAATGTGTGACAAACCCCTTTTTAGACTTTTCTTTGGAGGTAGAAAGAACAGCGTTTAAAGCTCCTCTCATTTTAAAAGCACCAATTTTTTGAAAATTTTCACACTTAAAAAACAAATCTGCACCTGATATCTGGTTGATACTAGTGGATGTGAGAACGGGCGTATTATGAATCCAGCTTGCTATCCTTTTGTGACTTAAAATTATATCCTCTTTATTAAATTTCATTTTAATGTGCTTCTAACCAGTTTTTTCCATATCCAACATCAACCAATAAAGGGACTTCTGTTTTAACCACATTCTCCATTATAGATTTAATGTTATTTTTAAATAAATCTAACTCATTAGACCTAACGTCAAACACGAGTTCATCGTGTACCTGCATAATCATTTTACTTTCTAATTTATTCTCATTAATCCAATTTAAGACCTCTACCATCGCGATTTTTATTATATCTGCTGCTGTCCCTTGAATAGGTGAATTTATTGCGTTTCTCTCAGCAAAACCTCTAAGAGTATAATTTCTAGAGTCAATATCTCTTAAGAAACGTCTTCTGCCAAACATTGTCTCTACGTATTTATTTTCTTTTGCTCTCTCTATTGATAGGTCCATATATTTTTTAACGCTTTTAAATTCATCAAAATATGAGTCAATTATCTCTTTTGCTTCAGAGCGTGAAATATCAAGGTTTTGAGATAATCCAAAAGGAGAGATGCCATAAATAATACCAAAATTAACTTCTTTTGCTCTCCTCCTCATGTCGGGAGTGACATCTTCTAAGTTAACTTTAAAAACCTTTGCTGCTGTAAGACTGTGAATATCTTTATTATCCTTAAAAGCTTGTATCATCTCTGAATCCTTACTAAACTCAGCTATAATTCTTAACTCAATTTGTGAATAGTCGGCAGCTAATATATAATCATTATTTGATCTTGACACGAAAGCCTTCCTCGTTTTTCTTCCAAGCTCTGTTCTTATTGGAATGTTCTGTAGGTTAGGATTGTTTGAGCTTAAGCGTCCTGTAGATGTAACAGCCTGAGCGTAGTCTGTATGAATTAAACCATCCGTTTCTGATATCATCTCAGGTAGGGCGTCAACATAAGTTGATTGTAGTTTTTTAAACTCACGGAAGTTTAAAATTAAACCAACGATTTCGTGAGCGTTTGATAATTTTGCTAACACATCTTCACCTGTAGAGTATTGACCTGATTTTGTTTTTTTTGGGTTGTCTTGGATTTTTAATTTATCAAACAAAATAGCTCCTAGTTGTTTTGGTGATCCGACATTAAACTCCTCTCCAGAAATATCAAATATTAAACCTTCCGTTTCCTTAATCTTACTTGTAAGAGATTTCGACATCTTTGATAAAAAATCCTTATCAATTTTCACTCCGTTCTGTTCGATATTGGCTAAAACGAAGAGCAGAGGAAGCTCTATATTGTAATACAATTTTTGAAAACCTTTTATTTCAATTTCTTTAGAGAAAATGTTTTTTAGGCGTAAGGTTATGTCTGCATCTTCACATGCATACTCATAAACTTTCTCGACAGGAATTTCCAACATACTTTTTTGGTTTACCCCTTTCTTCCCTATTATATCTTCAATTGGTATACACCGGTGATTTAGGTAGTTTTCAGACAAAACATCAAGCTTTTGGCTCCCCTCAGGATTTAGTATATAATGAGCTAACATGGTATCAAAAACATTGGTGTGAAAAACAGCACCATATTTAGAAAGAATTTGGATATCATATTTTAGATTATGACCAACTAACAAAATGTTTGGTTCAGAAAAAACAGGCAATAACTTGTTTACAATATCTTGAGTGTTAGACAGGGTGGGCACATAGAAAGCTTCATTCTCTTTATATGAAAAAGCTATTCCAGCTAGTTCTGCTGATTGAATATTTAAACTTGATGTCTCTGTGTCAAAACAAATTACTTTTTTTGTTTTCAACTCTGAAATAAATTTATTTAGATTATGCTCTTCAACAACTTTATATTCAACTGATTTTTGTTCTGATTTTTGTTGAGAATCAAAAAAATTAAGTTGCTCCTCTTTGTTGACCTTCAATAAACCAATCCTTTCAAGCCTCTCTTTTATTGTTCTAAACTCAAGTTCATCAAGTACTTTGGTAAGTTCATTATGATTTGGTGTTGTTGGTTTAAGATCATTTAGGTTAATTGAAAGGGCTATGTCTGTTTTTATTTTTGCTAATCTTTTAGACATCTTAGCATTTTCCACATTTGCTCTTATCTTCTCACCGATTGCGCCTTTTATTTCTTCTCTGTTTTCTATAATACCTTCTACAGTATCGTATTTTTCTAAAAGCGTTTGGGCTGTTTTTGGACCAACGCCCTGAACGCCAGGGATATTATCAACGCTATCGCCTTGAAGCCCCAAAAAATCCACAACCTGATCAACTCTTTTTATTTTAAACTTTTTTAGGACTTCATCCACACCCAAAATATCAACTCCCCTACCCATAAAAGCTGGCTTATATAGGAAGATCCTATCTGACACTAACTGAGCAAAGTCCTTATCTGGAGTCATCATATAAATTAACGAGTCTTCAGAAGATCCAAGTTGAGTAGCAACCGAACCAATAACGTCGTCTGCCTCAAATCCATCCTTCTCTAAAGTTTTAATACTTAAGAGATTAAGTAGGTTTTTGATAATAGGAATGGCAACCTGTATGTCCTCAGGCTGTCTCTCTCGATTCGCCTTGTATTCTTTAAAAATAACTGACCTGAAAGTGGGTGCTTTGGTGTCAAAAACTACAGCTAAATGGGTAGGTTCCTCTTTCCTAATAAGTTCTATAAGTGTATTTAAAAAACCATAAACAGCACTGGTATTCATTCCTTTAGAATTTACAATTGGATTTTTACTAAAAGCAAAGTGGGCCCTATAGATTAGAGCCATAGCGTCAAGAAGAAAAAGTTTATTTTTTGTTTCCAAGTGATAAATAATAATGAATAAAATTAATATGTATATTAGATTAAAATAATTTATGAAGCATAAAATTAATACATTAATTATCTGTGTTTTGATCCTGTCTTTCTCCTTTATCCTAGCTCAGCAAAAGACAGACATCACTAGTGATGAGGTAAGGATCGCGCTAAGACTAATTAACATAAAATTCAAAGAGGAATATGTTGAAACATTAAAGGGTTATTTGGAGAGAAACAAAAGGGGTTACCAAGAACTTAGAGAGAGCCCTTTAGATAATAATGTAAAACCTGCAGTCTCTTTTAGTTTAGACTCCCCTCCTTCCTACGGTTATGATATAGCTTTTGATTTGATAGAAACTGAATTACCAGAGAATAAAACGGATCTTGTTTTTTATTCATTGAGGGAGTTGGCTTATCTGATAAAAAACAAGAGGATCACCTCAAAAGAATTAACTGAAACATTTTTAGATAGAATAAAAAAATATGATAATAAGTTAAACGCAGTTGTCACGATAACTGACTCCGTCGCTTTTTTACAAGCAGATAAGGCTGATGCTGAAATTGAAAAAGGAAAATACAGAGGACCTCTTCACGGCATACCTTACGGTATAAAAGATTTAGCCTCTTATCCAGGTTACCCTACTACTTGGGGAGCCATGCCATTTAAAAACCAATTTCTTGAGGAGAAGGCAGAGGTTATAAAAAAACTTGAAGAGTCCGGTGCGGTGATGTTGTGTAAGCTTTCTTCTGGATCTTTAGCCAGAGGAGACGTTTGGTATGGGGCTAAAACACTAAACCCTTGGGATTTGTCGCAAGGCGCTAGTGGGTCGTCAGCGGGCTCAGCTTCAGCTACTGCTGCTTCCTTATTGCCTTTCACAATTGGAACAGAAACCCTTGGCTCTATAATTTCACCTTCCACTAGGTGTGGGGTTACGGGATTAAGGCCAACTTATGGAGCTGTTAGCACGGATGGTTTTATGACCCTATCTTGGAGTATGGACAAAGTTGGTCCTATTGCAAAAAGTGCTGTCGATTGTGCTGTGGTTTTTAATGAAATAAAAAATAACAGCATTAGAACGACAAAGAAAATGAATTTTAATTTGGATGATAAAAATTTAAAAATTGGTTATTTAAAAAGCTTGTTTGATAACGACACTTCCAGGTATAAGGATAATAATAATAAGACTCTAGGTTTATTAAAGAAACGTTTTGAGCTGACACCTTTAGAGCTCCCTGACAATTATCCCTTCAGTTCTTTTGACATTATTTTGAGGTCTGAGGCTGGTGCTTTTTTTGATGATTTTATTCTTAAAAACATGGACTCTTCGATGGTTGAGCAAGGTGAAAGGTCTAGGGCAAACTCACTAAGACAATCCAGATTAATACCAGCTGTTGAATACATTCAAGCTAACAGGTTTAGATCACTTTTGGTTAATGAAGTTAAGGAAGTTTTTAAAGATTTTGATGTAATTCTCTCCCCATCCTTTGGCAAAAACCAACTTATGACAACAAACCTAACCGGTCACCCGTCTATATCGGTTCCAAATGGTTTTGATGATGAAGGTAGACCTACTAGCATTTCGTTGATAGGAAATTATTATGAAGAGCATAAAATTCTTTATTTTGCTGATATATTACAGAAGAATTCTAATTATCACAAACTAGTGCCTCCGGGTTTTGAATAAAATGAAGTGTCAAAAAAGCAAATTTAATCTGACGGGAAAAAAGGTTTATCTGAACTGTGCCTACATGTCACCTATGCTAAAAAAGGTTGAGAAGGCAGGAATAAAAGGGATACACTTCCAGAGAAAGCCAGACAAAATAATGCCAGAGGATTTTTTTAGAAACATAGAAAAAATTAAAGGCTCTTTTTCTAGGCTCATAAACTGTAAGAACCCAGATAGAATTGCATATGTTCCAGCCGCATCGTATGGTCTGGCAAATGTCACCAACAACATTAAGTTAGAGCGAGGAGAGGG